>Ga0070731_10004104_pt1 | contig 12708 bp, 18 predicted proteins | sample Coa_R1_2_FD_66448 | JGI IMG/M metagenome (GOLD analysis project Ga0070731, IMG submission 66448) | Surface soil microbial communities from Centralia Pennsylvania, which are recovering from an underground coalmine fire - Coalmine... | ecosystem: Environmental > Terrestrial > Soil > Unclassified ... | reverse complement strand
GCTCCAACAAAGATTGCGCAACCTTGAACCCGATGAAATCGTGGTATTGGTCCGACGCGTAGCGATTTTTCGCCACCTGCAACGTGTCGAATCCAAACTCTGTCTTCAGATGAGCCGTCGTGCCCTGCGCATATCGAACAGAATTGCCGTATTTGGCGCGAAATTTGGGATATCGCATTGCGACAGCCTGGTTCACAGCCGGGTGACCGCAGATGTCGGCTGCGTAATGCGAGAGCGCGCCCAAAGCGAAAGCGTATTCGTTCGCATCCTGGCTCTCTTGCAGCAATTCGAGCACGAAGTCCCCGCTCCGAACATAGTGGACCAGGTCACTGAAATCCTTGTTGCCGAAGGGATAGTAGCCGAGGTCCTGGATGACCGAGCCTCCGTAGGCGTAGGCATGCGCCTCCTTGATCTGATCTTCAGTCAGATCCGGAAAGCGGTGCAAAAGCAGGGGACAAATCTCGGATGTCCATACCAGGTCTACGATTTCCTCGTGCGTGAGGACAGAGTATGCATACGAAGTCCCGGTGGACAGCAGCATGAGAGCAAGAGCGGCCGCGGCGCATCCAAAGAGCAGGCTCCCTTTACCGGACGCCATAAGAGTCACTTTCGAGCCAGGCAGCGAACCTGCGCAGAACCGGGGGGCGCGCTCGTACCAGGAGGCAAACTAAGTACGTCGGACGCAGTGATATCAACGCGAATCATTCTGCACTCCTGGGGATGAAATCAGTTCCTGTGTGAGGCCGGGAATCGCGCCGGCGAATTGAGAATCGAGTGCGTCTGCTCGGCATGGCGGGCGCCCCCGGCGCGGCGCAGGCGCCAGAAGCGTGGCTCGATCAGGTACTTCCGATGCTGAGCTTAGCTGAATCCAAAAAGGAAAGACTGTCACTCGCGCCAGACAAAACCATGGATATCGCGTCAGCTTGATTTCTCCGACTTCCACTACGGCAATGCGTTCGTTTATCATGCGAAGAGCCCGTTTGATTGCGCAGTTGATCGCTTCCCGCGATGTATCTCCTAAGCCGCCTTTTAGAATTCCGTCCCCAATTCTGATTAAGTTCCGTTCGCTTTTCCGCATCCTCCTTTTGAGCTCCCCTGCATCTTCTGGCTGAACAAGCTCCCAGCCTTCCCGAAACTGATCAGTGGTCAGCTGAAGGCCGACGGGCAGCTCCATACATGCTCGAATGAGCAAGTTCATTTCCACAATTGTGCGCACAGGTCGAACTCCTTCTTGCTTTCCGGCAGGGAAAATGGTCTTGCGCAACCGTCGTCTCCTCGTGGGCAATTGCGCAAGTGTCCCATGCGAAGAAACGCAGAAGATGTTCAATTGTGCACAGGAAAGGCGGTTTACATTGTGGCTAGTGGCTTGGCGCTAGCCTTCCGGGACGCCGGAGATGGCCGGTTTCTTTGGAGGTTTCGTCCGGCAAGTTATCGTGGAGGATCACGTTCAGCAGCGATCTGTGGACACGTATTCGGCCGTCGTATTCAACAAAACCCAGCTTGCGAAAGCGGTTCATGAAGAAGCTGACCCTGGAGCGAGTGGTGCCTATCATCTCCGCCAGGGTCTCCTGTGAAATCTTGGGAATCAACGGCTCTGGGTCACCGGGCTTGCCAAATTCGGCCATCAACAAAAGAATACGCGCCAGGCGCTTCTCGCTGGAGTTGAAGAGCTGGTCCACAAGATCGGCTTGGATGCGCATACTGCGGGCCAGCAAAAACTTCAGAAACAGGTCTGAGAAATCATGCTCCTCGTGCATAACGCGGATCATTTCTTCCCGCGTTATTTTGAGCGCTGTGCAGGCGGTCATTGCGATTGCAGTCGCCAACCGTCGTCCGGACAATGCGGCGAGTGCCTCTTCTCCGACAAAGTCACCATCGGAGAGGAGCGTAATGGTTGCTTCCTTTCCGGCTTGCGAGACGATTGTGACCTTGGCGCGGCCCTTCTGAAGATAGAAGATGGAATCCGCCGGATCTCCCTGCGAGAAGAAGGTCTGTTTGGGGGTCAACTGAACGATCCTTCGCCCCAGTCCGGCACTTGCCAGAAATGCCTGAGCATCAAACGCGGGCTTTTCTAACTCCACCATCACGATCGCTCCGTTCTGGATTCAATTCCATCCAAATGAACCCAGGAAAGGCAACACAGCAATTCAGCCGGCGGTCGAAAGTTGTCGACGGCTATGAAGGTACCCCCGTCCCGGGAATCCCCCTCGAGCGAGCCCTTCAGGATTGTTGAGCGATATTGTATTTCAATCGTTGCGCTGGGGAAATGAGAAGGTTATGTCCATTCGTTTGAATAGTTTCCGGCAATCCCCCCCCGGGACCGAAGGGCTGGGAGCTGAGACCACAAACCAGGCCACGCGCGATGGCGCCATCAACCGGAACCAAACGTCCCGAATAGCCCCCCGACTCAAAGGGTATACCGGGCGTTGGCGAGCTGTTTCCGGTCTCGCATGACTTCCGCTTATTCCGTTTAGAGCGTTATAGCTCAGACTGCGGCTCGCGATAACCCTAATCTTGGAAGTACCTTGTGCGCCTCAGCGCGCGTAAGCAAATGATGCTGCGCATAGGTAGAAAACGGTGAAATGCATGAAGAAATTTACGACATTAATTGCTGTACTCAGTTTGACGACGATTGGCTGGGCGGGAACATCACGCGAAGCAACGACCGACCGGATGGATCATGCGGGCAAGATCCTGCATGAGATCATGGCCGCGCCAGACAAGGGTATTCCGGAGGAAGTTCTGGAACACGCCAAGTGCGTGGCCGTGGTACCAAATTTGCTCAAGGGCGGATTCGTGTTTGGTGCGGAGAATGGCCGGGGCGTGGCCACCTGCCGGACGGCTAAAGGATGGAGCGCGCCGGCATTCTTTGCCATCACAGGCGGCAGCTGGGGATTGCAGATCGGGATGGAAGGCATCGACCTCGTCATGATTATTCAGAATGAGAAGGGGATGCAGCGCTTGATCGGAAGCGGCTTCCAGCTTGGTGCCGATGCATCTGCTGCGGCCGGACCGGTTGGACGCCATGCCTCTGCCGATACCAACTGGAAACTGGATGCCGAGGTTCTGACCTACTCGCGTGCGAAGGGGGCTTTTGCGGGGCTCACTCTCAACGGTGCTTCGATTCGTCGGGATGACGATTCGACAGAGGCCATCTACGGTCCCAATGTCACCACGCGCAGGATCCTGCGCGGCGGGATTGCGGCTCCATCCTCGGCTCATTCGTTCCTAAATGCAGTCAGGGCGGCAAAGGCACAAGCAGTCGCCGGAGATTAGGTGTCCCGTTGCACGTGCACCGTGGTACCCGGGAATGTTCCCGCCTTGGGGCCACGGCGCGAGAAAGAGAACAAATGCTGTGGGCGGCTGATCCGGAGGCTCCCTTCCGAATGGAGTCAGTCTTTGAAGTGGCTTATCGCAACTGCGGCAGTGGATCAGGCCGCGTAAGTTCTCACCAGCGAGGTGCCAAATGCCGCATCTTTCCTCGACATTTCCAGCGATACGGATGAGTGACCGGCCGGTTTCAAAAAGCTGCGAGAAGATAATGAACCTCGGTTACATCGCCGGAAAGCGTGTGAACCTATATGGCGAACATTTTGAAATAGCCTCAGATCCATTCGTCGATGGCGATTGGGTGGCAATTCGTGTTATCAGCGAAAATGACCCAACCATACGAACGATTCGGCTCCCTGTCTCAATTCTTGTGGGTTTGACAGATTTGTTGCCAGAACATGTAGGTAAACCCGGGCGCGATGCTCAGCCCATGGAATAAGGACCCGTCGGGTTTGAGCACGCCAAGAACGAACTGGACGTACATCGTTCCGCTTTACGTCGCCGCCTTGAGCAAACAAGCCGCTCAGCGATGCGAGCCGTTTCGAATATTCTCCTGTGCGGGAATGCACAGAATCCTCGCATCGTCTCCAGGTGCGGTTCCGGCCCAGCGGTTCCAAAGGAGCATTTTTCGGAAATGAGCAGTTCTGTACAGACGGCCGAGCAACCGAAGTCTTAATCTGGACATCATAGTCGCGCCGAAAAAAATGGGCCCTTCCCTGTATCCCGAAATCGGCGGACTGCAAGGAGCGTTTGTCTAATGAATACTTTGAGTCCATTCGCCCATAGAAGAAATCCTGACAAATCGATCGATTCAATCTGCACGGCGTGTTTCCAGACCATCGCGTCGGAAGACCTCGAGGGCAAACTTATTGCCCATGAGGAAAGCCACTCGTGTGACCCTTATTGGCAGTTCTCCCGACCTCTCAGCCAGTCTGCCCTGGCCCTCTTCGGCAGGATTCTGCCACTGGAAGCATTCTCGGGTAGATGTACGCCTAATGGCTGCCGTTGATTCGTCAGCTGTCCATTCGATCAAATGCCAGCAGTAGTTGGCTGCCTAGTGATTTATGAGAAGTGCCCTTCGAATGCATCTGGATGGCGAAATTCAGCAGCGCCGGAACGCTTCAATATGCCACTCTATATAGCCCTGGATGGGCCTGGGCTATAGCCGCAAGACGCAAACGGCTCGGCTTATGTCACCGGGGTTGCTGTTACCGTCACGCCTCCCACAACGCCAGGGGCTTTTCGCTCTACGTGCATACCAGGCAGCTGCGCCTTCGTCGCCAAGGTAAGCCCCATAGGAGATAGCATGGTTTATGCGACGACACTGGGCACTGTCCCGGCAACTAGCCAGGCGATTGCAGTCGATAGTGCCGGGAATGCCTATGTAGGGGGATCTGCAGGGCCGGGCCTTACGGTGTGGAGCACAGGTTTCCAGCGCACCTTTGGCGGCGGATCAACCGATGGGTTCGTAGCCAAACTAAACGCGACGGGAACCAACCTGATCTGGTCAACCTACCTGGGCGGCAACGGCGACGATCATATCCAGGGCCTTGCCCTGGATCAACATCGGCAGGTGTACGTTTCGGGATTTACTAGCTCTCCCAATTTTCCGTTGAAGTCTCCCATTCGGTTCTACACCGGCACGAGCAACGCTCCCTATCAGTACTTTGTTGCGACTCTCTCGCCCTCTCTGACGTCGATCCCCTACTATTCAACCTACCTTGGCTCGGAAACAGGGAACATCCAGGGACAGCTAATTGCGAAAATCGCTGTCGATTCAGCGCTCAATGTGTATCTCACCGGCACAGACCAGAACAATGTTCAGCCCACTGTCGGCGCCTACTCAGGTGGACCGGCACGCGACATCTTCATTTCCAAACTGGTGATCATGGATGACCTTGGGCTAGCTCTAAGTGCCTCGCCAAACCCCGTGGTTCACGGAGGCAACGTGACATATACGATCGCGGTGACGAGCAAGGGACCGGATTTCGGGGTGAACGTTCGGGTCAGCGATTCGCTTCCTTCCGGCACGACCTTCGTCAGTTACGATGCGGGCGGCGGTACCTGCACGGTCCCGCCCGTGGGAAGTACCGGCACGCTGAATTGTCGGGTGGCTCAACTCAACAAGGGCGCCACATGGAATGTGAAGCTGACCGTGCATGTCAATGCCGCGTCAGGCGCCACCCTTTCTAACACCGCAGCCACTATCTCAAACATGCAGGATTTCGTGATCAGCAACAATTCAGCGAAGGTCACAACGCAAGTGAATTAAGATTTGGAAGCAGCACGAACGCGGCAGAGCGATTCTCCTTGAGCGGTTCAGCCGAGAAGTCGTTAATGTTCATCTGTTTTACCGGAGGCGATGTGCCGTATTTTTCGAGAGTTGTACCTCATGCGGACATGACCCCGAGGTTGTGGCCGGCTTGGCGGGAACACATCTAGAACGATGCGAAACAGCGGTACTTTAGAACTCAAGGAGTGCAGCGGCTCCAGTCGGAGAAATTACTGGCTTGCCGTTCTTTCCGGTTTTCATTCGGCCGTGGCCCCGCTGTATAAATCCCAGTGAGTCAAGCAATGGTAGGTTTATGAGGCCTGATTGCCGCTGTCCTTCGGGTCGTAAGACTCGGCGTTTTCCAGAGTTAATTCAACCGGGCTGCCGTCTACATACATGGGGCAGTGGGGTGAATGGGAAGTTCCTTCCAATTCACCGTCGCAACCACATGGCACTCCAACACAGTAGAAGTTGGTGCAGGCGGGAATCGAAGCGTCGATAGAGATGCCCACCCGTCCGCGTTCATCCGGCCGAGAATCCATGATCCGTTTCCCTAATGCATCCAGCCTTGTTTCGATAATTCTATCCATGAGTGCACCCCCCCTCAGGCGAGTTTACCTCTGCCTTGAACCACACATGGTCAAAAGGAACCTCCTTCGTACCCTTGGAGCGTTCATGACGCTCCCCGTCCGACACACTGCACTGCCTCTATTTCGCGGTCGCAAGCAGACGGAGTTCGTAAGGGCAGGGAGATGCGGAAGGCAGTTCCGCTTCTGCCGGCGCGCGTGCTTGTCCGGCTTCTGATCCTGCCGCGATGTCGCACGATGATCGCTTTGGTGATCGCCAGTCCCAACCCCGTCCCACGTTCCTTCTTTGTGCTGAAAAACGGTTCGAAGATTCTGCTCCGGATTGCGTCAGGAATTCCACGTCCGTTATCCGCGAAAAGGATATGCGCTTCGAGGCCTGTGCGCCAGGCACGAATTTGCAGTGTGCCTTTGACGGGTAGCGCCTCGACAGCATTGCCGATCAGATTCGAGAAGACCTGGAGCATTGCTCCCGGATTACTCTCCACAATCACATCGCCAGGCAGCTTCTTAAGCACGCGGATCTCCTTGACGGAGATTTTGTCGCGGTGGATCCGGAGGGCTGCTTCCGCCAGCGGCGCGATCGCAACCCCTTCCACCGTTTCTCTCGAGTGGTAAAAGCTGAGTGTCTGACGCGACACCGTGTTCAGTGCGCCAAGCTGCTCCTCCAGGAGACCAGAGTAATTGCGCACCTGCTCGCCATCATTGGAATTAGTTCGAACCAGATAGTTCAGATTGGAGATGGCTTCGAGCGGTCCGTTAACCTCGTGCATGGTGGCGGCCGCGAACTGCCCGGCCAAGGCCAGAGCCTGGCTCGCCTGCAAAGCTTCTTCCAACTGCTGAACTCTGTCGATTGTGAGGACCGGATTTTCCATGACCCAACTCCAAACCAGCTGGAGAGGATGCCTTTGGATGGCATCACTTGCATGGAGGGAAGTTCCTCCTCGGGCCAGTTGTAGTCTTCACCGCCGTTGCGGAACGGAGACTTATCAGCTGCCGCAATGTACGGTCTTGAAGGCTAGGATGAGGACAAACGCAAGGAAGATGTAAGTGCACCAGAAAGTCGTCGGCGTGGAAAGGCAACAATTAATGCAGAGTGAGCAAAACAGAGCAGCCAGTAACCAAGAATCACTTTACAAGTGGAATCTCCTGCTCTTCCCTAAGCCTTGCAGGTTGAGTGTCTCAAATTCGGAGGTCTTCATTCTCTTTACGGTCGTCCTTGACCGAAGTCTGGATATACTTCCGGTTGGTAAAGGCCCGTATGACGGATCTGCGGGATACCACGGGGCGCATACGCTGGTCGATCAGAGAGGCAATCGTTCAATTCAGGGAAGTTAATTACGATCTAGCTTCTCCTCGTCCATTCGACCCCCACCCGCAATGAGAAAGAGTATGGCACCTGTTTTAAAGACGGACCGGCTCACGGTAACCCAGAGGTCAGAATCACGGCTCTTCGGATCAAGGAGTGAAAGCTTGGTGGCCGCCACAATCACGACATTATCCCGTACAGCCTCCTGCCAGGCACCGGAACGAATCGCCCAAATGAGGGAACCGGGTGGGCGCGGACGCGACAAGCTTAAGACATTCGTGCTTATCAAAATAAAACCAATTCGCTGGAGGAAGATCGATGCCTACTTTAAGACTGATCCCTAGCCAGACCAACGAGAGATTTCAGATTAGCCAACGCGCATCGGATTACCTGAAAGTAAAGGCTCGCCGCGGAAAACGCACAGTGGTTGAATTCCCGGCGTTCAGACCAACGAGATTGGAATGGGACGACTCCTGTCGGCCGTGTGCATCAGGAGAATTCCTCAGGGGGCTCTCAATCACCGCTCGAAATGAATTTGACTTGCTTGCGACCAACTTCCGATGCCCTAAGTCGAGAGTCCTGATTGATGAGCAGCAGAAACCCTTGAGTGTCCTGTTCATAATTGAAGGGCAGGTCAATGTCTCAATGAATTCGTCTGGTGGTAGACGATTTCTGCTCGGGATTGCCTGTGCCGGAGATATTATTGGTCTCACTTCTGCCATTTCCGGCCGTTCCTCCGAAATCAAAGCAGAAGCGAGGCACGCTTGCAAGATCGCAACAATGCGCCGTCAGGATTTTCTCGACTTCCTTGCGCGTTATCCCACTGCCTGTCAAAACGTGATGCGGGAGCTAAGTCTGCATCATACGCGCTCCTTTGAGAGATTGAGGACCTTCGGAGTCACATCGACCGTTCATTCGAGACTGGCTTGCCTGTTACTTGAGTGGTGTAAGAGCGGTCGGCAGACAGGAGGTGGCACCCTAATTAACTTTGCGTTGACTCACGAAGAAATCGGCGAGTGCATTCACACGACACGCGAGACAGTCAGCCGCATTATGGCTGACCTAAAGACCAATGATTTGGTGAGACAGCGTGGTTCAACGCTGATGGTCCCGAGTTGCGGTGCCTTGGCGCGCTACGGAGACATAGATTCAATAGCCGATAATTTAAATGAACCCGCTGCCTACGCAAGAACTGAGGGTAGTCGGTCGAAGCACTTAGTTGGATGAGGGGGATTACACGTAACGCTCCGCATTTCGGCACAGGCTCCCAATTCACAAATTGGCCCTGCGAGGCCAGGACATTGCGCTTCTTCTCAAACTCGGCTATTCAGGATGGGCCGCGGCTACAATCAAAAGACCTTCAAAGCCTGTGCATCTCCCCGCCGGAGGTATCGAAGGCCCTGAAGCGTTGCGCGGAGGGTACGTGCTGCACGTTGCGGGTGCCGACAAGAAAGTCAACCGATCCGCTCTCATTGGATTCCTTTCCCACGATTAAACTAAGTCTTACCGCCAAGAAGAGGGTTCAATGGTCCGCGGGATTCATTCTTTGCAAGCCGGGGCTAGCACATGTTCAGGGTATGAAGTGAGGAAGCAAGTGGCATCGATTCCGCGACGGATGTCATGCGGCGCATCGCCTCGCATCTTTGCTCATAGTGCCACAATAAACGGAATCTTACAATCTATCGAGCAAAGCCATTGAGTTGACCGTGAACCACACCTGACCAATAGGTTACTCCGCATGGGCTAGCGCATATACACGAGTAAATTCTGCGCCGAAGAAGAAGATTTGAGCTGAGTAATAGATCCAGATTACCATCACCACCAGCGAACCTGCAGCTCCGAAGGCGAAACCTGGAGTTGCTCTTCCGAGGTAGAGTCCGAGGAGAGACTTGCCCAGCGTAAACAGCAGAGCCGTGAACAGAGCTCCGATCCGAACTTCTTTCCAGTCAATCGTTGCCTCGGGCACATACTTCAGAATCAAGCCAAACAGCACCGCAATGGCCACGAAAGAGATCAGAAAATCGATCCCGGTCATGAGCAAAGGTGGTAACGGCATCATTTGACGCAGAAAAGTTGTGAGAGCAGTCAGCGCAGTGCTGACCAACAAAGATATGAGGAGCAGGAATCCCACGCTGAAGACCATTCCAATCGAGAAAACTCGTTTGCGGAGAATTCCCCAAATTCCTAAACTGCTTTCAGGCTTTGCTTCCCAGATCGTGTTCAAGGCCGAACGCAACTCCCCGAACACTCCAGAGGCTCCGAATAACAGAATTGCGAATCCTACCAACTTAGCAAAGATTCCAGAAGATCTCTTCTGCCCGCTTACCAAAAGCGTCTGCACGGTACCTCGCCCATCGGGTCCAACCAGAGTCTGAACCTGTTCGAGCAATTGAGCCTGTGCCTGAGAACGGTCGACAACGGAGGAGACCATTGCCATAGCGAAGATAACCAGAGGTGAGATGGAAAGGATCGCGTAAAAGGCAAGTGCGGCGCCGAGTTGAGGCGCGTCGTGTTCGCTCCATTGAGTGAAGCTGCGGCGGAGTAAGTTGATCGGATTCTTCGGATCGATCATGAGCAACTCACATAGGGCCAAAAGAGAGTCAGAGCCGTACCACAAGATCTGAACTCTGGCGGCCCTGCAATCCGATGTGACCTAGCGCGTTCGGTAATCTCAGCGCCTGTCGCACTAATGGGCGCTTTCGTCCCTGAGGTCAAAACGCCCTTCTCGGTTCGAACAGGCAGAATCCTATGGAAACAGCATTGTGAGTGGAAGTTGAATAGAACGAACATGTTCAGCTGGATGACGGCATCGTCTATTAAATTCGGCTGACGTTTTGAATGGCTCACATCGGTCATAGCTGACAGTGTCGGTACTTGACAGGTCATTCAAGTGGTCCGCTGTTGGAAGGAGTCGCATTTTACCGGCGGGCAGATTCATTCTTCTGTCTCGAAGCGCTGGGAAAGGAACCTGCCTGCTGACTGGATGACCATTTCAGGTGAAGCTCGCGGCGAAGATGCTTCTTTTTGCGGTGTTTGTAGAATCGTGCCTTATCACCATTTCGTGCTGACATATGACTGAACTCCTCCATTGTGGAATTGTTTGAGTGTGCGCGCATGTCTCCCAGCGGAAAAGCCGAAGGATCTACTGGAATGGTGCTCCGCGAGACAGGCTGTATCGAGAGTTCTTCAACGCATAGTGTCCAGAAGCTCCTCCCGTCCATCCATGAGTGGGCTCTCTTGGATCTGTCGGAATAGGATTCGGTTATGCGATGCAGCCCATATCGTCTGGTTCTTACGTCTGCTGCTTTGCAGTGCAAGACGTATGGCTCTACGGGCGCCTCTGGAGCAGAACGCGCGATTGCATCTTTACCGTGCACAATCGTTTCGGTGATGCCTGACCACAATAATGCAGTATGCCATCGCAACACTCACCAAGCTGTTCAATTTTGCTCGTTCTGCCAGCGAGATCATCGGAGGCTGCAATTTGCTGTACGGGCTGACGACATGCGGTATTACGGCTTTGAGTCCCGAAAGCCCCCGGGGTCGACGCCATCTCACCCAAAAGGTTAAGCCGCCGTTGTCCCGGGACGAGCCTAAAAAGGTCGCGTGGATTCGGTTTCGTTGAGTTTCGTCAAGTTCCGTCGGGTTACGACAATTACCTTCTTAATACCTGATAGGCATTAACATTGAACAATTTGGTCTTGGACAGCTGAGGAAAACGGCGCCATGATCTCCACATCGGAGGTCGTAATGCCATTACCTTTTCCGCAGCTTTCAAATCGAAAAAGCAATCAACCCCGGATTCCGCTCACGGAATTCGAACCGCTGCTCGACGCCGTCGAAGCGGCCGCCCTTCTACGAATCCATCCGAACACGCTTAAGAAGATGGCCCGCCGCGGGGAAATCGATGCCCGCCGTATCGGGAGATGCTGGCGCTTTCGCACCTCCGACCTCAACGAGTGGCTGTGGCGCCAGGAACGCGGGGGCTATCGTCCGCGAGTACTTTGAGTCGGCTGCCGGTGGATGGCCTGTGCGCAATTGGCATAGTGGGCAACTCAGCACCGAGTGTGTTAAGCGCAGCTTTCTTGGGGACGTTTTGCGTCTGGGGAACCAGATCGCGACTTTGGTCCAGAGGACGTCTGCCGTTTCGTATCCCGCTCTCTTCTCGGTCACGGCTTCGGGGCGTTGCCGGCGCCCGGCGGCAGCTGGCTCTTCTGCTTCGATTACCAGCCCACCACGCAGAGATCGCGTGTCGGGCACCCCGGCTTCGATCGCCCTGCGGGTTACGGTTTCCGCTCGAAATCTGGTTGCGAAGTTCAGCAAAGATTTCTCCGGAGCCTCCGTAAATGCAGAGCTTCGACCTTGGGAGCCGGGCCCCTCGCTAAGCTTCGCTCAAGTGTGACCCGAGCAGGGCGCGGGAATTCAACAAAACGGAGACGAAATCATGTACCAGAACAAAGTCAACCTCATCGGATTCCTTGGCGGCGACGCCGAAGTTCGCAACGCCAATAACCGCAGCTTTACGACACTTTCGCTGGCAACTAAGTCCTCCCACAAGGACAAGAAGAGCGGCCAATACGTCGCACATACCGAATGGCATCGCTGCGTGATCTTCGGCAAGCTTGCTGAGTTCGCCGCCACGCTGACCAAAGGCGCACATGTGCAAGTCGAAGGCGAGCTGCGCAGCCGCGAAATAGGCGCGAAGAATTCTGATTTCAAGCGGCGCATCTGGGAGATCCGCGTCGATTCGATTCTCAAGCTGGACCGAGCCGAGAAGGCCGACCTCGAGGACCAGGATGCCGGGGAGGAGCCGGCCGCTTAGGCCGGTTTTCGCCAACGGAGGCCATTGCTATGAGCTTTGAACTAATACTCCCATTCCTACGGCCGATTGAGCCGCTTTTGCTTGACGACAGCGTGAGTGAGATCATGGGCAATCCCGACGCAACCTGGTGGTACGAGCGTAACGGTATTGTGTGTCCGGACAACAGCATTCACTTCGACTCCAACAGACTGCGTACCGGATTAGAAGTAATCGCGAATCACCTCGGCAAGAGGCTCGATGAAGACAATCCATTACTCAATGCTCAGCTTCCCGATGGAAGCCGCATAGCGGCAGTCATTCCCCCGGTTGTCCGGCCTGCTCCCGCGCTCACGATCCGGAAGTTTACCAGCCGTACATTCACCATCGATGACCTCATGGCGCGCGGCACCTT
>Ga0070731_10004102_pt1 | contig 12709 bp, 4 predicted proteins | sample Coa_R1_2_FD_66448 | JGI IMG/M metagenome (GOLD analysis project Ga0070731, IMG submission 66448) | Surface soil microbial communities from Centralia Pennsylvania, which are recovering from an underground coalmine fire - Coalmine... | ecosystem: Environmental > Terrestrial > Soil > Unclassified ... | reverse complement strand
TTGTCACACATCACCGGTTGCCAGGTAGTCGGGAAGGAAGCAATTGATGTGTCTGAAGGATGTGGACTGCCGACAGGGTATCACGATGTTCCCGCCGTATTGCTGAAGAGACTGAAGAGACTGAAGAGACGAGTGGTCCTGAAATCCCTGTCAGCACTGATATTGGCTCCCTCGATTTCCGACCTGGCACTGGCGTCCGAGGGGTCGGGTGATGTTTCTGAACGCAAAAGCCGACAACTGCGTATCGATCGTAGATTCATCCTGTTTCCCATCAATAACGAGTCGCTATCGCGGCGCGTGCGGCTCGTGAAGGGCGGCCGGGTGCTGCGCTCCTTTACGGCGTCACTCGGATTGCCTGCGCACTGGTGGGCCCATCTCGATGTCAGCGCGTGGCAAGGAGAGACGCTCACGCTCTCGGTGGGACTCGACAACGATTTTCCTCCAACATATCAAAGCAAGCCCCCAGGCAGAGGTGTGAAAGAAACCGGTAACGCGGAACTCGCGGCGGCGATCCATACCAGCCCCGAGATCTGGTCTCCCGAAACGCTTTACAGGGAGCCGCTGCGGCCTCTGTTCCATTTCTCGCCGAGACGCGGATGGAATAATGATCCCAACGGACTCGTGTACCACAATGGCAGGTATCACTTGTTCTTCCAGCACAACCCTTACGGACTTCGTTGGGGGAACATGCATTGGGGTCATGCAGTCAGCGCCGATCTCGTTCACTGGCAGGAATTGCCGATCGCCCTCTATCCCCGCGGCGATGACGATTTTCCGTATTCCGGGAGCGGCGTTGTTGATCAGGATAATACCTCCGGGTGGGGGAAGGGGGGACGCCCACCGATGGTGATCGCCTTCTCCAGCACTGATCGCGGTGAATGCATCGCGTATTCCCAAGACGACGGAGCCACCTGGAAGGAGTTCGAGGGCAATCCAGTAATACAGCACAAAGGGCGGGATCCAAGACTGCTGTGGCATCGGGAGACGAAGCAATGGGTCATGGCGGTCTATAGTGAAACTGGCGTCGAGGAGGCGGCACCCGTCCGACGCGGAATCGCTTTTTATACTTCAGACGATCTGAAAACCTGGCAGCCGCGAAGTTGGATTGAGGGGTTTATCGACTGCCCGGACTTGTTCGCCCTGCCCATTGATGACGACCCGACACGTATGAAATGGGTATTGACCTGTGCACCTGGCTACTACCACATCGGAGAGTTCAACGGTTCGCATTTCGTACCCGAGAGCCCGCAATTGCCTGCGCCCGCGGGGCCCAACACGTTATCGTCGGCGCAAACCTTCAGCAATTACTCAGGCAATCAGGTTGTTCAGATCGCGTGGGGCACGGTTGACACAACCGACGCGCCGTTCACGCAGCTGATGAGCTTCCCAACGCGCCTTAGCTTGCGGACGACATCGGCGGGTGTGCGCCTATGTCGCGAGCCTGTCGCGGCCATTCGATCGCTGCGAGTTAGGTCCTACGAGATCCCCGGGGGGCCCTTGAAGTCTTCTCCTTTGCTGACCGACCTTACGGGCGAGGCCTGGGATATCGAGGCACTGATCAGGGTCGGCACGATTGCCCCAATATTCTTCAACATTGGTGGCGATCAATACGTCTATCAGACTTCCTCGCAGATGCTCAACGGTCCGAAAGGCGCCATGCCGGTTCCGTTGGCCGATGGATGTCTCCGATTACGCATTCTCGTCGACAGGACCACGGTCGAGATCCTCGGCGACCTTGGTCAAGCCTACGGAATGTTTGTTCGCAGTCAGCCCGGCGGGAACGCTGGGGTGGAACTTCGCTCTTGGCAAGGATACATTGAGAAACTGAGCGCGCACTCACTGCGATCGTCCTGGACCGCGTAGCGGCACACTTGATGTTCACGGAGAATTTGACTGTGGTTGCGCTCTTGGGCCCTCACTGACGGTGATGCGCAAATGGCTTTGAGTTTTGCACCTCTTCCACCTCTGGCTCATCCTGTCCCTTGTATCGTTCAATCACGCAATGGGCACGCCTACGCTGAGTGCGAGCGCTTGACTAGACCCAGGATAGACTGGTAATGGAACACGCGGGAACTCGCAAGCGGCAGTGCATTCTGAGGGCAGCAGATAAGAAGTCATCAGCGCTTCACCTGTTGGGCCTGTTTGGAGCGATCGTATGTCTATGGAATGTGAGGTCGGCGCAAGCGTTCGAGGTGGGTCCAACGGCGGGGGTATCCGCCACGGAATTGAAGACTGAGAATGCCAGAGAGCCTCTGGGTGTTGATTCGTCGCAGCCGCGATTTCGTTGGCTATTGGAGGCTATGCGCCGGGGTCAACGGCAGACCGCGTACCAAATACTGGTTGCCACGAGTCTCGAGAAGTTAAATACCAACAATGGCGACATATGGGATAGCCGTAAAGTCGATTCCGACAACTCTGTCGCAGTGTCTTACACGGGTCGAGATCTCGCCGCAGGCGAGCGGGCGTACTGGAAGGTGCGAGTGTGGGATGACCAGGGTCACCCGAGCGCTTATAGCGCCCCGGCGTGGTTCGAAATTGGGTTGACGTCTCCCTCCGATTGGCAGGGAAGATGGATCGCCGCAAAGAGGGGTATCTCTTCTCCACTCCTGCGTAGGGAATTTTCGATTGATGGTTCCATCCGTCAGGCTCGTGTCTATGTTTCCGGATTGGGCTATTACGAGTTGTCACTCAACGGCCGAAGGGTAGGAGACCGTGTGCTCGACCCGGCCTCAACCTATTATCACAATGACCAACCTTTTAGGTTGGGATCTCGAGTTTTCTACTCGACTTACGATATTACGGGTCTGCTTCAGCCGGGTCACAATGCGATCGGAGTCATGCTGGGGCATGGATGGTACAGCGGTGAATCGGACGCGAGCTTCCGCTCGGTTTATGGAGACAGACCTAAGCTGATTCTCCAGATGAACATTGAGCTCGTCGACGGCCGCAGGTTGAGCGTCGTGTCAGATCCTTCCTGGAGGACTGCCTCGGGGCCCGTCACGTACAACGACTTTTCGAATGGAGAGACGTACGACGCTCGGCTTGAGCAGGCAGACTGGAATCGCGCGGGCTTCAACGATACGAACTGGCAGTTCGCCGAAACAGCCGATGCCCCCTCCGGGGTACTGGTCGCTCAATCGTTGCCTCCGGAGCAGGTGGTGATGACCTTGCCGCTGCTCCGAAGGATCGCGCCCAAAGCGCCTCTGGATGAGTACTTAAAGATCTATGTGTACGATTTTGGACAAAACATCACCGGCTGGGTGCGATTCGCCGCCTCAGGTCTCCGCGGTACGGCGCTCGTCCTGAGGTACGGGGCGCGCCTATATCCCGAGGATGACCGGCTTGACACGCGCAGCAACGACACTCCCGCAGCCGGGGCGCGACAGAGCGATACCTATATTTTCAAGGGAGAGGGCATCGAAACCTGGGAACCGCGATTCACGGAACACGGATTTCGCTATGTCGAGGCGCGCGTGGATTTCGACAACCCGGCTTCCATTCAGAAGATGGAAGCTCATGTGGTGAGATCGGCAGTGGAGTCCACGGGCACCTTTGAGTGCTCGAATGAGCTTCTAAATCGCATTCATCACAATATTCAGCGGACGCTGCAGAGCAGCTTTCACGGAATCATGCAGGATGCACCGGAACGCGCGGAGCGAGAAGGCTGGCTAGGGGATCCCGGGTTTGTCGCCGAGGATTACCTCAACAATTTCGATATGAGCGCTTTCTGGGAGAAGTGGCTCGAGGACATTCGCCTCAGCCAGCGTGAGGATGGGGCGATTCCTACCATGGCTCCGATGCACCTCCGCCCCGCAGACTACCAAGTCTGGCCCTCCTGGCAGAGCACTTATCCGATTTTGGTCTGGAACCTCTATCAGTTCAACGGAGACCGCCAACTGCTGAGAACGCACTATCCGAGCCTCAAGAAGCTCTTGGTCTTTCTGCAGGCGTCATCAAAGGGCGACTTGATCAGCGACGAATGGCTGGGCGATCACATGGAGCCCCAAGACGAAGGCTTCACTCGCCTGGAATCCCATCGTACGCCACACGGTCTTACTGCGAGTGCCTATTACTTTCAGCACGCCATCCTTCTCTCTCAGATCGCCGATGTGTTGGGTGAGTCGCATGACGCGCACGCCTTCGGCCGATTGGCCGGTCGTATCAAACAGGCGTTCAATCGGAAATATCTCGACTTGAAGACGAACCGGTACGCGACGGGCAGCCAAACCTCCAACGCGCTGCCGTTGTACCTCGGTTTGGTCCCGGCGGATCGGGTCAGGAGGGTCCTGAAGAATCTCGTCGATGACATCACGAACGCGCACGACCTGCATCTCACCACCGGCATCATAGGCTCCAACGCTGTCGTACAAGCACTTCCTCAGCTGGATGAAGCGTCACTGCTGTACCGGCTGGCGACTCAAACCACTTATCCGAGTCTCGGGCATCAAGTGCAGATGGGTGCCACGACCGTGTGCGAAACCTATGAATGTGGACCCGGACAGAGTCAGAACATGAAGATGTTTGCCAGCCTCGACAAGTTCTTCTATCGCAACCTCGCGGGTATCCGGCCGGCAAGCCCCGGCTATCGACGCGTGCTGATCCAGCCTGAGCCGTTGGGAGATCTGAGGTATGTCTCCGCGAAGCAAAAGACTGTGCGCGGCGAAGTCAAAGTGGACTGGCGGCGCGAGGAGGGGCGCTTTGAGCTGAACGTCTCGATTCCTGCCGGCATGGACGCGGAGGTCGTGATTCCAAAACTCGGGCGACACGATCCGCGGATCAGCGAAGCGGGAGCGTCCGTCTGGGCATCAGACGCCTTTGTCCGAGGCACGCCGGGTATTGTCGGAGGAAAGGCGGATGACGAGGCGATCCGTTTCCAGGCAGGGTCGGGTGACTACCGGTTCGTGATGCAGTGAGGTTTACAAGTGCAGATCATTAGTGTCGGAACAAAGACGAGAGCGCTTCCTCCTGAGAGTGCAGCGATATGACTAACTGCGATCCGAGCGCATCCACGAGTGCGCCGCTCAGCGCCGAAGAGCGCGAGCTCGGAATGGACACTGACATCACTCGCCGAGATTTTCTGAACGCGGCGGCGCTCGGTGCCGGTGCTGCCTTGCTGACGAAGTCCGCTCCTACCATGGTGAGAGCCTGTGCGGAAACACGCGGACCATCCACCGCGCCGTGGCACCCTTGGACCGGTTACGGCGGCGTCGGCGACTATGCCACCTCCAACGGCAATACCTGGCCAGTCGTCAACGCCGCGCACGGTATTCGAGATGGTCTCTACGGCGCGGCCATTCCCGGCGCAAGGGAGCTTGGCGAAACGTATGACCTCGTGATTGTCGGCGGCGGTTTTTCCGGCACCATCGCTGCGTACCAGTTTTTGAAGTCGACGGACCGCAAGCGTTCCGTGCTATTGCTCGACAATCACCCAGTGATCGGCGGGGAAGCCAAACGGAACGAATTCGTCGTCCGCGGCCACCGCATGATCGGACCTCAGGGTTCCAACGGCACCTACATACCCACTTCCGGTTGGATGGCAGAGCTGTGGCGCGACATCGGCATGCCGGCTGAGGTGGAGTTCGTCAGACTTCGCAAAGGCCTCAAGGCTATGCACTTCCCGTATAGCAACTATGACTACTCGGTCATGGACTTTGCGTATCCGCAGTCGAAGATGCTCGAGAATCATGGCCACTTCTTCGAGACGGCCACGCCGCATTGGGTGACGAATCCCTGGGGACGCCGTTTGGAAGGGACTCCGTGGTCTCCTGAACTGCGTCAGGAGATGCTGCGTTGGATCGAAGAGCCGGCTCCCACCTTCGACGGCGATGAGGACGCGTTCAAGCGCTGGCTCGATACGATGACCTACGAGGACTATCTCACCAAGGTTCGTAAGCTCCCGGTCGAGGTGGCGCACTATATCGATCCAATCCTGGCCGCAGGTGAAGGTCTCGGCAGCGATGCCCTTTCGGCATGTCTCGCCTATCACGGCGGCTTTCCCGGCCTTCAGGGCGCACTGAAAGACACGGGCACCGATGACAAAGTTCGAATGGCCGAGGCCGAGCGCGCGGGTCAGCCGCCGCTGGGGTTCTCCTTTCCCGGCGGCAATGACGGGATCATGCGCGGCATCGTGAAGTGGCTCAATCCGGATGTCATCGAGGGATCCACTTCCTTTGCCGATATCCACAATGGTCGTATCCGTTTCGAGGCCATGGACCGTCCCGGCAACGCGTGCCGGATGCGCGCTGGCGCAACGGTCGTATCGGTGGAGCACGATCCGGAGAACTCAAAGCAATCGGCCACGATTACTTATGCGAAGGAGGGCCGGCTTTATACCGTACAGGCCAGGACTGTCGTGTGGGCGGCCGCTAGCTGGTCGGGCAAGCACGTCATACAGCGGCTGCCATCGGAATATCAGACGGCGATGGCCGGGTTCCCTCGGGCACCGATGCTCGTGGTGAATGTCGCGCTAAATAACTGGCGTTTCCTCTACAGACTCGGGTACACGGCCTGTACATGGCGCGGGGGATTTGGCTTCACCGGCAATATTCGCGCACCGATGCACATTGGAGACTACCGGCCGCCGCACGATCCGGATCTGCCGACGCTGTTCACATTCTATGTTCCGTTCCCGCAGCGCGGATTGCCCCTTGAAGCTCAAGGCAAGGTCGCGCGGACGCAGCTCTTTGCAACGAGCTATCGGGAGTTTGAGACACAGATCCGACAGCAGATGGTGAAGCTCTTCGGTGACGCGGGTTTCGATGCCAGGCGCGACATTGCCGGGATCGTTCTCAACCGCTGGGGGCACGCCTATGCCAACGTCGGGCCCGGTTTCTTTTATGGCAAGGATGGTAATCCGGCGCCGAGCGCGGTGCTGAGGAAGCCACTGGGAAACCTCGCCTTTGCGCACACCGAGCTGGCGGGTATTGCGGCGTGGTGGAATGCGGGAGAAGAGGGCATACGTGCCGCCAGGCAGGTGCTGACACTGTTGTAAGCGGGGCGCTGGTGCACGAGTCATTGTTTGTACATCACCAGTAAGAGCACCTGCATGGGGCGTACCTCAGCATCGATCTGTTGCTTCCGTCCTCAGCGGCATCCCGGTCTATAGATGTAAACCCGAGAAGCTGTCATGTATTTGCGGCGAAGGCGAGCACATAGCGGCCGCCTCCGTGTGATCCGAATTTCCCAAGCCAGTCACTGACACCTTGAGCCGCCTCTGCAATCCGGTGATGACGACTGTTAGCTATACCGATCCGATACATGAGAACTAAAATGGACCGATCATCTGCCTTTAAAGAACTAGTAGTGCTGTTCGCGAGCGGGCTGGTCACAACCGGTTACGGCTCGGCTGCGGAGTTACCCGACGACAAGCACACGGAATGGACCGTGCAGAAGGACATCTTTGTTCCCATGCGCGATGGCATCCATCTCGACACGGATGTGTGGCTTCCGAAAGGCACCACCGGAAGACTCCCGACCGTGCTGGTGCGAACGCTCTACGACAAGGACAAGATGGAGAACCAGAGTGCCGGGGCAGGATCGTGGGCCGAGTTCTTCGTCAAGCACGGCTTCGCTGTGGTAGTGCAGAACCTCCGCGGCCGTTATTTCTCAGAAGGCGACTACACCGATTTCCTCCAGGGCGGGAAAGAGGACGGCTTCGACACAATAGACTGGATAGTCAAGCAATCTTGGTCCAATGGAAAGGTCGGCACGACTGGGTGCTCCGATTCTGGCGACACCCAGTGGCCCACGGCAGCGGCCAACCACCCAGCCCACGCGGCGATGATCCCGGTCTCGTCCGGAACTGCGATTGGCGGAGCCCCCGGCAATCGCACGCGGGGTGCGTTCTATCGAGGCGGCGTCCCAATAATCGGAATTTGGGCGCCGGAATACGCAGGTCAAGAACCTAGCGAGCGACTTCTGCTGCCGCCACATTCCACACAGGAACAGCGCATCCGGTTGCGTGCGAGCTACTCGCTGATGTTACCGCCCAGTACGTGGTTCAGCGTGTCCACCATCGATCATCTGCCGAGCCAGGATATTTTGCACGCGGCCGGCGGGGCGCTGTCGGCATTCGACCGCTACATCACTTGGACACCGGCCGATCACCGCTGGGACGATGCCGAACCGGTTGGCGCTAACGCACAATTCAAGGTGCCCACGCTCCTCGTGGATAGTTGGCATGACCCAACGATCGGCGAGAGCACTCGCCTATTTAAGTACCTTCAGGACTCGGGGAACTCCAATCAGTTCTTGATCATCGGAGCGGGAGGCCATTGCGTTTCCTACGATGAGAGGCGAGACCTCGCAACAACGATAAAGGGCTTGTCCTCAGCCGGGATTTCTGAGGTGAAAACCTCCGACCTGGAAAACATGACCAGGTCGACCTTGGCGAATCTTAAGGTTGGAGACCTCGAGATCGGGGATGCCCGTTACGGTGGCCTTGATCAAGGCTACACCCAGCTCTACCTGCATTGGCTGGGCTACTGGCTAAAAGGCGAACAGAACCACGTCATAGAGATGCCGAAGGTCCAACTGTATGTCATGGGCAAGGGCTGGATCTTTAGCGACCGGTGGCCACTCAAAGAGGCGCACTACACGAAGTATTATTTGAGCGAGGACTCCGCTGTCCCGCATCGCCAAGGCTCCGGCATGCTCTCCACAAGCGTACCAAAGTACGCCAACAACAAGAATAGCTATGAGTACGATCCGAGCGATCCGACTCCTAGCCGAGGGGGCGACTTTGGAATGTTCGCGGTGGATCAGCGCACGGTAGAAGCACGCAAGGACGTGCTGGTCTACAGCACCACACCGCTCGAGAAGCCGGTGACAGTGGTTGGACCGATCGAGGTCGTGTTGTACGTTTCCTCATCCGCAAAGGACACGGATTTCTTCGTCAAGCTGGTCGATGTGTATCCCGGCGGCAAAACGATCGATCTGAATAACGATGCCTTTCGAGTGCGCTATCGCGAAGGCTTCGATAAGAAACTGCTGATGCAGCCGAGTGAGGTATACAAGATCTCCCTACCAAATATGGTTACCGGGATCCGCTTCGCAAAGGGCCACCGCATTCGCTTGGATATTGCCTCAAGCAACTTCCCGCTCTACGAACGCAATCTCAACACGGGTGGCAACAATTACGACGAGACAAGCTGGGTTGTAGCCGAGAACAGCGTGCATCACGGTCTTCGGTATCCCTCGCACATTGCGCTGCCCCTGCTGCCCGAGTGACGGGCGCGCGCGCCAGCGCTGAAATGGTTGCGTATTCTGGGACAGACACTTGGAACCAGTGACTTCTTCCGTCCTCACCTTAGTATGCGGAGGAGTGTCTCAATGGTAAACCGACGACGATTTCTGAGTATCACAGCACTTAGCGTAGCGCTGTTATCCGTGAGACGTGAAGGCGCTTTGGCGGCCGGCAATGCAAAAGGGCTGACTCGCACCATTACGGCCAAGGCGCGTTATCTGAACTTACCCGTGAAAACCGGTGGGGCGCAACGCCACGTGAAGATGGTGGTGGACGGCAAAGCCGTGCGGGAATTCAACATCCGCCTCAGTGAGGGCGGTGCGGACTGGTGGGCTTTTACGGACCTCGCACCGTTGAAGGGGGAAATGGTAACCCTTGAGGTGGAGAATCTGCCGGGCGATTCAAAGGCGCTGGCGGCCATTACGCAGTGCGACCAGATCCTGGGTAAGGACACCCTCTATCACGAAGCCTTGCGTCCTCAGTTTCACTTCTCGACGCGCCGCGGCGCCCAAAGCGATCCCAATGGGCTCGTGTTCTATGACGGCGAATACCACCTGTTCTATCAGCATGATCCCTATGACGAGCAGGGCGGCGGCAATCTGTATTGGGGCCACGCGGTCAGTAAAGATCTCGTTCAATGGACCGAGCTGCCGGATGCCCTCTTTCCCGACAATAAGTTTGGGATTTGGTCGGGTTCCGCCGTCGTCGATCGTGACAACACGGCCGGTTTCCAAACGGGCGCAGAGAAGGCCATCATCGCAATATTCACCTACGCGCGTTCCACCGGCGAGGCGCAATATGATGCAGTCCAGGGCCTTGCCTTCAGCAATGACCGTGGACGGACTTGGGCGAAATATAAAGGCAATCCTGTCCTCCCCACCATCACTAAATATAACCGCGACCCCAAGGTGATCTGGTATACGCCCGAAAAAAAGTGGGTCATGGCGCTGTTCGTGGATCAGGCCGATTACAGTAAATATCCGGATGTTCCAGGTGATGAGCTTCTGAAACGCTTTGCGGATAGGAGCGGCTTCGGCTTGTTTTCTTCCCGGGATCTGAAGGAGTGGGAGAAGATGAGCGAGTTCAAAATCCCGGGGGAAGCCGAATGCCCGGAATTCTTCGAAATCGCCGTGGAGGGCAATGCCAGGAGTACGCGTTGGATTGCCTATGGGGGCAGTGGCCGCTACCTGATCGGAACATTTGACGGCAAAACCTTCACGCCCGAATCCGGGCCGCATCACATTCACAGGGGTAATTGCTTCTATGCCTCTCAGACCTTCAACAATGTCCTGCCCAGCGACGGGCGCCGCATCCTGATTCCCTGGGCGCGCAACACGCCGCCCGCGGCTCCCCTATATCCCGGGATGCCTTTCAATCAAATGATGGGTATCCCGGTGGAGTTGACCTTGCGAGCCACCCCAGATGCAGGTTTGCAGCTCATCGTTGTTCCGGTGAAAGAATTGGAGTCGCTACGGACAACGACCCGGAGCGTCAAGCCCCAGCCCTTAAGCGCTGACAAAAATCCCCTGGCCGCCATCCGGGGCGAGCTGCTCGACCTGACGGCGGACATTTCGATGGGTGACGCAAGCACGGTTGCTTTCGGCCTCAGAGGCATCGCAGTAATCTATGATGTGAAAGCCCAGGAGTTGTCCTGCAGCGGCCAGAAGGCGCTTCTGAAGGCTGAGGGCGGCAGGATCCGATTGCGTATGCTGGTGGACAGGACCTCAATCGAAATATTTGGCAACGATGGCCGTCTCTACATGCCCATGGCTCTGGCCGTCGCCGCAAACAATAAATCCCTCGAGCTTCGTGCTGAAGGCAGCGGCGCATTTATCAACGCTCTCGATGTATCGGAGCTGAAATCGATCTGGGCCGATGCCTGACACCGACCTGCATCACTTTACTCTTGCCTGTAGAAAAGACTCTCTCAGAGTATGGCGCGAGTAATCGTATTCGTTTGTGATCGATCACATCCAGGTGTTCTATTTGGATTCGATACCGTCGCTATCCCCGGTGCAGAGGAGGAGATCGAAGCACTTGGCACGTGCGAGTTTGTTGGAAGAGGCTGTCAGGCAGATACCCTGCGGCTGATAAATCCGCCTTCATTGTCACTCTACTGCGCAGGGAACGAGTCCATCGGCACCAGTGTATTGGGACCTCGCAAACAACATGATGGGCAGACTTTGCGCCGAACTGGATGGCACACGCGCATTGCACCGGGCGGAACCACGGGGTGGCGCCGACCGCGACTACGCCGTGTAGTAGCTCGGCCTCACTGAAGAAGACGACGGGGCTTCTACGGCGAAATCTGGGTCCTCTCCTTACCTTACCTCGAGACCGTGCAGCGATACCTTCCGGATGACAGCCTTCTTCGCATCCGAACGCTCCGCCAAGTCGACGGGTAACATACTCAACGTCGACGCCGGCGACGCCGCAGCGTTTACGCGGTGAGTGCCAGACGCTTGGTCGCGCATACCCAAAGGCAGCGTGTCCGGAATACTAGGTATGCCAAGGTTTCTGAGATCCGGGCTTCCCGCACAGGAGTAGACACGCACATGTTTCGCGCGATATTGACTGCTGCTTTCCTGGGTCTGATTGCCGTGGGCCAGTGTCATCTCTGCGGGGCGGCGCAGGCCGACAGTGCAGAGGACCTCTCTGTGAAATGCCAGGCACTGAGAACCGCCGACTTATCCGCCGTGCAGGATGCACCGACGCAGATCACAGAAGTCAAGGTGATGAAGGCCGAGAATCACATGCCAGCATTTTGCGTCGTTAAGGGGTATGTCTGGCCGGACGTCGGAATCAAGTTGGGGCTCCCGTCACCTTGGAATGGCAAGTTCATCGAAGTCGGGTGCGGTGGGACTTGCGGAATCGTGGAAGCCGCGTTTTCGGCTAGCGAAGGCTGCGACGCGGCGCTGCGCAAGGGTTACGCCTGCATTGCTTCGGATGCGGGACACACGGGTGCTTGGATCGACGGCTTGTGGGGTTACGGGAACCTGCAGGCCAAACTCGATTGGGGCTATCGAGCCCCTCACGTCACTGCGCTGGCCGGCAAAGCGATCACCGAGCGCTATTATGGAATCAACCCCCGAAGATCTTATTTCATCGGTGGCTCGACTGGAGGGCGTCAAGCTCTCCAAGAGGCCCAGCGCTTTCCCTGGGACTTCGACGGTATTATCGCCCTTGCACCACCGACCGATCTGTCCACCATCTATCTAACGTTCGCGTGGGGTATTCGAGCTACCCACGATGAAGACGGTAAGCCGTTGCTGGGCAGCGCGGAACTAAAGCTCCTGACGGATGCCGCTGTCGCGCGATGTGATCTGGACGATGGCGTGAAGGACAACGTCATTGGTGATCCGCTTCATTGCCACTTCGATCCGTCGGAACTTGCATGCCGGACGGGACAGACATCCGGTTGTCTGTCTCCGATTCAGGTGAGTGCGGCCAAAAAAGTGTACGCCG
>Ga0070731_10004101_pt1 | contig 12709 bp, 11 predicted proteins | sample Coa_R1_2_FD_66448 | JGI IMG/M metagenome (GOLD analysis project Ga0070731, IMG submission 66448) | Surface soil microbial communities from Centralia Pennsylvania, which are recovering from an underground coalmine fire - Coalmine... | ecosystem: Environmental > Terrestrial > Soil > Unclassified ... | reverse complement strand
GATCGCGCGACACCACGCCCGTATGAAAATTGCAATACGTGCACTTCGTCTGGCAAAACGGCACCTGGATGTAAATTCCGACTGTCATCGCGAATTTAGAAATTTAGCACATGACCGGCGGGAAGGAAGCTACAGGCTTTCGATCAATCTAGCGATGTAAGGTGGGATCTGAATATCTTAGACCGTCCCATTTGTAAATTGTGTGTCTCTTGCCGTCAGCCCACGTCTTCTGGATGTCGTAGTGGTCCCTCGTGACGTCCTTCAAGACCTCGACTCTTTCGACGGCGCCGACATCGCCTTGCGTACCCAGGACCTGCACGAAATGCCCATCCGTGCGCTGAAGAAAAAGAAACAAAGAACATCCCGCCGATCCGCAGTCTCCCATACTCTTGCTCTCGACCAGAATTGCTGCCTGCCCGGATGGCGTTATCACGAGCTGCCGCCACAAAAGATTCGCCCGGAACGTTTGATGGCAACCCTTCTTAAATGAACCCAAGAACTGATCGCAATAAAGCTTCTCATCCGCGTGAAGTGCCTTAACTACGCCCGGCGGCGCGCTCTTCAATTCCGGACTGTCTCCTAGCAGCGGCAGGCAGTTCAATGTGAGGAGGGCGAGAATTACGCCAGCATTTCGAAGACCCATATCCTCAATACTAATTCATCCAAAGCTGGCCGGCTGCCAGTCCGCGCGGGCACTAGACGCATCTGATAACATGACTATGGAGACGAAATCCTTCGCCATGGAAACACCGCTGATCGAAGCGCATCGCGCCGTAGGAGCGCATCTCACCGAATTTGAGGGTTTCCTCCTGCCGGAAAGATTCTCGGATTTCGAAAAGGAGTATCACGCAGCCCGCGAAGCGGTCGTGCTGTTCGATACGAGTTGGCGGGTAATCCTCGCGCTAACCGGCCGCGACCGCGTGAAATACCTCCACGCCATCACCTCCAACAACATCCAGGCGCTCGCCGACGGCTGCGGCACCCTCGCCCTCCTGCTCACTCCCCAAGGACGCATCCTGGCGGAACTGGAGATTTACGCGCTCCCCGAAAAACTGCTCGTGCTATCCCACGCCTCGCAGCGTGAACGCACCGTCACCACCCTGAAGAAATACATCATAGGCTCGCAGGTGAAGATCGACGACCTCACCGATCAAATGGGCAGCCTCTCACTCGAAGGCCCACGCGCCGCAGCCGTGATCGAAGAAATCACCGGGGTGAAGCTCGCCGATCTCGCCGAAATGTCCATCCGCGCAATCACGATAGACGGCAGTCCGTGCTATCTGCTGCGGCGCTCGCATTTCGGCCAGCCCGGTGCCGAGCTGATAGCCAGCCGCGATGCCTTGTCGGCGATTTGGCAAAAGCTCCTCGCATCAACGCGTGCCCACGGCGGCGAACCCATCGGCATGGCAGCACTCAACTCACTGCGTCTCGAAGCGGGCATCGCCTGGTTCCCTGCCGACTTCAACGACTCCATGATTCCGCATGAGGCCGCGCTGGAGGACACGCACATTAGCTTCAACAAGGGTTGCTATACAGGTCAGGAAATCGTTGAGCGCGTTCGTTCGCGCGGTCACGTGAACCGAAAGCGCGTCTCGCTGCAATTCTCCACCGCGCAGCCGCCCGCGCCCGGCACAAGACTCCGCGCGGGCGAAGCGGAAATAGGATTCGTTACCAGTGCCGCATTCTCTCCCGCGTCCGGCGCCGCAATCGGAATGGGCTACGTGCGCCGCGAGCAATTCGCCCCTGGCACCATCATCCAACTCGACTCACACTCCGCCACCGCCACAGTCAAGTAGGTCATGTGCCAATCGTCCCAATGAGCGTCAAGACCCCAGTGGTCGTATCGATGCTGTACATCGAGACGTCGTCCGAGCCGGAATTCGTTACATAGGCGAACTTGCCGGACGGATGGACGGCTATCGAGGTAGGAGATTGCTCGGCAGCTATCGTTCCTATAGGAGTCAATGCACCGGTGGCGCCATCGATGCCGTACATCGAGACATCGTTCGAGGTGAAATTCGCCACATACGCGAACTTGCCAGATGGATCCACTGCCACGGAGACAGGGCCTGTTCCTGTGGCAATCGTTCCGATAGAGGTCAAAGCCCCAGTCGTGGCGTTGATCGTGTACATCGAGACGTCATTCGAGGTGGAATTCGTCACATAAGCGAACTTGCTGGATGGATCCACCACCACTGAGACAGGGTTCGTTCCCGCGGCAATCGTTCCGATAGAGGTTAAGGCCCCAGTCGTGGCGTTGATCGTGTACATGGATACATTGCCGGCCGATCCAGGAGTGTTGCTCTCAGTCGCCACATAAGCGAACTTGCCAGATGGATCGACGGCCACCGACTGGGCAAAGCCTTCTACGGCGAAGGTTCCGACGGAGATTAAGGCCCCAGTTGTGGCGTCGATCGTGTACTTCGCGACCCTGCTTGTACCGCCGCCCCCATCCACTACATAAGCGAACTTGCCGGAGGGATGCACGGCCACAGAATTGAAACAGCAAAAATCCGGACTGTTTCCGTCTACGGCTCCTGTATACGTTAAAGCCCCGGTCGTGCCGTCGATGGTATACATCGCGACGCTGCCATCAGTGTCGAACAGCCCCGAACTCGCCACGTAGGCGAACTTGCCAAACGGATCTACAGTCACGGAGTCAGTACCTTCGTCGTCTGTGAGCACTGGCGGTCCTATAGACGTCAGTGCCCCGGTGGCGGGATTGATCGCGTACATGGACACGTATCCACCGGCACCGCACCCCGCAGTCGCCACATAGGCAAATTTTCCGGCAGCGTCGACAGTGATCGACTGCGGATCAACTCCTCCTGGGGTTGTGGTGAAGGTCACAGAGTTCGAGCTACCACCGCCAGGCGGAGGATTGAGGACTGTAACCCCGGCTGTCCCGGCTGTGGCAATGTCGCTCGCCGAAATCTGAGCAGTAAGTACTTGCCCCATGCTGTTGTTATCAAGTGTGGTCGGCCGGTTGGTACCGTTCCAGCGTACGACTGAACCGGCCATAAAATTTCCCCCAACTACCACCAACTGATTATCTACTGAATCGACGAACTGTTCTCCTGCGGGAACGCAGCCTGGGGAGATAAAATTGATCGTAGGGACGGGATTCAGCCCATTAGTGATTGTGAAGTTCGCCGCATTCGAGGTGCCACCGCCGGGAGCGGGGTTCGTCACTGTGACAGCCAGCGTGCCGGTTGAGGCAATGCTGGAAGCGGGGATGGCCGCAGTCACCTCCATGCCGGCGACGAACGTGGTCGGGGGCGCTGCGCCACCAAAGTTGACCGTCGAACCTGCGACGAAATTCATCCCATTGATCGTAAGCGTGAAATCCCCATCACCGGCCACGACAGTGCTCGGCCAAATCGTGGTGATCGTCGGAGTACTGACCGTCGGGGTGGGCGGAGTGGGCTGATTGGCGAGTGATTGACTCGTGCCGCTGCCTCCGCATCCAGCAAGGAATACGATATTCGCCATTCCCAAGATTACGAGCCTACTCCACCGCCGGGAGGGTTCCAACAGTCTCGTTCGTTGCATGACTACTCCTCGGCTATTTCTTCCGATCATGGACCCCGCCTAAGTCCGCCAACAGTGAACCCAAGTGGCTCGCGGCACAATGGCCGGGAGATGGTCTGTGCGTGTTTTAGTTCTGATCGCCCAGCTCTTTAACTTCAGGGGAGTTACAGGCGGAAGCCCTTTGCGCCTGGCACCTTTTCTTTGGGCCGTAACCTATTGGTGATAGAGTAAAGGCACCCTCGAAGACTTATTATGGAAGTATCTGCTCGAACCCACGGGACGCGCTTCGACCCATTCGAAGTAGACGTGCGCTCGGGTGAACTGCACAAGCACGGCACCCGGCTGAAGCTTCAACCTCAACCCTTTCAGATTCTCGCCCTTTTGCTGAAGCATCCAGGTAACGTCGTCACGCGCGACGAACTTCGTCAGGCTCTCTGGCCGGCGGACACCTTTGTCGATTTTGATACCGGCCTGAACAGCGCCATCAAGAAACTGCGCGACGTGCTGGATGATTCAGCCGAAGAACCCCGCTATATCGAGACGTTGCACCGCCGCGGCTACCGTTTTATCGCTCGCGTCGAAAACGGCAACCTGCCCGCATCGCTCGAGGTCGAGGAACATGTCACGCCAGTTCTCCCCTTGGAGCAAACGCCCAAACTCTGGAACAAGCGCCGCTTTGTCATTATGGTCTGTGCCACGAGCCTCGTCGTTGTCGCTGCGCTCATTGTGTGGCGTGTCTTCTTCAATCGGCCCGCGCTAACCGAGACGGACACCATCCTCTTAGCGAACTTCGTCAACAACACAGGCGATCCCATCTTTAATGATTCCCTGGACCAAGCGCTCGAAGTCAAACTCGCAGAGTCTCCCTTTTTGAGCCTCCTTCCGGAAGCGGACGTCCGCGCGACGATGCGCACGATGCGCCATGACCCAAATGAGCGAGTGACGCAGGAAATCGCTGTCGAAATATGCAAGCGGTGGGGACTGAAAGCGGTGGTCGTGCCCGAGATTGATTCCGTAGGCGGCAAATATTTGATCACACTGGAAGCGATCGACGCGGCGAACCAAAAGTCCATCGCGCGGCGGCAGGAAGAAGCGCGGACGAAGGAGCAAGTGATCGCCGCCCTGGGCAAAGCTGGTTCACAGTTGCGGCGGCGATTGGGCGAGAGTTTGAGTTCCATCCAGAAGTACAACGCTCCTCTTGATCTTGCCACCACAAGCTCGCTCGAGGCCTTACAAGTCTACTCAACGGGGCAGACGCTGTATCGTTCCGGAAAGCGGCGCGAGGCGATTCCCTTGTTCGAGACGGCCGTCGAGATGGACCCGCAGTTCTCTTCTGCTTACGCTATGCTGGGCGCCGCCTATCACAGCGTCGGTGACAACCAGGCTTCCAAAAAGAACTTCGCCAAGGCCTTCGAGCTAAAAGACCGTCGCCTCACGCAAGAAGAAGATTTTCAGACTACCGCCCTTTATCATTCCTCCATCACGGGCAACCTGGAAAAGGAAACTGCTGTGATTGCCTTGTACAAGCAAGCGTATCCACGCAGCGCGGAGGCTTTGAACCTCTCGGGTATCGCCCACGCCCAGATGGGCAGAACGGAAGAGTCTTTACAGGAGTTCTATTTGGCAATCGACCATTCGGTGGTGCCCTCCGCCCAGTACTACTCCAATGCGAGTCAAGCACTTATGATCCTGGGCCGGTTTGATGAGGCTAAGAAACTACTCGACCAATGGCAGCAGCAAGGATCCCTGACCCCATTTCAAACAATGTTGCGCTACCGGATCGCCTCTATCGAGAACGACACCGCAACGATGGAAAAGCTCGCGCGCGAAACCCCGGAGGATGACGTGCCCTCGGTCCATTTAAGAATGGAGCTGGCATTCTTGCACGGAGATTTCGGCAAGCTCCGTTCCCTGAGCGAAACCCTGGTGGACCAACAGAGGCAAGCGAAACGGATGCAAAACGTTGGTCAAGAACTTGCTTACCGTGCCGCGCAAGAATCATCCGTGGGAAACGATGTCTTGGCGCGCAACCTCTGCGGTAAGGCCGAAGAAGCAGGTATTGACAGTGCTTTGGGCCTGATGAACTGCGCAAGGGCACTCGGGGACGCAGGCGACGCGGCGCAGGCCGAAGCATTAGCAGCGAGATTAGATCGCCTGTTTTCGGAGGACACCTTGCAGCAGAAAATCTTACTGCCGGTTATCCGTTCCATCATCGAGCGCAAGCGAGGTAACCTCGGGAAGGCTGTGGATTTGCTCGCGCCGGTGACGCAATATCCCAACGTCGTCGTCTTTTATTACCGTGCCCAGGCTTACGCCGCTGCAGGCGACCACGCTAGGGCTGTCTCGGATTTCGAGACGGTCATCGATCACCGCGGATGGCCCGACTGGGAAGTCTTTGCTCCGCTGGCGCAACTCGGTCTCGCGCGAGCCTATGCCATGCAAGCAGACTATGACGACAGCCGCAAAGCCTACGACGATTTCGTCACTACTTGGAAGGACGCTGACCCCGATATCCCGATACTCCGTCAAGCCAAAGCCGAGTACAAATTGACGGGAAAATCCTGACCAGGTGGGCACGCCATTCTGAACCCCATCGTTTCGTGAATCAGCCCCTGAGGATGGATTCTTCCTCGATCTCATTCCTGCAATCCCGATTCCGACAGTGAGAGTCCACAGGCGCTACTTGACAAAATCGGATCTCCTCTGTGTTAGCGTTGAATCAGGCGGACGTCACGCCTGGAAAGGATGTCATCTGGTCATGGTATTCGAATGGAGCATCGTGCGACGCGCGGGTACCCGTCGTCCCCTGGCAACGAGGCGAGAATTACCATCCTCGAGCCGCCGCCCCTGAATCTCAGCGGACCAAGGAACGCACATTCTAATCGGCACACGCGGCGAATAGAATGTGATCCAACTCTTACAAAACAAAGGATCGCGACCATGTCTACTCGACACTTTTCCCAGAGGGACGTTTTCCTCCTTACAGGCCCGGCAGCGGCTTGCAGGTTCAATTGCCCCGGCCGTTTCGGACTTGTTACAATATGAAGAAAGGGACACAATAGCGGCGCTTATGGCACCTAAAACACTCTACGAAAAAATCTGGGACGCACATGTCGTCCACGAGGAACCGGGCAAGCCCTCGCTGATCTATATCGACCGGCACCTCGTCCACGAGGGCACCTCGCCGCAAGCCTTTGCGGGACTGAAGGCTGCGGGACGCAAGGTGCGTCGTCCCGAACTGACCTTCGCGGTGATGGACCACTCCGTCTCCACAAAAGATCGCGCGATTCCCGTCGCCGACCCCGATGCCGCCGTCCAGTTCGATGCGCTCGAGCGCAATTGCAAAGAAGCCGGCATCAATCTTTTCGACATGCAAAGCCGCAACCAAGGCATCGTCCACGTGATTGGCCCGGAACTGGGAATCACGCTGCCGGGCACCACAATCGTTTGCGGAGATAGTCACACCGCCACTCACGGAGCATTCGGCGCGCTAGCGTTCGGCATCGGCACCAGCGAAGTGGAACACGTGCTCGCCACCCAGTGCATGTCCCAGTTCAAATCGAAGACCATGAAAATTGACGTGCAGGGCAAGCGCCCGCGCGGCGTCACAGCAAAAGACATCATCCTCGCTATCATCGGCAAAATCGGAATCGGCGGTGGCAATGGCCACGTGGTCGAATACACGGGCGAAGCCGTTCGCAGCCTTTCGATGGAAGGCCGCATGACCATGTGCAACATGGCCATCGAAGGCGGCGCGCGCGCGGGAATGGTCGCGCCGGATGAAACCACGTTCGCTTACGTCGAAGGGCGCCCCTTCGCGCCCCGTGGCAAGGACTTTCAGGAAGCGGTCCAGTATTGGCGAAGCTTGGTCACGGACCCGGGCGCGAAATACGATACCGTTGTCACTCTTCAGGCGGCGGACATTGCGCCGATGGTCACCTGGGGAACAAATCCCGGGATGGTCACGCAGGTCACCAACCGCGTTCCCGACCCCTCCTCCTTCCAGGATCCGGTTGACCGCAAAGCCGCTGAAAACGCCCTCGCCTATATGGACTTGAAGCCCGGCACTCCGATGCAAGAAATCAAACTCGATCGAGTTTTCATCGGCTCCTGCACAAATTCTCGGATCGAGGATTTGCGCGCCGCGGCAAAAGTAGTTTCGGGCAAGCACGTTGCGAAATCGCTAAAGCAAGCGCTGGTTGTTCCCGGCTCGCGCGTCGTGAAAGCGGAAGCCGAAAAAGAAGGACTCGACAAGGTTTTCCGCGAAGCTGGATTCGAATGGCGCGATGCCGGTTGCAGCATGTGCATCGGAATGAATGACGACGTTTTGCTGAGTGGCGAGCGCTCCGCGAGCACTTCAAACCGCAATTTCGAAGGACGCCAGGGCAAAGGCAGCCGCACCCACCTGGTCAGCCCGGCCATGGCCGCAGCCGCCGCAATCGAAGGCCATTTCGTCGACATTCGCAAATGGAACGGCGGCGCGGACGGGGGCGAATAACCGAAAATATGAGATTCGGAAAGGAATTCGAGCATCGGAGACTTCGCTTCTACTTTTCGGATGGAAAGGTGTGCGACGGTTTCGTCGTCGACGTCGCTGAACCGCAAGATGGCGACGGATTTGTTTTCGACCCGTTGACCGACAAGACGATGCCGGGCGACAAAAGACCCGCAGTTTGGGCCGCCTTTAGTGACCTAAGCAAGTACGAGATACTGGAGAAATAGCGAGCGATGGAATCCTTCATCAAACACACGGGAATGGTCGCGCCGATTGATCGCGTGAACGTTGATACCGATCAGATGGTACCGAAGCAATTTCTGAAGTTGCTCACGCGACAAGGATACGGGCGGGTTTTGTTTTACGACTGGCGCTATCTGCCGGGCGAAAAACCGAATCCGGATTTCGTCTTGAACAAGCCGAGATACAAAGGCGCTAGCGTAGCTCTCGCGCGCGCGAATTTCGGCTGCGGATCGAGCCGCGAGCACGCGCCGTGGGCCATCCTCGATTACGGATTCCGCGCGATTCTCGCGCCAAGCTACGCCGATATTTTCTACAACAATTGCTTCAAGAATGGCCTCTTGCCCGTCACCCTCTCAAACGATCAGATCGATGAGCTTTTCAAGCGCACCGAGGCAAACGAAGGCTATCGCGTGACGGTCGATCTAGAGCAGCAAATCGTCACCGATGACAAGGCTCTGCGCTATTCCTTCACCATCGATTCTTTTCGCCGCGATTGCCTTCTCAAGGGACTCGACGACATTGGCCTGACGCTCGTCCACGAACCAGAAATTTCCACCTTCGAGAAGAAGAATCTCCGCGTCCCCTTGATGCACGAAGCCCTCGACGTGAAGTACCACCAGTAGTCATTGAGAATCGAATAGTTCGCGCGTTGCGGCTGTACGTTACATCTGCACGTCGCGAATGTGCGTGGCAATGAACCAGCGATTGCCGAACGGGTCCGTCACTCCCGCGCTGCGATCCCCATAGGGCTGATCCGCAGGCGGCTGGAGAGAGGTCGCGCCCGCTCGCAACGCTTGCTCGTATACCGAGTCTGTGTCGGGCACGTAGAGATGCAGCGTGGTTGGCATCGGGGTGTAAGCTCCGTGCCCGCCGGCGAGCGCGACGATCGAATCACCGATGCGGACTTGCGCATGGGGAATCGAACCATCTGGCATTTCCGCACGGTAAGTTTCTTCTCCGCCGAACGCCCGCTGGAGGAACTCGATCAAATCCACCGGCCGCTGAGCATACAAATGCGGCGTGACGCTGCGAAAGCCTTTGAAAATATCGAGTCCGGCTCCGATTGGCTTCGAGATGTGCAGCCTATTTCCCGCAACATCCAGAACGGTCCCGCCGCGTGAGCCGTAGGGCGCATCCGCAATCGGCTGCATCACCGTCGCTCCGGCTTCGAGTGCGCGATTGTAGACCGCATCGGGGTCGTCCACTCGCAGCAGTAGCGTCGACGGCATCGCAGGAAATTGCGGATTCGCATCGGCCAGCTCGATCATTGAATCCCCGATTTTCACCTCGGCGTGCATGATCACGTCCTCTGCGTCCGGACGCTTGGCGCGGAAGTATTCTTCCGCGTCGAATGCCTGCTTGACGAAATCGATCCATTGCGCGGCACCCGAAATAATCAAATACGGAGTGATGGTGTGAAAGCCCTCGCGAATGAATTTTACCGGCGCTGGCGCGGATATGCTGCGCTCTTGGCGTGACATTTGATCCATGCGGCGCTGCATCTCCTCGATCGTCAACGTTTCCTTGTGCGTGGAAACAGTCCAGGTATAACCGAATGGATCGCTCAGTTGCCCCGAACGGTCACCGTAAAATTGGTCTGCGACCGGCCGCACGACCTTTGCTCCGGCAGCAAGCGCCCGGCGCGCGACGGCGTCCACATCGGGCACATCGAGATGAATGTTAACGGGCGATCCACCAAGAGACTCAGGACTCCGAAAACCGATTTCCGGGAACTCATCCGCGAGCATAATCCTTGCTCCGTCGATATTGATCTCGGCGTGCCCGACCCTTCCGTCCGGTTGCATCAGACGTGCAACCTCCGTTGCACCGAAGGCCTTTTTGTAAAACTCGATCGCGGCGGCTGCGTCCCTGACACTTAAGTAGGGCGTGACGGTTGTGCGAACTGCCTCTACTGCCTTTGCGCTGCTGGCCATGGATGCTCTCCTTTCAACGTCTGTTTTCAGTCGTGTTCTGAAGTCCGGGCGCGGAAGATTTTTCAGGTCGCGGATGATTTCGATCACGGGCGCGAGCGTCACATCGAAGGTGCGTGCTGTGTCGGCCGGCGAAAGCGGCGCGGCCGCAGGACCGAGAAGCCGCTCGATTACTTTGTCGAGTTGTTCGCCCTGCGTTTGATTAGCCATGTGACCGACTCAATTTCTTGCCGGGCTCTTTCTCGAACTGGGCGCGAAGAGATTGAATGCCGCGAAACTGTAGCTGCTTCACGGCTCCCGGCGTGCGTCCAAGGGTTTGCGCGATTTCGCGGATACTCTTTTCTTCGGCGAAGCGCATTTCAATCACGCGTCGCTGATCTTCCGGCAATTTGTTGACGAGGCCGAAGAGCCGCGCGGCGCGCTCCGACTTCTCCACATCGAACGATTCGGAGCGATCGGTGGCATCCGATCCAGGATTTCCCTGTTCCCGCGAGGCACGCTGCCACCGGTCGGCGATGGCATTTGCCGCGATGCGGTAGAGCCAGGCAGCGAAGGGGACACCGCGCCATTCGAATTTCGCAATATTCGCCAAAGCCTGATGGAAGACTTCCGCGGTAATGTCCTCGACATCCGCGCGAGAGTCGACGCGCCGCGAAACAAACGCATAGACGCGCTCGAAATTCTCCTCGTAAAGCTCGACGAAGCGGGCAGGGTCCTTCTGCGCCGCCTCGATGAGAAGCCGCTCGTCGGCTTCCTTCGCTTGGGCCTTCAAAAGAGTCTCCGCAAAACGCGTTCTCTATAACATTAACTGGCGAGGATGTGAAAGGTTACGCGGTATGGCTAAATTAATCTTCCACTTCCCCCTATGAAGCCGATGGGGCTGTGGCAACATCGAAGAGAAATTCCTCGACTACGCCCCGCGACGCGCAAACACCGCGCGAAGAAAAAGTCGCGGGACTCCGCTCGGAATGACGGCGCATCGCCGTTGCAGGGAGGCAGATGACGAGCAGGCAGCCAAGCATGCTTGCCGGGCACAGCATGCTGTGCCCCCACGAAACGAACGACACGATGTGGCGCGGGTCACGGCGCGCCTTATATCGAAGACAGTGGGTCAGGACAGCTACTCTTCGAGCTGCTCCGCGAGGCGTTTGGGGGCGGTTTTTCGCCAAGCTGCCACGAGCGCCGGCCGCAGCGTCGTCTTCGTGGCCGCGCGCAAAATCACGTTGGTGGCGCCGCGGCGTCCCCAGCCACCTTTTACGGGGACAAAGACCTTCGGTTTGGCCTTCATGAAGGTGTCCTGCTCTTCAGGGGTAAGCTTCACCATGGCCAAGCCGTCGCGGGGATAGCCGAGAGTCGCAAATATTTTTCCGCCCACGCGGAAATCGGGGTGCTCCATGTGAGACTGCTCCGATGTCTCAGGGAGACTGAGGGCCATACGGCGAAAATCCTGCGAAGTCATAGCACGCCTTCCTCGCTCACTTTTTGCATCACAAATAGATAAACGGGCGGGACGCCGAAAGGTTACGCGGCAATCCGGCCATTCTTCGCGCTATTCCGCCGGAGAAATGCTGGGCATCGGCGACTCCGCCACTGCGGGAGCCCGCCATTCAGCGAACAGTATACCCGCCAGAATGAGCGCCGCGCCGACGAGCGCTCGGGCGCCGAGACGTTCCTGCCCAACCACAAAAGAAGTGATCGCGGCAAACACGGGTTCGAGGCTGAGCAAGATTGCGACGTGTGAAGGCGGCGCGTACTGCTGCGCCCAAGTCTGCAACGAAAACCCGACTACCGTAGCGCCGATCGCAGTGAGGAGGATCGCGAAAACCAGGTAGCCGGTCCATGCGAGCCGAGGCTGCTCCCATCCGGCCGCCGAAGCAACAGGTAACAAGAGCAGCGAGAGAACGGCGGTCGTGGCGACTTGTAAGAAACTTAGCGCGGCGACGGAGTGGCGCGCAACGTGGCGTCCAATGAAAATGATCTGCAGCGCGAACATCAGGGCGCACACGAGAACCAGGGGATCGCCTCGGTTGAGAGCGCCCAATCCCGCAGCCGGAACCGTGAGGAAGTAAAGCCCGGCGAGCGCGGACAAGGCGCCCGCCCAAACCCAGGCTGTGACCCGGTGCCGGCCAAACACCCCCAGGAGAATCGGCACGATCACAACGCAAAAGCCGGTGATGAAAGCCGCCTTCGAGGGCGTGGTAAATTTCAGTCCGGCGATCTGAAACGCGTAACCGCCAAACATAAAAACGCCGATCTGCGCGCCCGCCCACACCGTGTGCCAGGTCAAGCTGCGCATCGAGCGCCAGTAGATTGCAGCCATGAGCGCCGCGGCGAGTCCAAATCGGACAACCAAGTACACGACTACAGACACGTCGGGGAGCGCATCCTTGATGACAACGAATGTGGCGCCCCAGATCAGGGCGCAGAAACCCAGGGCGAGATTCGCCAGCGCGCGCTTGCTAATCATGGAAGTTCGAGTCTATGCGGCGCGGGGCACCGCTACAAGGGG
>Ga0070731_10004099_pt1 | contig 12714 bp, 12 predicted proteins | sample Coa_R1_2_FD_66448 | JGI IMG/M metagenome (GOLD analysis project Ga0070731, IMG submission 66448) | Surface soil microbial communities from Centralia Pennsylvania, which are recovering from an underground coalmine fire - Coalmine... | ecosystem: Environmental > Terrestrial > Soil > Unclassified ... | reverse complement strand
AGAGACCTTTCGGGGTCTGGCGCGGTTGAGAGGCATGGAATGCCGCGCTCCGGAACGCTACGCGGAGGCGTTCTTCGGACGAAAGCTTCTCCTGATATAACGTCGAGATGACGCACGCGACGGCGGGGCATCAAGAAGGGCGCGCCGTCATGTGAGGCAGGCGCGCGCAAAACCACGCGCGGCGCCGATGTAACAGCTAGGCCGATTGGGGACAAGGCCGGGTGCGAACCCCGCCAAATGCCGGGGTTCAGGCGCCGACCGGCGTACGCGGCAAAAGTTGTTTGACCTCGACTGCGATCTTGTTGCCGCTGACGATGACGGTGCCTTTGGCCACCGGCAGGTTATTGGCGAGGATGCTCACCTCATCCTCTTCCGAGGCGTCGAGTTCGATGATGGCGCCGCGGCCGAGACGAAGCACCTGGTGGATCGGCATCGAGCTCTCCCCCAAGACCACCGTAATGTCGATCGATACGTTATCGAGTGTCGGCACGGAGCCCCCGTTTCAGTTTGCCTCTTGAAGGTTCATAGTGTTGAACACGCCATGGTTACGAGGTGGTTAACACGCGCGGCGACCTGAAAAACGGGCTGTTACCTGCGGCGGGCGCGCCGCCGGTCGAATGGCTGGCGAGCGATCGGCCAATGGCCTACGACGCTGCGCTCGCAACCATGACGGCGCGCGCCGAGGCGATCGCGCGTGGCGAAGCGCCCGAACTGATCTGGCTCCTCGAACACCCGGCCCTCTATACCGCCGGCGCCTCGGCCCGGCCGGCCGAGCTGATCGAGGCGCGCTTTCCGGTCCATAGCACCGGGCGCGGCGGGCAATTCACCTATCACGGGCCGGGCCAGCGGATCGGCTATATCATGCTCGATCTCAAGCGCCGCGCGCCGGACGTGCGCCGCTTCGTCGCCACCGTCGAAGAATGGATCATCCAGGCGCTGACTGCATTCAACGTGCGCGGCGAGCGGCGCGACGATCGCGTCGGAGTTTGGGTGCGGCGGCCGGACAAGGGCGACGGTTGCGAGGACAAGATCGCGGCCATCGGCATCCGGGTGCGGCAGTGGGTGACGCTGCACGGTTTTGCGTTCAATGTCGAACCGGACCTGTCGCATTTTTCCGGTATCGTGCCATGCGGCGTCGCCGATCCGCGCTACGGGGTCACCTCGCTCGCCGATCTCGGCCGCACCGCGACGACGCCGGACGTGGACATGGCATTGCGGTCAGCGTTCGCGCCGTTGTTCGGCCCGGCAATCGATGCTCAAAAGTTGCCGAGCACCGAAAACAATTCGTCGCGCCGGCGCAGCGCCACTTCGTTCGGTCCGGCCTCGCGTTGATCGACGAAGTCGACGCGGGCGCCCGGCGGGCCGTAACGGCACGCCTCGATCATCGCCAAGACGTCGCTTTCCAGCCCGATGAACAAGGCCTCGACGGCGCCATCGCGGCGATTGCGGACCCAGCCTTGCAGACCGCGATCGAGCGCCGTGACTTCGGTCCAGGCGCGAAAGCCGACGCCCTGCACCCGGCCGCGGATTAGAACATAACGGTGCACATTCAACCGAAGTCTCCAAGCTTGCGATGGCCCGCACCAAGCGGCCGCGCCGGCAGCCACTCCCCCAGTGAAGCTATGTAATCGGCCGGCATTTCCCACTCGCGCGCTGCCTTGACGACAACCTCCATATAGCCGGGCTTTGGCCGGCCAACCGGCCGCCGTCGCGCCACATAGACCAGCGCCGGGCGAACGCCGTCCGCCGACTGCACCGGCAACATCTCGGCGCGATATTGTCCGGCCGCGACGTTCTCCCACAGGTCGAGCGTGACGCGGTCGCGCGGGGAAAGCTGCCACATCACACCGTGCACGACCGCCGCCGGCGCCGGCGCGACCGAGGCATAGCCGTCCGCGGTGATGACGAAGCGATAATCGGCAAGCCGCGCTGGCCCGAGCGGCACGGCGGCCGGCGCATGCTTGCGCATCACCGCGCGGTGCATGTTGGAGCCGTAGGCGAAATGCAGCATCAGCCGCCTTCCACGCTCGGCCGCCAGGCCGCCCATAGCGTGAAAAGGAGCGCCAGCAGGGTCGGCGCAAAGCCGACCAACATGAGCAATACCACCATGAGCCAGGCCAGATCGTAATGCGGCGATCCGATCAACGTCACGATGACGTAGAGCAGCAGAATGAGTTCGAACGCGCCGGTCGCGGCCGCGTTGTCCATAAGCCCGCTGGCGGAATTGAAAAAGCTGTCGGCTATGATCAACAGCAGCACCAGCGAGAGGACATACAATAGCGCCACGGCCGTCGCCAACCCGTCGCCTCTGCCGGCGTCATGCAAGCGTTTGGCGTGCAGCACGAACCAGATCCAGACCAGCAGGACTTGCGCCACAACGAAGGGCCACAGGCCGGCCCGGGTCAGCACATCGGGCATGGTGAGCGCATGCGACGCGGCGCCAAACAGATAGACGCCGATCGCGCCATAGATGAAAGGCTGCGGCTTAAGCCGCCCGCTCGACGAGAAAAGGAAGCGTATAGCCTGCATCCGGCCGACCCCCGGCGAAGGGCCGCATCATGCCCGATTCGCAGAGCCTCGCCTTCAGGCGAATTCCATGATTACCGCATCGACGGCGACGCTGTCGCCGGGTTTCACGCGGACTCTTTTGATCGTGCCGTCGCGCTCGGCGCGCAAAATATTTTCCATCTTCATGGCCTCGACCACGGCCAGCGTCTCGCCGGCCTTGACCTCCTGGCCCTCGCTCACCGCCAGCGATACGACAAGCCCCGGCATCGGGCAGCGCACCGCCTTCTCGCTGTCGGACAGCTTTTTCACCGGCATCAGCCGCGCATAGCGGGCTTCGCGCCCGGTATAGACGAAGGCTTTCACCTCGATTCCGCGATGGGCGAGCTCGAACCCGTTCGGAATCGGGCGCACATGCATGGCGACGGGCGCGCCATCGATCGTGCCGGACCAGACCGGCTGGCCGGGAATCCAGTTTGACGCCAAAAGGTGCCGCGCTCCGTCCTCGAAGGTCACTGCGATCGCCGCGCCGTGATGCTCGACATCGGCCTGGTATTCGTCGGGACCGAGCCAGATCGCGCGGTGCCGCTCGCGCTGGAGCGTCGCGTTCAACTGTCCGGAGATTTTCCTTTTGCGCTCGCCGAGCACGTGGTCGATGGCCGCGGCGACGGCGGCGATGACGTGCGCCGCGGCGCCCGCCGGCGCTATGCGCGCGAAGCCGCCGGGAAATTCTTCGCCAATGAACGCCGTCGACAGCTTGCCGGCGCGCCAGCGCGGATGCGCCATGATCGCGGCCAGGAACGGAATGTTGTGCCGGATGCCCTCGATGGTGAAGGCATCGAGCGCGTCGGCCTGCGCTTCGATCGCGTCAAGACGCGTCGCGGCGTGCGTGACGAGTTTCGCGATCATCGGATCGTAGTACAGCGAAATCTCGCCGCCTTCGGTGACGCCGGTGTCGTTACGCACCGTGACGCCGCCGTGCGTGCCCTCGGCGGGCGGGCGATAGCGAATAAGCCGCCCGATCGACGGCGCGAAGTTGCGGTACGGATCCTCGGCATAAATGCGGCTCTCCACCGCCCAGCCGGAGAGCTTGACGTCGCTTTGCTTCAGTTTGAGCGGCTCGCCGGCCGCGATCCGGATCATCTGCTCGACGAGATCGATGCCGGTGACGAGCTCGGTCACCGGATGCTCGACTTGCAGCCGCGTATTCATCTCCAGGAAGAAAAAGCTCTTGTCCTGCCCGGCCACGAATTCGACGGTGCCGGCGCTGTCGTAGCCGACCGCTTTCGCCAGCGCGACCGCCTGCTCGCCCATCTGTTTGCGCGTCTTCTCGTCGAGCAGCGGACTAGGCGACTCCTCGATGACTTTTTGATTGCGGCGCTGGATCGAGCACTCGCGCTCGCCGAGATAGATGACGTGGCCGTGCTTGTCGCCCAAAACCTGGATTTCGATATGGCGCGGATCGGTGATGAACTTCTCGATGAACACCCGATCGTCGCCGAAGCTCGACTTCGCCTCGGAGCGGGCCCGCGCAAAATTTTCGGCCACCTCCGCCTTGGAAAATGCAATCCGCATGCCCTTGCCGCCGCCGCCGGCGGAGGCCTTGATCATCACGGGGTAGCCGATGCCTTCGGCGATGGCGATCGCCTGAACGTCGTCCTCGATCACGCCCAGATGCCCGGGAACGGTCGACACCTTGGCGCGGGCGGCGGCCTTCTTCGACTCGATCTTGTCGCCCATGGCGGCGATCGCCTTGGGGTTCGGCCCGATGAAGACGATGCCGGCATCCGCCAGCGCGCTGGCGAAAGCCGCGCGCTCGGAGAGAAAGCCGTAGCCGGGATGCACGGCCTCGGCGCCGCTCGATTTGCAGGCGGCGATGATGTTGTCGATCACCAGATAGCTCTGGGCGGCCGGCGGCGGGCCGATCGCGACGGCCTGATCCGCCATTTCGACATGCAGCGCGTCGCGGTCGGCCTCGGAATAAACCGCGACGGTTTCAATTCCCATCCGACGCGAGGTCTTGATGATCCGGCAGGCGATCTCGCCGCGATTGGCAATCAGGATGCGCTTGAACATCGAAGCTCACGATCCCGCGAACCGGCGTTTTGGCTTTGCGGCGGCGGCATGTAAATGTCAATGACGCTACGACATCTCGATCAATGCCGCAGCAGCAGCGTGGCAATGAGCGCAAGTGCAAGAAGCGCGCTGGCACCCTGCCAGAACTGCACGGGATAGCGCTGATAGAGCGTTCGCGGCGCGCCGGACAGGTGCGGGGCGCGCGCCGGCCCCTCCTCCATCTCGATTGCAAATTCCATCATGTCGCGAAAGCGGTTGGACGGATCGGTTGCAATCGCGCGGTTGAGCGCGGCCTGAAGCCAGGCCGGCAGGTCCGGCCGCAGATCGGCGAGCAGCTTTGGGCGGTCGCGGCGCGGCCGGCTCGTGGCATCGAGGTTGCCGTAAGGATACTCAACGGCGAAGGCGCGGAACATGGTGACGCCGAGCGCGTAAATGTCGGTCGCTTCGTTGCCGGGTTCGCCGGCGAACATTTCTGGCGCCATATAGGCTGCCGTGCCTGGAATGTCGTCGGGCGGGAAATCCTCCATGCCGGGCACGCGCACCACGCCGAGATCAATCAGCTTGAGCGAGCCTTCGCCTTCGAGGATCACGTTGTCCGGCTTGATATCGCGATGGATGATGCCGGCGCGGTGCAGCGCCGCGACGCCGCGCGCCAATTTGATGGCGATATTGCGTCCTTCCTCCAAGCCTATCGAGGGGCGGCGCGATAGCCGCGTTTCCAAAAGTTCGCCCTGATAGAGCGGCATGACCGTGTAGAGACAGGTCTGCCGCCCCGGCGGCAGCACGATGGTGCGGCCGACCCATGGCGAGTGCACACGCGCGCCCACCCATGCCTCGCGAACGAATGCCGCGCGGTAGGTGGCAACCGCCGCGACCTGAGGTTTTGGAAACTTCAACGCCACCTCGCCGCCCTCGACTTCGTCGATCGCACCGAACAACCGGGTATAGCGGCCCTCCGACATCAGCACTTTGAGCACGAAACCATCGACCGTCTCGCCGTCGATCGGCACCGGGATAAGCGGCAGCTCCATGATGTCGGCGCCGATATCGACCGCTCCGGCCGTCGGCAGATCGACCACGTCGAGCACCAAAGCCGTGCAGTTGTCGGTGCTCCCCGCTTCAAGCGCCGCCTTGACCAGCGCACGGGCCGAATCTTCCGAACCGGAACGCTCGCGCAGGATGTCGGCGATGGCCTCGGCCGTCAGGTAGCCATGCACGCCATCGCTGCACAGCAGAAAGCGGTCATGCAGAGCCAACGGCTGTGCGGCGTAATCGAGCCGCACTTCGGTCTCGACACCGAGTGCCCGGGCCAGAATGTTCGATCGGCCGGCGCCGCGCTCCTCGCGAACGTGATCGGTGGTGAGGCACACGAGGCGCTCACCGCGCAGCCGGTAAGCGCGGGTGTCGCCGACATGCAGCACATGCGCGATCCGTCCGCGCAGCACCAGCGCAGTGAAGGTAGAGCCCATGCCGGCGGTTTCGGCGTTGCGGTGACCTTCCGAATAGATCCAGCGATTGAGCGAATTGAGGACGGTCGCCGCAGCCCGGCGCACCTCCATCGTCTCCGGCAGGTCGCAAAATCCATCGAGAAAGCCGCGGACCGCGGTCTCGGCCGCCACGCGGCCGCCCTTGGCGCCGCCAATGCCGTCGGCAATCGCCGCGACAACGTCACGGCGCGGTTGCGGCAGTTCCACGCCGAACACCACGCCGGCAAAATCTTCGTTGCGTTCGCGCGGTCCAGTCTCGGAGGCAAAACCCGCGCTTGCCTTCACGCCGAACGCGCGCTCGACCATCATGGCCGCTCCGGCTTGCGCGGGTGCAAGCAGGCCGGAGCGCGCCGGGCCGGCGCCGGCCTAATTTTCCAACTTGCAGCGATCATGGAGGAAATTGCCACCGGTCGCCGAGGCGAGCACGACCGTAAGTTCTCCCGATTTGCGGTCAAGCGTATAGCCCCAGCCGTTCGTCGCGTCGCGCCACGTAATCTCCGTATCGCTGATGCTGGCCTGATTGGAATCCACGGTGCTCCGATCGTAGTCGATTTTAATCTGCCAAGTCGCCCCGCTCACCGGATTCGTACAGGCGATTGCTTTTTCGCCATGCTGCGCTTCGCCGGCGGCGCAAAGGCCAATAGTGAGGGCCAGCAGCCCTGTTCCTACAGCCAATGACCTAGTCCATTCAAATTGTCTCAGCATGTCCCTGCCCACTTTCTGTTCAATATGCAGATTTTTTAGCCACCATACCTCGGGTCCGGCCAAATCCTTCATGGGAAAATGTATCCAGTCAACGTTCGATTAACTGGCATAGAATTTGCGATCCTTCCCTCGTTCCGCCCGTGTGCCGTCGGCGCACTGAGGGCATTTTTGGGGGAAGGCACATGGCACTCGTACCATCACCACAATGGCTAGATACCGGCGACAACGCCTGGCAGCTGGCAGCCGCGACCTTTGTCGGCCTGCAAAGCATTCCGGGGTTGACCGTTCTTTATGGCGGCATCGTCAAAAAGAAATGGGCGATCAATTCTGCGTTCATGTCGATGTATGCGTTTGCATCGGTTCTGGTCGTCTGGGTTCTGTTTGACTACAACATGGCTTTCGGGCCGCAATGGTTTCCATTTCTGGGTGAGCCGCTCTTAGGTACGTCGGCGGTCTTTACCCTCGGGCAAGCGACAATTCCGGCCGCGGCTGCGGGCATGCCGCCTCTCGCCTTCCCGATGGCGACGCTCATGTTCTTCCAGTTCGTGTTCGCCGCGATCACGGTGATCATCCTTGGCGGATCCCTCCTCGGCCGGATGAATTTCACGGCCTGGATGATCTTCTGCCCGATCTGGATGACGCTTGTTTACACCGTGGGGGCGTTCAGCCTCTGGGGCGGCGGCTGGCTCGCGACCCTCGGTGTGGCGGACTTCTCGGGCGGCTACGTCATCCATCTCGCAGCGGGAGCTTCTGGCTTCACCGCTGCCTGGGTCATCGGCCCGCGGCTTCAGGCTGATCGCGACAACTTCCCGCCGAATAGCCTGTTGGTCACGCTGGTCGGCGCCGGAATCCTGTGGCTCGGCTGGGACGGCTTCAACGGCGGCGATCCGTATTTTGCCAACGCCGACGCCGGCGCGGCCGTGCTCAATACCAATACCGCGACCGCAGTGGGCCTCCTGGTCTGGACGCTGATGGACAAGATGGCCTATGGCAAGCCGTCGGTGCTCGGCGCCGTCAACGGCATGATCGCGGGCTTGGTGGCGATCACTCCTTCCGCCGGTTATGTCGACGGCATGGGGGCGATCATCGTCGGCATCTGCGCGGGCATCATTCCGTGGCTCAGCATGAATAAGTTCCAGAAGCTCGGCTTCATGCAGAAAGTGGACGATGTGCTCGGCGTCTTCTCAACACATGGCGTGGCCGGCCTGACTGGCGGATTGCTGGTCGGCATCCTCGCCAATCCGGCCATGCTGCAATACATCGGCACCGACAAAGACGCCCCCGGTGTCAACGTGACCGGCTGGCTCTACGGCAACCCGCATCAGCTCCTGCTTCAGCTTTACGGCGGGCTGTTCATCATCGTGTACAACGCGATCTTGACCTTCATCATCCTCAAGGTGATCTCGATCTTCGTCAGTCTGCGCATGGACGAGGCCACCCTGAAGGTCGGCGACGACGCGGTGCACGGCGAGACCGCCTACGCGATCGGCACGGAGGGCGAGTAGCAGCCCCCGCGCACCTTTCCTTGCGAGCATGATGGCCGCTCGCAAGTCAGGATCCGCGCTCCTCTGGTAAGTTTACGCGGATCCTTGGCGGCCCCAACCGGGGCCGCCCTTTTTTTGCCCGCAAACCGCTTGGTAATCCCCGGTGGCGTAGAACGCTGTCACGCGCAGGTCATAGATCGCGGACTAGCTTCCCTCGAACGCCAGCACAATCTTGAGGGATCCAATGAGCAACAAGCTGCTCTCAACCGTCACTGTCTCGTTGATCGCCGCTCTAGTCCCATTCGCAAGCGCCTGCAGCATTGCCGCGGCGGAGTCGACAGCCGCCCCGAACGCTTCGAGTCCGGGTCCGCAAGATGCTGCGGCCACCGCGACGCCGATCAAACATCTCGTCGTGATATTCAACGAGAACGTCTCGTTCGACCATTATTTCGCGACCTATCCCAAGGCCACCAATCCGCCGGGCGAGCCGTCATTTGAGGCCAAAAGCGGCACTCCGAGCGTCAACAACCTGGCCAATGCCGGCCTGCTGCGCGACAATCCGAATTTCACCAACAAAGCCAACGGCAGCCATGCTGCCGAGCCGTTCCGGCTCGACCGCAGCCAGGCTTTCACCGCCGACCAAAATCACGCCTATACCGCCGAGCAGCAGGCCTATGACGACGGCAAGGCCGACTTGTTTCCTAAATTCACCGGCAAGGGGACCAATGGCGGCGCCGGCGCCTTCGGCACCAAAGGCCAGGTCATGGGCTATTACGACGGCAATACTGTCGCCGCGATGTGGAACTACGCGCAGCACTTTGCGATGAGCGACAATGCCTTCGGCGACACTTACGGCCCGTCGACGCCGGGAATGCTCAACGTTACCTCCGGCCAGACCAACGGCATGACGATCGTGGCCACGACCAAGCAGCCGTCCACCGTGACCGCGGTTTCGTATTATATCAATGACGGTCAGGGCGGCCTGACCATGATCAACGACGTCGATCCCGGTTACGATGTCTGCTCGAATCCGAAAGACCAGGCGATGATGTCGGGCAAAACCATCGGCGATCTCCTCAACGGCGCCGGCCTCACCTGGGGCTCCTTCATGGGCGGCTTCCGCCTCGACACGACCAACGCCAACGGCTCGACCGGCTGCAAACGCTCGACGCATTCGACGATCGTCGACTCCGATGTCGTGGACTACATCCCCCATCACGCGTGGTTTCAGTATTACGCTTCCACCGCCAATCCGAAGCACGAGCGGCCGAGTTCGCCCGCCGCAATCGGCTACAGCTTGGAGCCCGACGGCGCGACGCGCGATCCCGCCAATCACAATTACGACTTGACGGATTTCTACGATGCGGTGAAGGCGGGAAATTTCCCGTCGGTTTCCTACATCAAAATGCCGGCCTATCAGGACGGTCATGCGGCTTATTCGGATCCACTCGACGAGCAGGACGGCACGGTGACGCTGATCAACTTTCTCGAACAACAACCGGATTGGAAAAACACCGCCGTCGTCATAACCTGGGACGACTCTGACGGCTGGTACGATCACGTCTTCGCGAAAGTGACCAGCCCATCCTTTGACGCCGAGGCGGATCAACTCGATGGCTCCGGTAAGTGCGGCACCGGCGCGCCGCTGCCCGGCGCCGCAGGCAAGCCGGTCAACGGTCGCTGCGGTCCCGGCACACGAATTCCGTTTGTGGTGATTTCACCCTGGGCCAAGGCTAATTATGTCGGTCACCAGCAGATTTCGTTCGCCTCCGTGGTGCGTTTCATCGAGGATAACTGGCTGCACGGACAGCGGCTCGGCGGCGGTTCGTTCGACGCGACCGCCGGCTCGCTCGATGGCTTGTTCGATTTCAGCGGCGCCGGCAACAACGCGGTGCTCTCTCTCGATCCGAAAACCGGCGCGCCGCTGTCCGCTCCGCCGGGATGAGAATACCGAAGGCTGGATGCGCAGCTCCAGACGTTACCGCTTCGGCGCCGGCCTCTTCGGAATGACCGTTGCCGCCAGTACCCTCTGCGTGCTGGCGATCGGCGGCTCAGCGCTCGCCGGCAGCGACGCGGCACCGGGCGAGAACCCGCATCCTATTCAGCTGGTGCGTCCGCCCGCCGAGCCACTGTCGGCAATGGCGGAGCTGGGACGGCTGATCTTCTTCGACGCAAGCCTGTCGTCGTCCGGACAACTGTCCTGCGCCTCGTGCCATAGCCCGCAGCACGCCTATGGACCGCCGGGCGATCTGCCGGTCATGCGCGGCGGCCCGAAACTGTCGCAGCCGGGCGTTCGCGCCGTGCCGTCGCTTACTTACCTGGAGCGCCAGCCGAGCTTCGCGATCGGCCCCGACAACGAGGAAAATGAAAATGTCAGCCTGCCGCAGCTCGTCGCCGTCAGCCAAACGGCGGTGCGGATTCAAAAAACCGCACCGCAGGCAAGCGAGACTGCCAACAATATGGTGCCGCAGGGCGGGCTGTTCTGGGATGGCCGGGCCGACACGCTGCAGGCCCAGGCGCTCTCGCCGTTATTGGACCCGGGCGAGATGCACGGCGGCAGCATCAATACTGTTGCCGGCAAATTGCGGCGCGCAGCTTATGCGGGGCATTTCGAGCAACTTTTCGGACGCTCGCTATGGTCCGATACGCGCTTTGCGGTCAGTGAGGCGCTGTTTGCCGTCGCGCGCTATCAGATCGAGGAGCCGAGCTTTCACCCCTATTCGAGCAAGTTCGATTTTTGGCTGGAAGGCAAAGCGCGCTTCACGGCAAGCGAAATGCGCGGCTATACATTGTTCAACGATCCGGCCAAAGCCAATTGCGCCGGCTGCCATGTCGACCAGCCGTCACGCGACGGCTTGCCGCCGCTTTTTACCGACCACCAGTTCGAAGCGCTGGGCGCACCGCGTAACGCGGCGCTTGCCGTCAACGGCGACTCGGCTTTTTTCGATCTCGGTATCTGCGGGCCCTATCGTAAAGACATGTCCGGCGACACCCAGTATTGCGGACTGTTCACGACGCCGACCTTGCGCAACGCCGCGACCCGGCATGTATTCTTTCACAACGGCGTATTTTCAACGCTCAAACAAGTGTTGGACTTTTACGATTTCCGCGACACCGCGCCGCAAAGGGTCTACCCGCTTGCCGCGGACGGCACTGTGCAAAAATTCAACGATATCCCGCAGCCCTATCAGGCCAATGTCGATTTTGCCGATCCGCCCTTCAACCGTAAAGCCGGAGACGAGCCGGCAATGACGGCGCGCGAGGAAGACGACATCATCGCGTTCTTGAACACACTCGTCGACGGGTATCGGCAAAGACAGTAACGTCGCTACATCCGGGCGAAGCGGCCGCTCGCACGCCGGCTCTCGGCTGCGATCCAGTCCAGGATAGCGACATCGACCGCATCGAAGCCGGCGGGCAGCCGACGGCGCCCGGGCGGCGCAACGATCAGGATTTGCGAGCGCGCAATCACGGCGGCGAGCGTCTCGAGATCGGTATATTGCTCGTCACCCGGCATTGTCACCGCGCCTCCGGCCAGCCTTCAGGGATGCAAACGCGCGCGATCCGGGCTCGTTCCAATTGGTCGAAGCAATCGCGCCACGCGTTCAAAACGCACGCAAATTCCAGTGCCAGGGTGGCCCGCAAAGGGCGGCACTGCGGCAATCTCGCGGCACTCCCGCGCAATGTTTAGGCGCCGCCCGCCGCGACCGCACTGCAGCAACGCTGCATGTTATGCGCACAAAACGCCGCCAAGGGGCTCCGGAGATACCTTCCAGGCTTGAGCCTGCGCTGAGACGATTTTTTCCGATTTAGCTCCCGCGCCGAACGAATAATGCTTCTGGTTCAAGGGAATATTACCCTGACGGAGGCTGGTAATACCCCCCTATCCGCCGTAAATAACACGGCGGAATATGTATGCCGATAGAACTCGGCCAAACGACGGAGGATTTTCATGGCGCTGGCGATTGGCGATACGGCCCCGGATTTCGAAGCCGAAACGACCGAAGGCAAAATTCGCTTCCACGACTGGATCGGCAACAACTGGGCGGTGCTGTTTTCGCATCCCAAGGATTTCACCCCGGTCTGCACCACCGAGCTCGGCACGATGGCGCGGCTCAAGTCCGAATTCGACAAGCGCGGCGTGAAAATCATCGGCCTGTCGGTCGATCCGGTCGACAACCACAAAAAGTGGGCGGGCGACATCAAAGACGTGGTCGGCTTCGCGCCGAACTACCCGATGATCGGCGATACCGATCTGGCGATTTCCAAGGCCTATGGCATGCTGCCGGCGTCGACGACCGGCACCTCGGAAGGCCGCACGCCCGCCGACAACCAGACGGTGCGCAACGTCTTCGTCATCGGACCGGACAAGAAAATCAAGCTCGTGCTCGTCTATCCGATGACCACGGGGCGCAACTTCGATGAGGTGTTGCGCGTGATCGACTCGCTGCAGCTCA
>Ga0070731_10004098_pt1 | contig 12714 bp, 5 predicted proteins | sample Coa_R1_2_FD_66448 | JGI IMG/M metagenome (GOLD analysis project Ga0070731, IMG submission 66448) | Surface soil microbial communities from Centralia Pennsylvania, which are recovering from an underground coalmine fire - Coalmine... | ecosystem: Environmental > Terrestrial > Soil > Unclassified ... | reverse complement strand
CTGGTTGCTGCTCTCATTCCGGTGGCCATCGGTCAGCTTGCGATCGCGAGCGCCTTGGCGATTGCCGGGTTCCTGGCCCTGCGTTGGCACTTGTCCATCCTCGTGCAAAATTTGTCGACGATGCTTGGGCTCGGCTTGGGAATTGACTACGCGCTGCTGATGGTCAGCCGTTTCCGGGAAGCGATTGCGACGGAGCGAAACGGACTCAAAGCCTCGACTATCGCGGCACGCCAGGCGGGCCGTACCCTCGTCATTTCAGCCTCCACCGTTGCCATCGGATTCCTCGCTCTCCTGACCGTTCCCATCAGCGAAGTCAGTTCCATCGGTTTGGCCGGAGTTCTGGTGGCGGGAATGAGTGTGCTTCTGGCAAATACCCTCGTCCCGGCGCTGCTGGCGGCTATCGGTTCGCGAATCAATGCTGGCCGAGTGCCCCTGATTGCAAGCTGGGATGAGCATCGGGCAGCTCGCACGGAAAACCGTTGGAGGCGATGGGGGAAGGTAATCGTAGCCCACCCCTGGCTTGCGATCTTTTTGGCAGGCACTCCGTTACTTCTGCTCGCATTGCAAGCCGCGCGGCTCGATACCAACGTCCCCAGAGGGGATTGGCTGCCATCGCAGGCGGAATCCGTTCGTGCGCTTCACACTCTTGAACACATGGATCGCGTTGGCATGGTGTACTCGTTACGCGTGATTCTCGAACTCCCAACGGAGTCGATCGCCCAGACGGACGCGGGCTGGAATGCACTCGATCAGTTCAGCAAACGGCTTGCGAGCGACCCTCGGGCCGAGCGAGTCATCTCCCTTACGACGATTGCGCAAGGCGACCGGTCTGGTCTCAGCAACCTTTCCCGTGACACGCGTCGAACCTTCCTCAGCCGCGACGGGCAGGCGGCACTGGTTGAAATCTTGCCCGCAACTTCCGTTTCCCTGAACGACCAGGTTAGCTGGGTGCGGGAGCTGCGCAAGACCGGCGCCGTAGCTCTCACCGGAGTACCCGGCGCCAAGCTACGCGTTGGAGGTATCCCCGCGCTAACGGCCGATTATCAGACGATTGTCCGTGAGCGGTTCGCTTCGGTGATAGGTCTGGTAGTGGGAGGGACGCTGGTGGCACTTCTTTGCGGGTTCCGGTCGCTCTTCGCCGCAGTGAAGGCCATTGCTCTGAACTTGCTGTCGGTTGCCGCCTCCTTCGGAGCATTGGTTCTAGTGTTTCAGGACGGACACGGAGTTCGCTTCTTCGGGGTTGCTGAGGGAACGGGCAGCATATTTCCGATCGTGCCAATCGTTGCCTTCGCGATCGTCTTCGGATTGAGTATGGATTACGAAGTGTTTCTGGTCGCGCGAGTCCTCGAATCCAGGAGGAGCGGGATGAGCGAATTGGACGCGATCCCCGAAGGTATGGCCAGAACCGCCGGACTCATTACCAGCGCCGCGGCGATCATGATCGTTGTATTCGCGGCTTTCACCTTTGGAAGCTTCCTGGTGGTGAAAATGCTCGGATTTACGCTGGCAGTCGCCGTGTTCGTGGATGCAACCCTGGTTCGCATTGTAATAGGGCCTGCGCTGCTTCGTGTTGCGGGGGATTGGAACTGGTGGCCCGGAGGGCTCACTGCGGACAGTTCACGGGTGATCGCCGGCGAATGATGCAGAGTGCGCGACAAATTAGCGATCAACGAATTGCAATGAACTTCGTAGCGGCGCCCGCATCTTCCGGTTGCGAAAAACGGCAGGCGATACTAAAAGGACTCCCAAGGTGACAGACAAAAGCTGGCGTCCGCGAGGCAGACGGAAAATGGAGGTCCCAAAGATGCGCCTTTTTCTCGATGAAAAGCAGACCTAGTCGGCTCCGCGTCCCACTTTAGTTGTACGATTTGAGCCCTAACTTAGAAAAATTTCATCGGCCAGAACCCGCTCTTGACAGGGGGTTTACGCGGTTCCATAATGTTGAACGCGTCGAGCGCCACTCGCGCTGTCTATCCTGGGGTTCTTTCGTACAGCACAAATTTGGCCTCCCGCAAACGCTAAGATTACGCACGGGCGCAAGCACGCGCACACGAATTCTTCTCCCAGAGACTACGATCACCCTGAAAGGAAGATCCATGCAAGACACAAAGAAATTCGTACGTCGGGAATACCGCTTCTCCAGCATCGCGGCTCTCGTGCTTTTCACCGGCTTGTTTCTGACAGCTGGCGCGTGGGGACAAGGATCTCCGGTACCTGCGGTACCTCAGGTGGTCTATGTCTCCGCCAGCGGCGGTCTGATTCTCAGTGTGGACCCAACCACGGGAGCCATTTCTACATTGATTCCGGCCAGTGGCGCCGCGTATGAAGGCCTCGTGGTTGGTCCGGACAATGTGGATGCAGGTCGCTCTTATCTTCTGTATGCCTGCGACCCAACGAACAACACCATCATCAGGTTCGACCCAAATGACCTCACTGCCAAGGTGGAAACGGTATATGCCGGTGGCGGCAGCCTGCAACAGCCGCAGTGTGGACGCTTCACCAACACTGGAGATCTGATTGTCGGCAGCAAGGTGGCCGGATCGGGTCTCTGGAAGATTGCGAATGCCGCGTACATGCCTCTCAATGGTGGAGGATTTTCCGCTCCTACCCAGTTGGCGCCAGTGGGAAACCCCGCGAGCCAGGTCAGCGAGGGTGTCGCGCAGAAGAACATCGGCGATCTGCTGGTGGTCGATACCGCAAATAAAGAAGTGATTCGATCTCAATACCCCGCGTTCAACGTTCCCGCGGTTTTCATCTCGCCCTCTGCGCTTCTGCCCGGACCTTTCGGCATCGCCCGGAAAAGCAACGGCGAAATCTACGTGTCGAATCAGTCGAAGAAGGCCAACAACATAGTCCATTACAATGCCCAGGGGATGAGTGGCAGCACATGCCTAGCATTCAACAACAAAACTGCGCCGGCATTTATGCAGATGTCGGCCGATGACACGCTATATGTCGCCACCGCATCTTCAACTAGCGGTGCGGTTTACAGCGTGAAGACCGCGACATGCGTGGCCACCCAAGTGCCCACCGGAAATTCGCTTCCACCTCTCATCGGAATCGCTTTGCCTCCCACTTCCGTGACGCAAACTCAAAGTTTCTCAGGGACGCAGACCTTTAACTTCGGATACGCGGCCTACCAGTTCACATCGGGGGGGCCTTGCACCCTCAGCGTAACTGCCACGCCAGTGAGCCCCGGGGTAATCCAAGGCGAGATTAACAATCCGTTAAACACATCAATGGATTTGGGTGATCCTTTTTATGGGGGAAGCCCCGCAGTGAACCTTGGTTGGGACGGGTTCGAACTCGTTTTCGACGTTCCCCCCCCAGCCGGCTCGTGTACACCGCTATATAGCGACGGCACTTACAGCGATTTGCTCTCGGCGCACGTTGACAATGAACTCGTAAGTAATCCGCGCGTCTTGCGCTGCGGCACCCCGGACGAACCTCCGGACGGGGTTTGCCAAACAATCACCATGTTCAACGATTATCCGTTAGGCGGCATGCTTCCAGACGACGGTTCCTACGGCGGAAAAACCACGAAATGCCGCCAATTCATTATCAACGGAGCCTTAGGAAGCCCCGAGCCGGCGCAATTCTGCAACTTCCAGCCCCCGCTATCGAACGTGGCGCCTCCGGGCATCGCAGGAGTCTTCAGCAGCGGCCAGAATTTGTCCGTGAAATTCAAACTGGCCTCGGCGTCCGGATCTTGCGCGAACGGCCCATACGTTGATGACGCGAACGTATTGATGTCGGTGGCGCAGATAGCTGACAAAAAAGGAAACCCAGTTTTCAACCCGATTTCGCTGAATGCGTCCGGGAACTCAACGCCCATTCAGCCAATCTTCAAGACTGGCAATCAACAATATCAATTCAGTCTGAGCCTGCAGGGATATGCGCCCGGAATCTACAGCCTGACCGCTACATTCCTAAGCGCCAATACTATGCAGCAGACGGTGCTGATTAAGGTTCAATAGACTCGAAACGCAGTTAAAACAAAAAGGCGGCCGCGAGGCCGCCTTTTTGTTTTGCCTACTAGTTTAGTTATGCGTGGCTTGGGCGATGGAGCGTAGATCGTCGCGCTGCGGGAGTGCGTCGGTGTGGGCCTCGCGATGCATTTCCTCAATCAGTTGCTGAGCAGTCTGCAAATGAGTTGCAGCCTCCGTCTTTTTTCCCTGAGCAGCAAGCGCCGAAGACAGCCAGAACTCTGCTTGCGGCAGCAACGACTTCATGCCTGAGCTTTGGGCCGTCCGGATCGCGCTCTCCAGTGCGTCCTGGGCGGCAGGGTATTTCTTCGACTGCAGCAGACAATCGCCTAAATAAAGAGAAATCTGGGTTGACACGTATTTCTCGCCAAGAGCGTCGGCCTCTTTCGAAAGCGAACGCAGTATCGTGGTTGCGGCAGAAGTCTGACCTTCTTTGACGGAAAGCTTGGCCAAGTTGAACTTCGCCAGCAAAGCCTGATTGCGATCGGTAGATTGCTTTGCGCTTTGCTGCGCTTGCTCATACAGGGGCCGGGCGGCTTTGAATTCGCCGCGATAGAAGAGTCGATCTCCCTGTAGATTCAGAGTTTTCGCAACCAGGGAACTGTTCTGCAGAGACCGGGCCAACGCCAGCGATTCGTCAAGATTCTTTTGAGCGTCGTCACCGCGTCCTATCAGGATCAACGCGTTTGCATAATCCAGTTCGATATCCGCTTTATTTGCATCCTGGTTCTGCATTTCCTGGACGTTTTTGTAGGCGTCTTCTTCCGCCGCCAAAGCCGCGCCATAGCGCCCTTGCACTTCGAAGAGGCCAGCCATGCCGCTGGAGATCTCGGCGACTCCGAGTTTGTCACCCGCGCCACGCGAAACCTCCAACCCGTGCAGGTAGCTGTTCATCGCTTGATCGTACCGGCCCAATTTGCGCAACGCTTCCCCGACATTGTTCAGGGTCATCGCCAAGTTCGACGGGACCTTCAACTTCTCGCCAAGATCGAGAGCCTGTTGGAAATACGTGAGGGCCTCTTGATAGAGACCTTGATTGAAATATATGTTTCCAATGTTATTCAGGCAGATCGTCTGGACGTTTTCGTCGCCGATCAGCAGTTCAATCTGCAAGGCCTGCTTGGTTAAGTCTAGAGCCTCGGGATAGCGTCCTTCATTCTCCAGGAGATCCCCGAGGTTCATGGTAGTGATGCCGGCATCCGCCTGATTGCCAATCTCCTTATCAAGCAGCAAGGCGTCCTTATAGGCCTTCTCTGCGTCCTTTGGTTTCCCGATCGCCTCGTAGATTTGGGCCATTTCATCCAGGCTGGTGGCCATGCCCTTTTTGTCGCCAATCTGCTTCTTGATGTCGAACGACTGCTGGCAGTTCTGGAGTGCGTCGGTGGGTTTATTCAACAGCATGTAGGCGTCGCCGATCGCTTGCAGTACATTCGCCTTTCCTTGCTGATTGTTCAGTTCGACCGCAAGGCTCAGCGCGCGATTCAAGTAGTCCAGAGAACCCTGTGGATTTCCTCGCTTGAACTCGACCGTCCCCACCGCGAGCAGGGCTTCAAGATACTTGGGGTCGGTAGCCAACGCCTTCTGATAGTGTTCGCGGGCCTGGTCGAATGCTCCATGGCTCTCGTAAAGCGATCCCATTTCGTACTGAATTTGTGGATCGGCGGGCATCAGCCGAGCCAAATTCTGGTAGGCCTCCACCGCCTTGTCGTAGTTGTTTTGAATGCGGGCGTTCGTCGCCTGGATCAGATATTTTTCTGCGTCCGGCAGTTTGTCGCTCAGTTCAATTGCGCGGCTGGAATATTCCTTGGCCTGTTTTTCGTAACCGAGCGTGGCGTAGGTCTGCCCCAACTGCGCAAATGCCAGAGCAAAATTAGGATCTTCTTTCGTGGCGCTCTCAAATTTTTTGGCAGCTTCCAGCGAGTTGGCCTGCCGAGCAAGTTCTAATCCCAAACTGTAATCACGCAGGGCCTCGATCGATGATGATGAGGGTTTGAAGGATGCTGCCTTCATTTCGCCGACGGCTTTGCTGGAAAGCGAAAGTTTGTCCTGGATCGACTTGGCAAGTTGGTCGACGGTATTCAGCAGCGCCTTCTCGTTGGCGGCTTCGCCCTTAATCGGCGTCGACCTCTCTGCTTTCAGATCCTCCAAAGTGCCGTCGATACGAATCTGGTCGCCCAAGCGGACGTATTGCCCCCACACAACTTGGTCGGCGCTGGTGAATTCGGCAATGCGGCGAATCGTATTGGCATCCAGTTCGGTGTCTGCGGAGATGCGCAAATCTGTGAGGATTTGGTGCAGACGTTGATTCGGAATGATGCGGCAGCTTTCCGATTGGCCGACGTCGGTTTGCAGCATTTCCGCCAGACTCTTGCCCATCCAATCCAGGGAAGGATCGCCCGACGCATTCCGGAAAGGCAAGATTGCCAAGGAAACCTGAGGCCCGATTGCTTTGGGCTTCGGGCGAAAGATCTTGTCGCGGAAGAGAAAACCACCGATCGCAACAACTACCAGCAGAGTTGCGCTCGCCAGAACCGGCCGAGGAAGACGAAGCCACCACACCCGCAGCCGGGGCACGTAAATGGTGGATAGCGTCGATACGGGCGCGTTGCCCTGCCAGCGCTCGATTTCATCGAGGACTTCTTGTGCCGATTGATACCGTCCCTGTGCGTCGCGCTCCAGGCATCGTGAGACGATGTTCACGACGGGCACCGGGATGGAGTTGTCGAGCTGCGAGACCGGTATCGCCCTCTCCTGCATCCGCTTCCAAAGGCTCGCCAGAGCAGTATCCGCCTTGAAAGGCATCTTTCCCGTGAGGATCTCAAAGAAAATCAACCCAACGGTGTATAAGTCGGATCTTTGATCGACCTCCTCACCCTTCGCCTGTTCGGGCGACATATAATCCATCGTGCCCAACACCGCCCCGGTCTGAGTCATGCCGTCGGATTGCAGTGAGCGCGCGAGACCGAAATCCATGACCAGGATCCGGCCCGTCCCGTCGCGCATGATGTTGCCGGGCTTCAGGTCACGATGAACGACGCCCTCGCGATGAGCGGCCCGCAAGCCTTGCAAAGCCTGCTTCATGATCTCGACCGCTTCGCCGACGGGGATCTTGCCTCGATCACGCAGGATCTGGTGCAGGCTGTTGCCCTCCACATACTCCATCGTGATGTAGCGGATTCCGTCGGCTTCGCCCAGATCGAAAATGCGGATGATGTTGCGGTCAGTCACTTGCCGCGCAAGGATCAGTTCCTGCTTGAACCGCTGCAGGATTTCAGGATTTTTCGCCAGTTCCGGGCGAATAACCTTTAGGGCGATGATGCGGTCCAGTTCCGTATCCCGGGCCTTGTAAACTGCGCCCATGCCGCCTTCGCCCAAAATCGCAACGATTTCATAGCGGTTCGCGAAAACTGCTCCGATCTCCAGACGGTCCGGAGTCCAGGCGACGGTTGCCGGTTGTACCGACGGTGACTCTATCCGCGAACGCCTCGCAGTCGGAGTTCCTGCGCCTGTTGGAAGTTGAGATATATTGGGCGGGGCCAGCATCGTCGGCGCGTCGGACCCCGCTTGGAAGTCAAGAATGGTAGGAGCTTCTGAATCGTCTGGCGACACAGCCGGCATTGCGGGCGAAGTTTCCGGCGGCGGCGTCTGAACTGCCTCACCGGCTTTCTTGGCGGAATTTCGCGGAGAGCCGCTCGAATGCATTGCGGCATCCTTCGGAGAATCCGATCCGCTGTGTTCTGGCATATTCGTCCGACGCCGGGAGAATTTTCTGAGGGGTATTTCGTAGGCCGCCCCGGCGCCCCCACACTTGGTCGCTGCGATTATACGCCCCTTGGTGGTGGAAAGCGTTGCAGTCCTATGTACAAATTCTGGTCGATCCGGCCATTTTTCCACCGGCCAAGAGCCCTCGTTCTGACCTGTCTGGACCGTCGGCTTTGGACCGTTTCGAGTGCTCCGTTTTGGGTCATTTTGAGCATTGCGAAGCTGGCCCGGTGTGCATCTAAGGAAAGCCGAAAATTCATCATTTGTCATGGATTTTCGGCGGCCTCCAGAAACTCTGGCTGCTCACAAGAGATGACAAGAATTTCCAAGTTCAAGTTAGCGGCAATCGGCGTAGGGTTGGCCTTGTTGTTCGTTCAGAATGCCGGCGCGTACTCCGTCGTCACGCATCAAGAGCTCATCGATTTGGCATGGAATGACTCGATACGTCCCCTCCTGCTGGCTCGATTCCCCCATACAACCGAGGAGCAACTGCGCGACGCCCATGCTTACGCCTACGGCGGGTCGGCTATTCAAGACATGGGCTATTACCCGTTCGGCAAACGTTTCTTCAGCAATCTCACCCACTACGTCCGCACGGGAGATTTCGTCGCCTGGTTGCTTCACAATGCCCACACGGTCGATGAATACGCTTTTGCCATTGGAGCCTTGTCTCATTATTTGGGCGATTCCATCGGACATTCCGAGGCCATCAACCTCGCGACGGCGGATGAGTTTTCGAAACTGAGAAACAAGTTTGGACCTTCCGTTACCTACGGCGAGAGCCCGCACGGCCACATCCGGACGGAGTTCGCATTTGATGTCGGCGAACTTTCAGCAAGGGAATTTGCTTCTCCAAAGTACATGCAGCATATCGGGTTCAAGGTTCCGCGAAAATTCCTGGAAGCGGCATTCGTTCACACCTACGGATTCGATATTCACCAAGTCCTCGGGCGAGCCCGCCCGTCATTGAGGAGCTATCGGACATCCGTGCGTACGTTCATCCCGGCATTTGCAGAAGCCGAGGTGGTTCTGCATGGGCATCAATTTCCTCCACCGCCTGACGACGAGGCATACCGCACCTTTGTCGACAGGGCCTCGCATACGACTTACGATCGGAAATGGCGGCATACATACACGCACCCGGGCTTCAAAGCGCATCTGCTGGCTGTCTTGATTTTCATTGTTCCAAAGATCGGGGGGGCTGCCGATCTGGCGATCAAAATTCCGAATCCCGAGACGGACGAGTTGTATTTCCGCAGCGTCAATCACACGCTTGATGTCTTCCGCAAAACCTTACAGGGCTCGATCGCGGAAAAAGATCCACCAATCGACCTCGCTAACATCGATCTCGATACCGGAGTTCGCGTTAAATCGGGAGATTATGCGCTGGCCGACCAGACCTATGGGCAATTGCTGAACCGCATCACGTCACGGCCGGAAGCGCCTGTTCCGGAGGATTTGAGAGGCCACATTCTCGAATACTACGCGAACGTCGCCGAGAAGGACCCTCCCAACAGGCTGATGCAAGAACTGGAGATTTTGAAGAAAATGAGGGCACGAAGTCGTCCCCCAGACGCGGCGAAAAACTAAATTCGGGATAAAGCCATTCTCGCGGCGTGATAACCGCACATCCCGTGGACGCCACCGCCGGGCGGCGTGGAAGCTGAGCATATGTAGATGTTCTTGGCGGAAGTCGCGTAATGTCTCCGCGTCGGGCGAAAGAAAAATTGGCGAAGATCGACGATGCCGCCGCCGATATCGCCTCCAATCAGGTTCGCGTCTGACCGCTCCAGATCCGCCGGTGAGAAAACTTGGCGTGCCAGAATGATCTCGCGAAATCCTGGAGCGAAACGCTCGATCTGATTCTCAATTCGCTCCAGCATGTCGAAGCTGGAATCATTCGGTACATGGCAATATACCCACGCGGTATGTTTGCCGGCTGGCGCGCGAGTAGGATCGAACAGACTCGGCTGGCATAGGAGTATGAACGGTTTATCCGCGGGCTGGCCGCTTCGGACGAGCCTCTCTGATTCAGCAATCTCCTCGAACGTTCCTCCCAGGTGCACGGTCGCGCTTTGTAAACACTCCTTCGCCCTCCAGGGAATCGGCTCTCGCATGGCATAGTCCACCTTGAATACGCCAGGACCGTAACGAAAATTCTGCAAACTGCGCTGAAAGCCTTCTGAGAATCTCCCGCCGCCGATCGCGAGCAACTGTCGCGGCGTTACGTCGCAAAGGATGAGGCGATAGGCGGATAGTTCATCGAGAGATGAAACGCGCGACGAAGTCTTGATCCGGCCGCCGAGAGTTTCCAGATGTCGACAGAGCGCATCGGTAATCGCCTGAGCTCCGCCGCGCGGAATCGGCCAGCCGACTGCATGAGCCGTAATCGCCATGATCAGGCCGAACGCCCCGCTCAGAGTTTCATCAAAGCTTAAGAAAGAGTGCGCGGCGAATCCGGCAAACACGGCTCTTGTGCGTTCAGCGCGAAATAAATGAGAAATCGAACTGGCGGAGCGAAATGCGTACAGTCCGAATCGCGCCATCAGCAAAGGATGCTTCGGAATCGCCGGCTGGGGGCGAAGAGCCTCGGGCGCAAATTCGCGCCAGTGTTCTACGAAAGGCCGCAGCAGGTTTTGCCACGCAAGGCCGTCGACGCCCAACGACGCGGTAGTTCGGCTCAAATCCCGTTCGAGCACGACTGCTGTGCCATCATCGAGGGGGTGCGCGACGGATGCCGGCGAATGGATCCATTCCAGTCCGTGAGCACCGAGCGGCAGGGAACAGAAGAATGGCGAACCGGCTGCCAAGGGATGTACGGCCGATCCGAAGTCATGACGAAAGCCGGGCAGCGTCAACTCCATGGTGCGCGCGGCCCCGCCTGGCGTCGACTCTGCTTCCAAGACCTCTACTTCGATTCCGGCCTGCGCCAGAACGATCGCCGCCGCCAACCCGTTCGGCCCGGCACCCACCACGCACGCCTTGTTTGTGTTCATCGCCAAAACGCGTTTCGCCTATTCTTTCGGAGACACCGTCGGCCACTGCACTACGTGGATCTGTCCATCTTCACTCACTTCTACGGTCGGCGCGTAGAGTCCGATCAACTCCCTCCGCCACCAGTTTCCAGTCTGCCGCTTTTCGGCCATGCTCGTGAACCAGTACTGCCAGAGCAGCACCCGTATCTGACGCGGAGGGGCCTTCTCAAATGGATTGCTTGCAAATAGCGAAAGCACATCCTTATCGTTCGAAAGCAACCGCACCTCCGTGTTCGGGACAATCGGGTACTCTCTCCACGAACCCAATGACGCGAACCACAGGTTCCAATCGAATCGTGGCTGATACGGAGCGTAGATTCCAGGCCGTTGATTCAACGCCTGTGGCTTAAAACGAAACGGATATGCTGTCCAATTCTGACCATCCATCGATCCCTGAAACTCGATCTCATACCGCCCGCGAGTCATCACTGCAAACAATCCATATCGGTTGGCGATTCGAAACGGCTCGAGCCCGACGATTGGAGAAGTCGGAAGCGGCCAGTTCGTGAACATTTCCGCGAACGTCACATAGAAAATCCAAAACAACACCACGGCAGTGACCGAGAGCCGCAGGATTCTCCATTGCGAGCGAAGAATATTCCTAACGTGAGTCGAGTTACTGACAGGTGGCGCCACGGCGTTTTTTTCGACCTGAGCTTTCCGCCATCGTGACGGAAGAATCCGATTGAGGAACTCATCGTCCAGCAGCAGGACGCCCAGCGAAAGAACCAGGTAATTGAGGAACGTATAGTTCGCGGTAAGAATCACTCCGATCTGCCATGGCGTGACGATGCAGAAGCAGATGATCCGCCAGCGTCGCGGAAGAAACATCATCCACACCAATACGAGTTCCAGCCCAAGCGTGGCAAGAACCGTCCCCCAGTGAAACCAGTGCGGTAGATGCTGCACGTACCAGCCAATCCACGTTGGCAGCGGGCCGTTTTGGTAGTACTCGTCCATGGCTGTGAAGTGGCGCCATTCCGGGTCTCCGCTCTGGAGTTTCACGACGCCCGATTCGAAATAAATCCGGAACCATTCCCAGAGCAGCAGGAACATGCTGGCGCGCGGGCCGGGATACGATCGCCCGAGTCCCGGACGCAGCCCTTTAGGAGCAAAGAAGAATGACAGAAATCCGGCCTCGAGCAGCATGCCGTCGGACTGGTATCCGGAGAAATCTTGAGCTGCGCAGACGAACGAAAGAAACAGGGCAAAGCAGACAGCCAGCATCCCGCGGGGCCACAGATTCAGCACAAGCAGCAGGGAAGCAATCATACCGATCCAGCAGAGTGCCGTCAGCATGCCTCCGCTGCTCGACCACCAGAGGACCGTCGGCGCATACCAGAGTCGCTGGAAATGTCCGAGCGATGCCGCCACCGCCTGCAGATATCCGCTAGCCGGAAGGATTCCCTGTGGCCCAATCAATCCGCGGATTTGAAACAGCAGCGAGAAGAATGCGGAAAAGTAGATTGCACCTAATGCGCGAAGAAACAGCCAGCGTGGTAGCAGGCGATCGGCCGCTCCATGTTCCCCATCAAAAAGCCATTCGATCGCGGACGCAGGTTCCCAGTCCATAGTCTCGCCAATTTATACATCTATCAGATTGCTGAGGCCGGTGGAGGGTTCGATCCGGATTTTTGTACTGCGCGATAAAATACCGTGACTTGCCGCCGGGACAAGGATTAGCAATGGCCATTCCATCTCCACTTTTGCTTCCTGATGACTTTAACGCTGCCTCCTACTTTATCGATCGCCACATCGCAGAAGGTCGCGCCACGAAGATCGCAATCGAGTGTGGCGATCGCCAGATCAGCTACGGGCAGCTTTTTACTCTTGTGAACCAAGTCGGCAACGGACTGAAAAGCCTCGGAGTGCGCATGGAAGAGCGTGTCTTGCTCCTTCTGCTCGATACGCCCGAGTTTGCCGCCAGCTTT
>Ga0070731_10004097_pt1 | contig 12716 bp, 12 predicted proteins | sample Coa_R1_2_FD_66448 | JGI IMG/M metagenome (GOLD analysis project Ga0070731, IMG submission 66448) | Surface soil microbial communities from Centralia Pennsylvania, which are recovering from an underground coalmine fire - Coalmine... | ecosystem: Environmental > Terrestrial > Soil > Unclassified ... | reverse complement strand
CTCGTCCACCGTTATCCGCAATAGCGCCACGGCGTGTCCGCGGCTCGCTCGTTGCTGGTGCTCGTCGTCGCCACGGTCGTGGTGACGGTCGCCTGGAGCGAGCCGGTCCCTCCCCCGCCCGCCGCGCCGTGGCGTGGGTCGGTGCTGCCGGAGCAGTGGCGGCCCGGCGTACCTCCGAGTTCCGCGCTCGTCGTGCCGTCCCCGGTGACGCGTGACGAGGCGGTCGACACGGTGAGCCTCAAGGAGGCGATCGGGCTCGCGCTCGAGAACAACCCGGGGATCGCCGCGCAGCGGCTCGAGCCGAGCCGCCAGGAGACGACGGTGCTCCAGGCGCAGGCGCAGTTCGACCCGACGCTGTCCGGGGAGCTGAACTACAGGCGCGCCGTCACCCCGAACGCGAGCGTGCTCGGCGGAACGCAGACGTCCGTCGTGGAGGACCGGTACGTGAACGCCCATCTCTTCAAGCTGTTCCGCACCGGAACGCAGGTCACGATCGACAGCCTGAACGACCGCCTCGACAACAATTCGCGCTTCAGCCAGCTCCGCCCGGAGTTCATCCCGCAGCTCAACCTCTCGCTCGTCCAGCCGCTCCTACAGAACTTCGGCTGGGACTTCACTTACCTCGTAGTCCGAGTGTCGGAGCAGAACGCCGACGCGGCCGTGTACACCTACGAGGCGACGCTCGCGAATTTCGTGCTGCAGGTGATCCAGGCGTACTGGGGCGTCGTCGGCGCCCGGGAGCAGGTCACCGTCGCGCAGGATGCGAAGGCGCTCGCGGATCGCACGGTCGACGAGAACCAGGCGCGCGTGCGCGTCGGCCTCCTCCCGCCGGTGTCCGTGCTCGAGGCGCAGGCGGATGCGGCGGCACGCGAATCCGATCTGATCCAGGCGGAGAACGCGCTCGCGGTCGCGCGCCAGAACCTCGCGCAGCTGGTGTTCTTCCGTCCCGCCGGGACGTTCGTCCCGCGCACGCTCGAGCCGGGGGAGACGGCCGAGCCCGAGGACCTCAAGCCGAACATCGACGACTCGCTCGGGATCGCGCTCGTCGACCGCCCGGAGATCCAGGCCTCCGCTCGCGGCGTGACCGTCCAGGAGCTGAACGAGAAGATCGCGAGCAACACCCTGCTGCCGCAGCTGAACCTGGTCGGATCCTACGGCGTGAACGGACTCAGCGGCCAGAATCGGCAGACCGGGTCCTTGTCGACGACGACGTTCTCGGCAACACGGATCCCCGGCGCGGATTGCGTCGCGCTTTCACCCACGCCACCGTCGCAGGACACCGGCGGCTTTCTCTGCAACGTCCGCAACACCTCGACCGTCTCGCCGTTCGCCGGCTCCCGCGCGGACGCGTACGACCGCATGGTCTCGGGCGACTTCAACACCTACTCCGTTGGCGTCCAGGTCCAGGTTCCGCTATCGAACGCGCTCGCCGAGAGCCAGTACGCGGCGAGCCGGATCGCGCGCTCCGAGGCCGAACTGAACCATCGCCAGCTGCTCTCGACGGTGACGTTCGAGGTACGTCAGGCAGTCGCGAACGTGACCTCCAGCCGCCAGCGCATCGACACGACCCGTGTCGCGCGCGAGCTCGCGGAGGAGAACCTCAAGAACCAGCAGAAGCGGCACGAGGTCGGCATGGCGACGACGAAGGACCTGCTCGACTTCCAGAGCCGGCTGACGACCGCGCGCGGCGCGGAGGTTCAGGCGACGGTCGACTACGCGAACTCGGTCGCCGCGTGGCGGCGCTCCGAGGGCCGGCTGCTCTCCCACTACCAGATCGTCGTCGACCATCCCGGCCGCCGCTCGGCCCCGTGGTTCGCGCGCTTCTGAGCTGCTAGCGCCGCGCGCGCACGAGCTGCACGCGCTCGCCTGCGGCGAGCGTCAGGCGCTCGATGCGAAACCCGAGCGCGGCGAGCTCGCGCGCGGCGGGATAGCGGCCGCGCGCCGCGCCGAGCCCGGTCACGACGAGCACGAGCGACGCGAGCACGCGCCGCCACGCCGCGCGCGGCTGGTTGTGGTCGACGAGCACGACCGCCGCATCGGCAGGGAGCCGCGTCTGCAGTTCACGTAGCGCACGCTGCCGATCCGCCGGGCGCGCCGGCGCGCCGAGGAACGCGACGACCGCCGCAACGGGAGCGCCCGCGGCGGGTGCGACGCGGGCCGTGAGCGCCGCCCGCAGGCGCGCGGCCCGCGGCGCGACGACCGCGACCGGTCCCACGACCGGCCCGAGGAGCTCGAGACAGCGCGCGGCGAGCCGCGCTGCGCTCACCGGCGGCCGATCAGGTTCATGAACTCTGCGCGCGTCGTCTCGCGGTCGCGGAACACGCCGAGCATGGCGCTCGTGAGGACGGTCGAGTTCTGCTTCTCGACCCCGCGCATGCGCATGCAGAGGTGCTCCGCCTCGAGCACGACACCGACGCCGAGCGGATCGAGCTGCTCCGCGATCGTGGTCGCGATCTGGTTCGTCATCCGCTCCTGCACCTGCAGGCGGCGCGCGTACACCTCGACCAGGCGCGCGATCTTGCTGATGCCGACGATGCGCCGGTTCGGCAGGTAGGCGACGTGCGCCTTGCCGACGAACGGGAGGATGTGATGCTCGCAGAGCGAATAGAAATCGATGTCCTTGACCACGATCATCTCGGAGTGCTCCTCGTTGAAGAGCGCCCCGTTGACGACCTGGCGCGGGTCCTCGGCGTAGCCCTTGGTGAGGAACGTGAGCGCGCGCGCGACGCGCGCCGGCGTGCGCACGAGCCCTTCGCGTCCCGGCTCGGGGTCGAGGACCTCGAGGAGCGCGCGGACGTGGCGCTCGAGATCGTGCTCGGCCATCCGTGATGGCTCTAACGGATGGGTCCGGGTGCCGCAAGGCGCGACGTCAGCGCGCGATCAGTCCCTCGCCGCGGAGGTTCTCGAAGATCGCGCGCGTCGCCGGGCTCTGGTTGAGCGTGTAGAAGTGGATGCCGGGCGCGCCGGCGCGCAGCAGCTCGACGCACTGCCCCGTCGTCCACTCGACCGCGGCGGCGAGCGACCCCGCGGGGTCATCGCGCAGCGCCTCGAGCCGTGCCCCGAGCGACGCGGGGAACTCCGCGCCGCAGAGCTCTGCCATGCGCGCGATCTGGCGCAGGTTCGCGATCGGCATCAGGCCGGGAACGACCGGGAGGGTCAGGCCGGCGCGCCGGATGCGGTCGACGAACGCGAAGTAGTGCGCGTTCACGTAGAACATGTTCGTGATGACGAGATCCAGCCCGGCATCGACCTTCGCGCGCAGGTGCTCGACCTCGCGCGGCAGGTCGCGCGTCTCGGGGTGGCCCTCCGGATGGCACGCGCCCGCGAGGCAGAGATTCGGCGCGCGGTCGCGGACGAAGCGCACGAGCTCCGCGGCGTAGGTGAAGCCGTCGTCGGGCGCGCGGAAGTCGGGGTCCTTCGGGCGATCGCCGCGCAGCACGACCATGTTCCGGATGTCGCGCGCGGCGATCAGCTCGAGCGCGCTCGCGATGTCGGCGCGCGACGCCTCGATCCCGGTGATGTGCGCCGCGCCCGGGATGCCGAGCGCGCCGATGCGCGAGACGAGCTCGATGGTCGCCTCGCGCGGCTTCCCGCCGGTGCGGGTAACCGAGACGAACGACGGGCGCAGCGGCCGCAGCGCATCGATCGTGCGCAGCAGCGTCGCGTCACCCTCGGGCGTCTTCGGCGGGAAGAACTCGAACGAGATGAGCGGGCCGCCGCGGCGGAGGAGGTCGGTGATCTTCACGGGCCCGCGCCCGGGCTACTTGGAGCCCTTTTTCTCGAGCGCCTTCACCTTCTGGTACTTCCGGTAATCATAGCCGGTCGCCATCGCCATGAGGAGTCCTTCCATACCGCCTTCGCGCTCGCGACGGAGTATGCGAAGACGTTCGTAGAACTCCCGGAAGTCCTTGTTGACGCGCATCTGGTCGTCGACCGGGTTCAGGAAGAAGTCCCGGAGACGCGTCACGGTGAAGCGGAGTGCGGAGAAGCGGAGCTCGTTCGGGAACGCGTCCCACTCCGCGAGCGAGAGCGCGCGCAGCGACTCGTAGCCGGCGATGAGCGCCTCGAAGCGCTTCAGGCTGTACTGCTCGCCGTCGAAGCAGAGCGCGTTCACCGCAGTCGCCAGGTCGAAGACGAACTTGCCGCGCGACGCGGCCTCGAAGTCGAGGACCGCGACGACTTTCTCGCCCTTGACGATGAGATTGTCGTGGAAGAGGTCGCCGTGGATGATCCCCTTCGGGAGCTTCGACTCGAGGTAGTTGGAGAGGTACTCGACCTCGTCGTCGAGCGTGCGCATGATGCGCTTGAAGTACGCCGGCAGCCGGTGCCGCACCTCGCCGTAGAGGTGCGCGACGCGCTCGAAGCTGAACCGGTTCTCGATGCCCTTCTTGTAGCTCTTGCCGATGGTGTGGAGGTCGGCGAGCACGCGGCCGATGTTCTCGAGCTGCCCGGGCGTGATGCGGTCGTTGCGCAGCACGTGACCGTCGTACCAGCGATAGAGCGAGAGGCACTTGCCGCCGAACTCGCGGTAGTGGCGGCCCTTGCGGTCCGCGAGCGGCTGCGGGCACGGGAAGCCGTGCTTGCGGAGGAAGAGCAGGAGGTCGAGCTCGCGCTTCACCTCGAGCTCGCCCTTCACCTCGTCGACACGTAGCAGATGCTTGCCGCGGGGCGTCTCGAGGAGATACGTCGTGTTGACGGAGCCGTTCGCGACGCCATTCGCCGCGTTCAGCTTGACGAGGCCGTAGTCCTCGACCACCTCGGCGAGTTCACGCTTATCGAGCACAGTGTAAACGGCCATCTCCGCCCGTCTCCCTAACTCGCCGGAATTCCGTCCGAAAAAGTTCGTGCAGGGTACCGTTGCAATGCTTCGATGTCAAGTTGAAATTGCGGTTTGGGCCGAAAAAACCCTTTACTGGCGGGCGCTTGGGATGTATCAGCTCGAACTTCCCTCCCTCCGAAAGCGCGCATGATGCCGGCACAGCCCGAGGAGCGCGCGGTTCCGCCACCGGTCAGCCGGCTGGCCGAGCCGATCAAGCGCTTTCACGACGAGGCATGGCACACGCCCGAGGGCCGGCTCGTCCGCGAGCTCATCTTCGGGCTGAACGACGGCCTCATCTCCACCATCGGCTTCCTCGCCGGCGTCACGGCGACGCTCAACGACGTCCACACGATCGCGCTCGGCGGCCTCGCCGCCGCGATCGCCGGCGCGGTCGCGATGGGCGTGGGCGCATTCGTGGCGTCCAAGTCACAACGCGCGTTCTTCCAGGCCGAGATCGCCCGCGAGGCGTGGGAGATCGAGCACATGCCCGATCACGAGCGCGACGAGATCCGCGACATCTACCAGAAGCTCGGCTTCACGCCCGAGGAGATCGAGATCATCGTGCGCCGCGTGACGTCGAGTCCGGACTTGTGGCTCCGCGTGATGTCGCGCGAGGAGCTCGGCCTCGGCGAGCAGGCGTTCGACTCGCCGCTGCGGGCCGGATTCGTCACGAGCGTCGCGTACATCGTCGGCGCGCTGCTCTTGCTCGTGCCGTACGCGTTCACGACGGCGCCGACGCGGGCGTTCGTCGTGGCAGCGGGGCTTGCGGTGGTGACGTTGCTCGCGACGGGCGCGGGGAAGACGTGGCTCACGAAGGAACCGCCGGTGCGGGCGGCGCTAGAGCTCGCGGGGCTCGGGGTGCTGGCGTGCGTGGTGGGGCTGGCGCTCGGGTGGATCGTCGGCGTCGCGGTGTGAGGGGATCCGTACGTACACGCCGCGACGGCACCATTCGGATCGCCACGGCGGTACTCGCACTTGCCGCTACGGTCGCGCACGCGAAATGCACCAGCCTAGCGGTAACAATTCACGGATCGGTCAGCGCCCGGGTTGCCGGCACCCGGGTCCCACGTCATCGTAGAAGCGGACAGCACGCCGCCCTTTGCGCGCGGGATCCGTGGAGTTACGATCCGGGTCGCGCGCGCCGTCAATCACGCAGTCGGCCGCCATGGTCCTGTCTGGGGCGATCGCTATCACGCCCGCGCGTTGACGAGCCCGCGGGCCGTGCGCAACGCGCTCGTGTACGTGCTCATGAACCGCCAGAAGCACCGGCGTAGAGAAGCGGGGCTCGATCCGTGTTCCTCAGCCGCGTGGTTCGACGGCTGGCGCGAGCGGGTCGCAAACGTCCAACGAATTTCGCCAGTCGTGCCCGCACGGACCTGGCTCGCGGCGGCCGGATGGCGCCGGCACGGCCTCATCAGCCTGACAGACCGCCCGCGCGGATCGCCCTAAGGCGGCCTCGATTACGCCGACTTCGTAACCCCGATCCGCGGACACCACCGCGCCACCGGACACTTGCTGCACAACGGCCGCCGCGCGACGCAGATCCGCCGTCCGTGGTGGATCATCCGATGGCAGAACGCCGTCCACTCGCGTGGCGGTAGCAACGCCTGCAGATCCCGCTCGATGCGGTCCGGGTCGTCCTCGAAGGTGAGTCCGAGCCGGTTCGCGAGCCGCCGCACGTGAGTGTCGACGAACACCGCCGGCTGACCGAACGCGGTGCCGAGGACGACATTCGCGGTCTTCCGCCCGATGCCGGGCAGCGCGCGCAGCTCGTCCATCGTCTCGGGCACGCGGCCAGCATGGTGCTCGACGACGCCGCGCGCGGTCGCCTGCAGCGACTTCGTCTTCTGGCGGAAGAAGCCGGTCCGCTTGATGAGCTGTTCGACGCGCGCCGCGGGCGCGTCCGCCAGCGCTTGCGGCGTCGGGAACTCGGCGAACAGCTCGGGGGTCACCTTGTTCACCATCACGTCGGTGCACTGCGCCGACAGGATCGTCGCAACGACGAGCTCCCACGGGTTCCGGTAGTTGAGCTCGCACCACGCGTCGGGGTACGCGCGCGCGAGGCCGCGGGCGATCGCGCGCGCCCGGGCGCGGCGGGCGACCTTGCTTTCGCGCGCGACGTTCAGCCGCGCGGGCCGCCGCGGCTTCGCCCGCGCCCGGGTCAGCGCCACCTTCGCCGCGACGACGCGACCGTCTCGGCGTAGCGACGTGCCGCTGCGCGCGCTGCGTCGTCGTCCCAGCCGAGCGACTCGGCCATCAGCGCGGCGACGTCCGCCGCCGCGCGTTCGCCGTCGGTCCCATCGCGCAGCGCGACGCCCGTCCGCCGGCGGAGCACGTCCTCGACGGTGACCGCCCATTCGCGTCCGACGGCCTCGACGACCTCCGCGCGCACGTCGGGGAGCCCGCCCACGATCGGCTCCGCCAGGCGGCGGTCGCCCGCGACGAGCCGGAGCAGGTCGGCGAGCCGCGTCCCGTACCGGTTCGCCAGATGGCCGACGACCGCGGGCGCGACGCCGTGGCCGTCGCGCGACAGCGCGTTGGAGATGACCTGGTCCGGCGGCATGCCGCCGCCGGGGAGCGGCACGTCGCCGGTCCGACATCGCCCGAATCGCCGCCGGTCGCCAGCGGCACGCAGCGCCGCGACCACCCGATCGACGACGCTCGCCGCGATGAGCCGGTAGGTCGTGAGCTTGCCGCCCGCGATCGAGATCAGCCCGGCCGGGCCCGTGACGATCTCCTGCTCGCGCGACACGCTCGACGGCGACAGCGTCGCCGGTCCGCGCGGCGCGACGAGCGGCCGCAGCCCGGCGAAGGTGCCCAGGACGTCGCCCGCCGCCAGGCGGGCGTCCGGGAAGTAGTGGTTCACCGTCTCGAGAAGGTAGTCGACGTCGTCACGCTCGACGGTCGGCGGGACGTCCGGGCCGCCCGGATGATCGGTGTCGGTCGTGCCGATGAGCGTCTGCTCGCCCCACGGGATGGCAAACATGACGCGCCGGTCGCGCACGGCGTGCAGGACGATCGCCGCCCGGTTCTTCACCCGCGCGCGCGGCACGACGACGTGCACGCCCTTCGTGAGACGGAGGCGCGGCGCCGCCCGGGCCTCGAGCGCGACGACGCGGTCGACCCACGGCCCGGCGGCGTTCACGAACACGCGGGCGTGAACGACCAGCTCCGTCCCGCCGATGCGGTCGGTGACGCGCGCGGCCGCGATCCGTCCGCCCGCGTTCTCGAAGGCCGTCACCTCGGCGTACGACAGGACGACCGCGCCCTCCGCGGCCGCCGCCATCATCGTCTCGAGGACGAGCCGCGCGTCGTCGGTCCGGCAGTCCCAGTACTGCCCCGCCCCGACGAGCCCGTCGCGGCGCAGGGCCGGCTCCGCGGCTTCGAGCGCCGCACGACCGAGCATGCGATGCCGGTGGACGTTCCACAGCCCGGCGAGGACGTCGTAGGCCCAGAGCCCGGCGGCCAGGGTCAGTCGACCGACCGGCCCGTCGCGATAGATCGGGAAGATGAACTCCTGCGGGCGCACGAGGTGGGGCGCGAGCCGCCGCAGCCGTTCGCGCTCGCGGACCGCCTCGAGCACCAGACGGAGGTGGCCCTGCTCGAGGTAGCGGAGGCCGCCGTGGATCAGCTTCGAGGAGCGGCTCGACGTCCCGCTCGCGAAGTCCCCGCGCTCGACGACCGCGACCCGGAGACCGCGCATCGCCGCGTCGCGCGCGATGCCGGCGCCGTTGATCCCGCCGCCGACGACGAGGACGTCGAACGTCTCGCGCGCGAGCGCCTCGAGCGCCGCGCGCCGACGCGCGCCCCCCTCGACGGCCATGGGACCGATTCTACACAGCCGCGGGCGCGGATGCCACGATGCGTCAACGCGGCAGCAGCGCGATGAGCCGGTCCGCGACCGCGCTGGTCGTCGCCGTCCCGCCGAGGTCGCGGGTCAGGACGCGCCGCTCGCGGACGAGCCGGTCGACCGCGCGCTCGATCCGGAGCCCCGGCCGGCGCTGGCCGACGTGGTGGAGCAGCATCGCGCCGGAGAGGATCGTAGCGATGGGGTTCGCGCGATTCTGCCCGGCGATGTCCGGCGCCGTCCCGTGGACGGCCTCGAAGATCGCGTGGCGGACGCCGACGTTCGCCCCGGGCGTCACCCCGAGGCCGCCGACCAGCCCGGCGCACAGGTCCGAGACGATGTCGCCGTAGAGGTTCTCGAGGACCAGCACATCGAACGTCTGCGGGCGGAGGACGAGCTGCATGCAGGCGTTGTCGACGATGAGCTCGCCGTACGCGATCCCCGGGTAGCGACGCGCCATCTGGCGTGCGCAGGCGAGGAACAGCCCGTCGGAAAGCTTCATGATGTTCGCCTTGTGGATCGCGACGACTTTCTTGCGCTTCTCGCGCCGCGCCAGGTCGAAGGCGAAGCGCGCGATGCGGCGCGACGCGCGCGCCGTGATCACCTTCACGCTCTCGACCACGCCGGGGGCGATCTGGTGCTCGATGCCGGAATAGAGATCCTCCGTGTTCTCGCGCACGACGACGAGGTCGACGCCCGAGAACGCGCTCTTGATTCCGGGACGGCTCTTGATCGGGCGAACGTTGGCGTAGAGATCGAACGTCTTCCGCAGCGCGACGTTGACGCTCCGGTATCCAACCCGACCGATCTGCGTCTCCAGCGGCCCCTTGAGCCCGACGCGCGTGCGCCGGATCGAGCGGATCAGCGCGTCGGGAATGGCCGTTCCGTCGCGCTCGAATGCGGCCTTGCCGGCGAGCTGCTCGTCCCACGCGATGCGGCCGCCCGCCGCTTCCATCACCCGGACGGCGGCGCCGATCACCTCGGGGCCGATGCCGTCGCCCGGGATCAGCGTCGCCGGTTGCACCGCCGGGCGGCGTCGCCCGGCCATCACAGGATGCCGAGCACCTTGTGCAGCTGGGGCAGGACGCGGACGTCGCTGTGGACGGCGCTCGCGACGGCGTGGAGCCGCTCGAGCGCCGGCGCGTCGATCGTCAGCCGGGGCGTCGCCGGCTCGCTGAGCGGGGTCAGGAAGAGCGGGACGTTCGACGCCACCCGATTGACGAGCCGCGCGCCGCGCTCGACGTCGTCGGCGGCCGTCGCCTCGTCGACCGGCATCTTCACGTAGACGTCGCACCCGGCCGCGACGGCTGCCGCCAGGCACTCCTCGTGCTCCTCCCAGCGCGGCCGCTCGCCGCTGTTGCTCGGGCACTTGACATCGAGGCTCGCGATCGCGACCCACGGCAGCACGCGCCGCAGGCGCGCCGGGAGGATCCCCGCCGTCTCGAGCAGCACGGGGAGCATCGTCGTGCGGCCCGCGAGCCAGGTCGCGAGGAAGTCCGCCTGCGCGAGCGGCTCGCCGCCGGTGACCGCGATCGCGTGCAGCGGCGGAGCGACCGCGGCGAGGCGCGCGACGAGCGCGTCGAGCGTCGCCGGCGCGAGCGGGTTCGCGTGTCGCTCCGTCCCGTCGGGGCCGAGGACCCGGCACTCCGCGACGGGCACGAGGCTCTCCGGCGTGTCGCAGTACCGGCAGCGCAGCGGACAGCCAGCGAAGCGCACGAAGAGCTGCCGACGGCCGGCGTGGAGGCCCTCGCCCTGGAACGAGACGAAGATCTCGGAGACGTTTCCGCTCTCGCGCATCGGCCGTCGCCTCCTAGCACGCGGCCCGGAGCGCCACCACCACGTCGGCGACGTTCGTGCCCGTCGGCCCCGTCACGAGCAGGTCACCGGTGGCGGCGAGGAAGCGATGGCTGTCCGTCTCCCGGAGCGCGCGCTCGGCGTCCAGCGCGCGGCCGCGCGCGATGGTGTCGCCGTCGACGCACGCGCCAGCGGCGTCCGTTGGACCGTCGACGCCGTCCGTCCCGGCGGCGAGGACGACCGCCGGAACGCCGGCGAGCGCGACCGCCGCCGCGAGCGCGAGATGCTGCGCGCGCCCGCCGCGCCCACCCGGCTCCACGCGAACGGTCGTCTCTCCGCCGGCGACGATCGCGACCGCCCGGTCCGCCGGCGCGGCGCGCAGGCGAGCCGCGATCGCCCGGCCGGCCGCGGCGGCGTCGCCGGTGAGCGGGGCGAGCGTCTCGACGGCGTACCCGCGCCCGACCGCCGCGCCCGCCGCAGCCTCGGTCGCATCGCGGTTGCCGCCGATGACGACCGTCCGCGCCCGGGCGAGGACCGGATCTCCCGGCTTCACGGTCTCCGCGACCGCGCCCGCGGCCCCGCGCGCCAGGTGCTGCCGCACCTGCCCGGGCGCCGCGTCGCCCAGCCAGCGGTCGACGACGGACTCGGCGTCGCGGAACGTCGTCGGGTCGGCGACCGTCGGTCCGGAGCCGATCGTCGCGGGGTCATCGCCGACGACGTCCGACAGGACGAGCGTCCAGAGACCCGCCGCGCGCGCCGCGGCGCGCGCGAGACCGCCGCCCTTCACGAGCGAGCAGTGCTTGCGGACCGCATTCAGCGCCGCGATGTCCGCGCCGACGGCGAGAAGCCGCCGCGTCACCTCGGTCTTGTCATCGAGCGTCACGCCGGACGGCGCGACGAGCAACGCCGACGCCCCGCCGCTCACGAGCGCGAGGACGAGCGTCCGCTCGTCGGCGCCAGCGGCGGTCGCGAGAAGCCGCGCGGTCGCCGCGACGCCCGCCGCGTCCGGCAGCGGGTGCCTTCCCGTCGCGACCTCGACCGCACCCTCGCCGGCCGCGCCGTGCGGCGCGACGACGATCCCGCCGGTGCACGCGTCGCCCACGATGCCGGCCGCGGCGCGCGCCATCGCGACCGCCGCCTTTCCGCCCCCGACGACGACGACCGGCCCCCGGTGCTCGGCCACGGTCGTGCCCGCACCGGTGCGTAGCACGAGCGCGTCGTTGCGGCGCGCGAGATGGCGCCCGACGAGGCCGGCCGCCTCGACCGCGGCGAGCGCGGCGGACCAGCACGCGAGCGCATCCGCCCGCAGACGCGCGAGTGTGTTCACGGCAGATCTGGACCTCGGCCGAGGCAGGCGCCTATAAGGGTTCGCGCCATGGCGACTCCGGACTTCGCGACCCGTTCGAACGTCGAAGAGTTCCCGACCGTCTGGCAGCGGGTCGTCACCGATCCGCACGGGTTCTTCGCCGACATGCCGGAGACGGGCGGGCTCGGCCAGCCCCTCGTCTTCCTAGCCATATGCGCCGGCATCAACGCGCTCGGCCACCTCCTCTTCGTGGTCGGCATCGGCGGCATGATCGGCATCTTCATCTGGCAGATGGTGGCCGCGTTCACCGCCGCCGCGCTGTTCGTGCTGATCGCGCAGAATCTCTTCGCCGGCCGCGCCGGCTTCGAGCCGACGTTCCGCGTCGTCGCCTACGCCTGGGCCCCGCTCGTGATCGGCTGGGTTCCGTGGGTTGGCCGGTTTGCGGTGCTCTACACCGCGTACCTGCTGATCCGCGGATTCGAGCGCGTCCAGGCGATCGACACGGCGCGCGCCGTCCTGACCGTCGTGCTGACCGGCGTCGCGCTCGCCATCCTGCACGTCATCGGCGTCGGGCCGCACTTTTAACTAACCGGGGGCCCGTCCAAGACGCGCGCTCCCGCGCGCGGCCTCCTAGCTAGTTTCGCCCTCGTCGACGTCGCTGTTCGCGAGGCGGCGGTAGGTGCGGTCCTCCTCGAAGCGCTTCATGGTCTTCGCTTCCTTCTCCCGGTCCGCCTGGCAGTTGATGCAGAGGCGGGTGAAGGGCAGCGCCTCGAGGCGACCCTCGGCGATGTCCGACTCGCAGCTCTCGCAGACGCCGTAGCTGCCGTCCTCGATGCGCGCGAGCGCGTCGTCGATCGCCTGCAGCTTGTCACGGTCGCGGTCGGTGAGGATGACGTTGATCTCGCGGTCGCGAGCGTCGCTGGCGAGGTCGTAGGTGTCCATGCCCTCGT
>Ga0070731_10004096_pt1 | contig 12717 bp, 16 predicted proteins | sample Coa_R1_2_FD_66448 | JGI IMG/M metagenome (GOLD analysis project Ga0070731, IMG submission 66448) | Surface soil microbial communities from Centralia Pennsylvania, which are recovering from an underground coalmine fire - Coalmine... | ecosystem: Environmental > Terrestrial > Soil > Unclassified ... | reverse complement strand
CGACGTGCCGCAGGAAACGCCTGCGGCTGTGGGCGCGTAGCGCCCTTTTCGGCCATGGCCCAGCCGAGGCTGATGCTAGCCTCGGCTCATGTTGCCCGAGTTGACGACGAATCAAAAAGGGATCGTTGCAGAAAGTGCGATCACCCACGAGGCTGCCAAGCTCGGCATCGTTGTTTCTCGGCCGCTCGTGGACGCGCCGTACGACTTGATCCTCGACCTGTCGCAAGGTCTCCTTCGCGTCCAATGCAAATGGGCACTTCGACAAGGCGACGTCGTGGTCGTACGGTGCCGGCGGTGTCGCCGTGCGCGGACTGGGCTGCTTCACCGCGGTTACACACTCGGCGAGATCGACGCGATTGCAGCGTATTGCTTCGAGATCAACACGTGCTATCTGCTCCCTCTGGAAATGTCAGTTGGTCGCGCTGCGGTCCAGCTGCGGCTCAACGCGCCTCGCAATAATCAGCGAACCAAGATCAATTGGGCCTGGGAGTTCGAACTCGCGGCTAGACTGGGCGTACCAGGGCCCATAGCTCAGTTGGGAGAGCGCCAGCATGGCATGCTGGAGGCCGCCGGTTCGAGCCCGGCTGGGTCCACTCCTCGTTGACGGAGCGTGTCTGCCGGTACGGCCGCCTCCGTTGTAGCCTCCAGCCGAGGCGGGACAAGGCGATCGCGCTCGCTCGCCACGGCCGCGACCAGTAGGAGGTGCCACCATGTTGAACCGCGTCGCGCTCGACCGAGCACAGACGTTCCACGACATCGTGCTCGACTTCACCCCAGATACCGACACGAGCTGGCCGGACCTGGTCGACGTCAGCGCAAAAGCCGCGTCGATCCGCGTCCGGCTTCGCCTGCACGTCGAGGAGCTCGAGGTGCTCGCCGTCGCACTCGACACGGCCGTGACCGGCGGCGAGGGCGAGCTCTACGTCCGGCCGGACGACAGCTCGAGCTAGCGGACCGCCAGCGGGCAGCCTCGAACCGAGACTAGAGACGCACTGTGCTCCAGCGGCGGAGCGTGAAGCGGCCGCGGGCTGGAGAGCTCAGCTGCCCCACGCGGAGCTGCATCAGCGGCAGGACGTGTGCGGTCGGCCGGAACGGGTCTGCGAGCGCGGGGCCGCCGGCAAGCGGCTGCGCGGCGACGAGGGCGCCGTTGACCTCAGCGAGGACGAACCGGCCGCGCTGCAAGGGCCGGCCTTCCAGCTCAGCCAGCCGCGCGAGCGCCTCGTCGTCGTGCACGGTGCACAGGCGCAGGACGACGGCGGCCTCCTCGTCCACCGGCAGGCCCGGCCCCGAGTCGGAGTACCGCCGCCGCGAACGGTCGTTGAGGCGATCTGCCTGCTCCGTCATCAGAAACTGCCGAAACGCCGGGTGGTTCATGTCCGCTCCCTTCAGCTCGTCGTAACTCGTGTTAGCATTATACGGGTTACGTAACCCCTAACGCAAGTAGAATGGTTACTGATACTGATCTGATCCAGGACTTCGTCAACACGCTCCACAAGGACCTTTACGGGGACGAGGAGGAGCTGCAGACGCCGGCCGCGCTGGCGGCCTGGCTGCAGGCCCGCGGGCTGGTCGGCTCGACCCGGGCGACTTCGAAAGACCTCGTGCACGCAATCGAGCTGCGCGAGGCGCTGCGCGTGTTGCTGCTCGCGAACAACGACGTCGAGGTGGACGCCTCCGCTGCGCGACGGGTTCTGGACGATGCCGCCCGCCGCGGGCGGGTCGAGCTCCGCTTCGTGGACGGAGCGCCGACGCTTGCACCCGCGGCGCCGGGCATAGCGGGCGCGCTCGGCCGGATCGTCGCCGCGGTGCACGGCTCCGTCGCCGACGGAAGCTGGCCGCGGCTGAAGGCCTGCCGGGCAGAGGACTGCGAGTGGGCGTTCGTCGACCACGCCAAGAACCAATCGCGCGCGTGGTGCTCGATGAGCTCGTGCGGCAACCGCGCGAAGGCGCGCGCGCACCGCGAGCGGCACCGGCAGGGCTGACGAACCGAGCTGCACGCTTCTGAAACGCCGAGCCGGACGCGTTCGTGAGATCGCGGCGTGTCCCGAACGGCCACTAGCGCGGCAATGCGCGCTGCGCCAGGATCGGGAAACGGTGCACTTTCGTCACGAAGCCGTTACCCACGCGTGACAGGTCGTCGGCTACGTTGGCCGGAAAGACAACAAAGGAGGGCCGGATGTTCGACGAGTTGACCAGCGATCTGCTCGATCTCACAGCGACCGTGCGCGGAGGTGGCCGGGAGCTCTTTGCCGCCGTCATCAGCTGCTGTAGCTGCTCCTGCTGCGGCTGCGTCTACGACTGCCGCTGATGTTCGCCGAGCTGACGAAGGAGCTGCTCGACCTGCGCGCGACGACGCTCGGCCGTCGGGGCGAGCTCTTCGCAATGGTTCAGAGCTGCTGTTGCTGTTGTTGCTCCTGTGCGGGACAGGGCAGCGGCGAAGGGTGACCGGCGTCCCCTCCCGGCCGTTGCTCGCGCCCTGGTACCGGCTGGTCGGGGTCGACGACCGTATGCTGCTCGAGCACGGGCAGACGGTCGTCGTTCTCGAGGGCGGAGCGGTGCGGACGCTCCTGCCGGCGTTGCTGCCGCTGCTCGACGGGACGCGAACCATCGACGAGCTCGTCATGCGGCTCGGTGTCGTTGCTCGGCCGGCGATCGAGGGCGCGCTCGACGTGCTCGCGGAACACGGCCTGCTCGTCGAGGGGCCCCCGCTCACGCCGGAGCTCCGGGCGGCGGCGCATGCGGTGGCGGCGGCCTACGGCATCGCGCCCGGGGTCGCCGCGCGCCGGCTGCAGGGGGCGGTCGTCGGCGTCGTGGGCTCCGCGCCTGCCGCGCTCGAGATCGCCCGCCTGCTCCGGCTCGCGGGCATCGGCGGCGTCCGTCGCTCCCGCTGGCACGGTCGCGAACCGGTCGACGTCGCTGTCGTCGTCCCTGCCGGCGACGAGCTCGAACGTCTCGGCTCGTGGAACCGCACGGCACTCACGAACGAGCGAGTCTGGCTTCCGGTCGTCCCCTACGACGGCCGCTTCGCGGCTGTCGGGCCGCTCGTCATTCCCGGGGAGTCGTGCTGCTACGAGTGCGTCCGCCGCCGCCGCGCCTCGAACATCGAATACGGCGAGCACCTCGACGAGCTGGAAGCCCTGCCCACTGCGGCGGTCGCAGACGCGGGCCTCGCCACGATCGTGGCCGGCGTCGCTGCGCATCTCGTCCTGCGCTTCGTCGGCGGCTGTGACACGAGCTTGCCGGGCGTCCTCTTTGCGGTGGAGGCACGCCCGGCGCTCTCGGTGGGTGAACACCCGGTGCTGCGACACCCCCGCTGCCCGGCGTGCTCACCCGCCGAGAGACTGGCGGCTCGCCTCCCTTGGCACCAGGCGGCCGCCGCGTGAGCATCGGCCTCCTGCCGTACGAGCTCCGCCGCTCGGTCTCGCCCTACACCGGCATCGTGTGCTCCCTCGAGGAGTGCCTTCAATCGACCACCGATCCGCCGCTCCATCACTTCGCCGCCGAGGTCGGTGGGCTCGCACGACCCGCCCGCAGCGGCGGATCGGGGTTGACGCGTCGCGATGCTGCGGCGGCCGCAGTCGGCGAGGCGCTCGAGCGCTACTCGGCGAGCATCGTCCCGCACGAGCGGCTTCTCGTCGCGTCAGCGCGGGAGCTCGGGTCGGACGCGGTCGCGCCGGAGCGCTTTGCGCTCTTCTCACCGACTCAGCTCGCGCGGCCGGGCTTCCCATTTCGGCAGTTCACGGACGATACGCACGTTGCCTGGGTCGAGGGCTACTCCCTGCCCGACCACCAGCGGGCGCTCCTGCCGGCGGAGCTTGTCTTTCTCGGCGACGTCGCGCTGCCCGGCCGCCCCGGCATCGGCTACGCAACGAGCAGCGGCGCGGCGTGCGCGGCGCACGTCGACGGTGCGCTCCTCGGCGGCCTGTGCGAGGTACTCGAGCGCGATGCGTTCATGATCGTGTGGGCGAACAGGCTCTCGCTGCCGGCGCTCGACTGGTCGGCGGACGAGGCAATCGCCTCGCTCGACCGAACGCTGTTCGCCTCAGTCGGGCTGCGCTACCGCGCAATCGACCTGTCGTCGTTCCACCGGCTGCCGTCGGTGCTCGGGGTCGTGCGCGCGCCGAGCGGGTGCCCCGGCGCGCTCGGCGTCGGCGCCGGCACGGCCCCGACCGCCGAGCGCGCGTGGTGGAAGGCGCTGTCGGAGGCCTTCGCGGCACGAGCCGCATCGGTCAAGCTCGCGCTGGTCGACGGGGAGCCGCCGGCGCCGAACGACATCGGCTCGTTCGACGATCACATCCGTTACTACGCCCACCGCCACGGTGCGGCCGGCTTCCTCGACGGGAGTGACGACTCGACTGCGATCGGGGATCTTCCCCAGCTCGAAGACCGCACCACGCCGGAACAGGTCGCCGCGCTCTGCGCGCGCGTCGAGGCGGCCGGCTCGAGTGCGTACGCGGTCGACGTCACCGCGCCGGACGTGCATCAGCTCGGCCTCTCGGTCATGAAGGTGCTCGCGCCCGAGCTCTGCGCGCTCGACGCCGCACACGGCGCACGCTTCCTCGGGGGCAGGCGGCTGTACGAGGCCGCGTGGCGGCTGGGCCTGCGCCCACGCCCGCTGCGCGAGCGGGACGTCAACCCCGAACCACATCCGTTCCCGTGAGCCGTGTCGGCCCCACGGCGGAGTTCGCATCGCTCGTCTACGGTCCGAGCGGGGTCGATGCGGACGATCCCGCCGAAGCGTTCCACGAATCGTCACGTCTCTATCCGCGCGTCGCGCCGGGTCGGCTCGGAACGCTGCTCGATCTGGCAGACAGCCCGGAGCTGCAGCAGACCGTCGCACGCTCGAGCCGTTTGCATCCGCACCGGCCCGGCATCGAGCTCGAGCGCGGGGCGCTACCTGAGGCACACCTGCGCGACGTGCTTTCGGCGCGTCGATCGCGGGGGCCGCTCGAGCGGCGGCCGCTGAGCGTGCGCGAGCTCGGCGCGGTGCTCGAGACGGCCTACACCGTGACGGCCGGCCGCCGGCCGGTGCCCTCGGGTGGCGCCCTCTACCCACTCGAGCTCTACGTGCTCGCGCTCACGCTCGAGCACGCCGAGTGCTCGACCTTCCACTATGACCCGTTCGGCCATCGTCTTGCCCGGCTCGGGCCGCTCGACGCGGATCTCCTGGCGGCGGCCCTTGTCGAGCCGGCGCTCGCTGAGCGAGCGGCGGCGGTCCTTGTCGTGACCGCGATGTTCTGGCGCTCGCGCTTCAAGTACGGGCTCCGCGGCTATCGCTTCGCCCTGCTCGAAGCCGGTCACGTGGTGCAGAACGTCGCTCTTGCGGCGGCGGCGCTCGGGCTGTCGGCGTTGCCGGTCGGCGGGTTCTACGACCGCCGCCTCGACGCGCTCGTCGGGGCGGACGGCCTCGACGAAGCGAGCCTGTACGCAGTCGTGCTCGGAGGTGCCGGCGCGTGACACCCGGCAGGGCGCTCTGGCTGCGGCTGGCGGCTGGCGCCGCGGTGACCGCCGCGTGCCTCGTCGTTTTCGCGCCACCGCGCCCGGCGGGGCGTTTGCCACTCGCTGCGGCAGGCCCGGTCGGCGGCTGCTGCGGGATTGCGCTGTTCGCGCTGGTGACGCGGCGGCGGCCGCGGCTCCCGGCTGCGCGCGGCCGCTTGCTGCTGCTGGCCGTGCGCCTCGCCGTCTTCGGTCTCTGGGCGGCGAACGAGGAGGTGGTGTGGCGGCGCGTCGCCCTGGGGGAGCTGCTGCCGGCCGGCGTCGTTCCCGCTTTGGCTCTGAGCACGGTCGGCTTTGCGCTGCTCCACCGTGCGCGGCCGTTGCTTCACCTCGGGAGCGGTGGCGCGTTCGGTGCGCTCTACCTCTCGACGGGGGCGCTCGGTGCCACCATCGCTGCGCACTGGACATACAACGTCCTCGTCGGCGCCCTCGTCGACCGCGGCCGCACGTGAGCGTCGCCGCGGTCGACGGTGTGACGAAGCGCTTCGGCCGCGTGACCGCGCTCGCGGGCGTCACATTCGCCGTCGAGCGTGGGGAGGTGGTGGCCCTGCTCGGGGCGAACGGCGCGGGTAAGTCGACCGCGCTCGCGCTCCTGCTCGGACTGCGCCGGCCAGACGCCGGAGCGGCCCGGCTGTTCGGGCTCGACCCGCGCCTAGCGGCGGCCCGGCACGGCCTCGGCGTCGCGCTGCAGGACTCCGCGTTCCCGATGACGCTGCGCGTGCGCGAGCTCCTCGAGCTCGTGCGCGCCCACTATCCGGCTCCGGCGCCGGCCGTGAGCCTGCTCGACCGTTTCGGGCTCGCCCCGCTCGCGGGCCGCCAGCTCGGAGGCCTCTCTGGCGGCGAGCGCCGCCGAGTGGCGGTCGCGCTCGCCTTCGCCGGGGAGCCGGCCTTCGTCGTGCTCGACGAGCCCACCGCAGGGCTCGATGGGGATGCACGCCGTGACGTGTGGCAGGCCGTGCGCGCGAAAGCGGATGACGGCGGCACGGTCCTCCTCACTACCCACCACCTCGCAGAGGCCGAGGCGCTGGCGCGACGTGTCGTGGTGCTCGACGGCGGCGCTGTCGTCGCCGACGACAGCGTGGCGGCGATCAAGGCCGCGGCGGGGCTGACGCGCGTGAGCTTCCGCGCTCCCGCGCGCGGGCCGATCGACGGTGCCGAACGGGACGGCGATCGCCTGAGCATCCTGACCGCTGACGCGGGCGCGGCGGTCGAACGGCTCGTCCGCTTCGGCGTCCCGCTCGCCGAGCTCGAAGCGCGGCCGTTGACGCTGGAAGAGGCGATCGCGGTGAGGAAGCGGCCGCCGTGAGGCTCGTGCTCGTGCATGCACGGGCGTCGACGCTCGAGCTCGCGCGCTACCCCGCCTACGCCGTGCCGACGCTGCTCTTTCCGGCTGCGTTCTTCCTCGTGTTCGGCGCAGGCGGAAACGCCGCGGCCGCGACCGTCGAGCTGGCGACGTTTGCGGGTTTCGCGGCGATCGGCGTCGCGTTCTTCCAGTTCGGCGTCGGGATCGCGGCCGACCGAGCCTCGCCGTGGGAGGCGTACCTGCGCACGCTGCCGGTGGCGCCGGCGACGCGACTCGCAGCGCGCGTGCTCTCGGCCGTGCCGTTCGCCGTCGCCGCGTCGGCCACCGTCGCCGGTGCCGCGCTCGCGACGACCCAGGCCGGATTGCCGGCAGTGCGGTGGCTCGAGCTCGCGGTGGCGCTCGCGCTCGGCGCGGTGCCGTTCGCCTTGCTCGGGATCGCGCTCGGTTACCTCGCGCCGCCCCGGGGCGCACTCCCGATCGCGAACCTGCTCTACCTGGGCCTCTCGTATAGCGGGGGTCTCTGGCTGCGACCGAACCGGCTCCCGCCCGCCGTCGCCGCGTTGTCGCCGTACCTCCCGACCCGGACGTTCGCCGACGCGCTCGTCGGGGTCGTCGCCGGCGACGCGTTCGCGCCTGGCATCTGGGTGCGGCTTGCCGGGTTTGCCGGGCTCTTCGCGCTCCTCGCAGCCTGGGCCTACCGGCGCGACGAAGGCAGACGCTACGGCTGAAACGTCGCACCACGAACTTTGTCTCATCCGTCACATCGCGCCGCGCGGTGCCTTAGACTTTGACGACCGTGTGGATTGCGATCATCTTCCTGCTGATCCTGAAGATCCCGATCGTGTACGTGTGCTGGGTCGTCTGGTGGGCGATCAAGGCTGAGCCGGAGGTCGGCACTCAGGGCGGGAACGAAGGCATCAACTGGAAGCCGTGGCAGCGGCCGCCGCGCTCCCGCCCGCCGCGCAGCGGGCCCCACGGCCGCCTTCCGCGCCGGGCCGCCCGCCGGGCGAGCTCGCAGCAGGACAGAGCCCGCGCCTGAGGTTCCGCGCCCGCGGCGGCAGGAACGTCGCCGTTGCTACAAAAGAGAAGCATGACCATGCAGGACGTCGACGGCCTGAATGCCGGCTACGCGCGTCTGCTCCTCGACGAGTACCTCGAGAATCCAGAGGCGGTCCCGGCCGAGTGGCGCGAGCTCTTCGAGCGCGCCGACGGCCGGCTGCTCGCGTCCGTGCCCGGGCTCGCGCGCCTGCTCGAGCGGTCGCACGCCGCAAACGGAGAGACCGCCGCAGCTGTCGCGGCGCCGGGGCCGCAGCAGCTCGACCTCGAGCTGCTCGGCGGCGTCGCGGCCGCGATGGCGCTCGTCAAGGCGCACCGCATGCACGGTCACCTCGCAGCGCGCCTCGACCCGCTCGGCTCAGAGCCGCCCGGCGACCCGGCACTCGACCCGCTCCACCTCGAGCCGAAGCTGACGCCCGAGCTGCAGGCCCGAATTCCGACGCGGATCCTCCGTGTCAGCGTCGCCGGCGACACGCTCGCCGAAGCGCTCCCGCGTCTACAGGCGACGTACTGCGGGACGATGGCCTACGAGATCGAGCACATCTCGGACCACGAGCAACGCGTCTGGCTCCGGCAGGCGATCGAGTCCTGGCGCTACCGCGTCCCGCTCAGCGCAGATGAGAAGCGCACGCTCTACAAGCGTCTGTGCGAGGTCGACGGCTCCGAGCGCTATCTCCGCCGCGCGTTCATCGGTCAGAAGCAGTTCTCGCTCGAAGGGCTCGACGTGACCATTCCGATGATCGACGAGGCGCTCGAGCTCGCCGCCGCGGACGGTGCGAACGAGGTCGTCCTCGGCATGGCGCACCGCGGCCGGCTCAACGTCCTTGCGCACACGATCGGACTGCCCTACGAGCAGATCCTGCGCGAGTTCGAGGGCGAGCGGATGCTCGAGGCGGTCGTCGATGCGGCCGAGGGCGGCACGGGCGACGTCAAGTACCACCTCGGCGCGCGCGGCACGCGCACTACGGCTGCCGGAAGGATCGGCGTCACCCTCGTTGCGAATCCCAGCCACCTCGAGGCCGTCGACCCCGTCGTCGAAGGGCGAACGCGAGCCGAGCAGACGGACCGCTCCGCCGGTGCCGCGCGACACGATCCCAGCGTCGCGATGCCGATCCTCCTGCACGGCGACGCAGCGTTCGCAGGCCAGGGTGTCGTCGCCGAGACGCTCAATCTCGAAGCGCTCGACGGGTATTCGACCGGCGGCACGCTGCACCTGATCACGAACAACCAGATCGGCTTCACGACCGATCCGGCGCAGGAGCGCTCGACACGCTATTCGTCCGACCTCGCCAAGGGCTTCGACGTGCCGATCGTGCACGTGAACGCCGACGATCCCGAGGCTGCGATCTCGGCCGTGCGACTCGCGCTCGCGTACCGGCGCCGCTTCGGCCACGACGTTGTGATCGACGTCATCGGCTACCGGCGCTTCGGGCACAACGAGCAGGACGAGGCGGGCTACACCCAGCCGTTGATGGTCGCGCGTATCGACGAGCATCCGACGGTGCGCGAGCTCTACGCGGCGCAGCTCGTCGAGGAGGGCGTGTTGAGCGCCGCCGAGACGCAGGCGCTCGCGGCCGAGGTGGACTCGCGTCTCCGCTCCGCGCACGAGCGGCTCAGGGCCTCGTTCGCCGAGGGCATCCCCGCGAAGACGCGCGACGAGAACCTGCCCCGAGGCGGCGCCGGAGAGGTTACGACGTCGGTGCCGGCCGAGCGCCTGCGCGACCTGACCGAGCAACTGCTGCGCGTCCCGGCGGGTTTCACGATTCACCCCAAGCTCGCGCGTCAGCTCGAGCGGCGTCGCGCCGCGCTCGACGAGGGCGGGATCGACTGGGGCCAGGCCGAGGCACTGGCGTTCGCGTCGCTGCTCGTCGATGGCATCGCCGTACGGCTGACGGGTCAGGACACCGAGCGCGGCACCTTCGCCCAGCGTCATCTCGTCCTGCACGACGCCGAGAGCGGAAATCGTTACACGCCGATGCACCACCTCGATGCGGCGAAGGCGTCGTTTGAGGTCTACAACTCGCCGCTCTCGGAGTACGCGTGCGTGGGTTTCGAGTACGGCTACTCCACGGCTGCCCCCGAGGCGCTCATCCTCTGGGAGGCGCAGTTCGGCGACTTCGCAAACGGGGCGCAGACGATCATCGACCAGTTCATCTCGAGCGCACTTGCGAAGTGGAAGCAGACCTCACGGCTGACGATGCTCCTTCCGCACGGCTACGAGGGCAACGGGCCTGAGCACTCGAGCGCCCGGCTCGAACGCTTTCTGCAACTTGCGGCGCAGGAGAACCTGCGCATCGTCAACTGCACGACGGCGGCGCAGTACTTCCACGTGCTGCGACGCGAGGCGCTCGTGGCGGTCGCTCGGCCGCTCGTGGTGATGACGCCGAAGGGCTTGCTGCGACTGAAGGAAGCATCGTCGACGCTGGCCGAGCTCGCCGACGGCGGCTGGAACCCGGTGCTCGACGACGCCGGCGTGCCAGACAAGAGCAGCATCCGGCGCCTCGTGCTCTGCTCCGGCAAGGTGTACTACGACATCGCCGGCCACCAGGATCGAGCCGCCGCGGAGTCCGTTGCGGTCGGGCGGCTCGAGCAGCTCTATCCGTTCCCGGTGCAGGCGACCCGCGAGCTGATCGCGTCGTACCCGGCACTGGACGAAATCGTGTGGGCGCAGGAGGAGCCGCAAAACATGGGCGCCTGGCGGACGATCCGGCACCGGCTCGAGGAGGCGGCCGGCGGCACGCCGGTCCGTTACGTCGGCAGGCCCTGGCGGGCGAGCACGGCCGAGGGTTACCCGACCGCGCACGTAATCGAGCAGGACCGGATCGCGCGCGAGGCCTTGCGGCTCAGGTCAGACTAAGCGGCGGGCTTTCCGGCGGGCCTGGTAGGCCTGCTTCGCAAGCCGCGGACCGTGGCGGCGCGCCTGCTTGAGCAGCCTCTTGCGGTGCTTCGGCGGGATCCGCTGCCACAGCTTCCAGAGAGCGACGGCCGTTCCCCAGACCCCGGCTCGGCGCCCGAGCGTGCGTGTGATCTTCGGCATGGGCTGGATTCTCTCATTCCGCTCATGCTTCCGGCGCCGCAGGCCGATACCCTCGTGGAGTAGGGGGATTGGAGGGGGCTGGCGGCCAAGGGCTCGACGATGAGAAGCTTCAAAGTCAAGCTGATCTGCTACTTCGCGCTGCTTGCGATCCTTCCCACCTGCCTCGCTTTCTACGGGTTCGACGGGCTCAACAAGCGCCGCGAGGCGCAGCGCGTCGACGGCCGGCTCCGGGCGGACGTCCGCTTTGCCGTTGCCGGCTATGCACAGCAGCTCGACTCCTCGGAGCGGCGCGCTCAGCCCGTCTCGATCGTCGCTGCGGTCGACCGCCTGCGCGACGACCTCGATCCGCGCGACACCTTGCTGGCCCTACGGGAGGGCGAGATCGTCGTCGGGCCCGACGTCGGCAATGAGCTTGCGCTCGCACCGGGCGTGCCCGGACGCGTCACGCTCGACGGTGTCACCTACCGTGGCCTGGCCACGTCCCCGCTGGCGACCGCCGGGGGCTTGCAGTTCGCGGCGCTTGCCCGTCAGAGCGAGCTCGACCATGTCATCGACGCGACTCGCTGGCAGATCGCTGCGCTGCTGGCAGCAGCGGTGCTCGGGATCGGGTCCCTGGTCTACCTGCTCGGGCTCTCGGTCGTCCGTTCGCTGAGCCGGCTCATCCGCGCCGCCGACGCAATCGCTCGCGGTGAGCTGAGTGAGCGGGTCACGGTGAAGGGACGCGACGAGTTTTCGCGCGTCGCGGACGCGTTCAATCGAATGGCCGTGCAGCTTGAGCAGCGGCTGGCGGAGCTGGAGGACGAGCGCCGCCGCGCACGCGAAGGCAACGCGAGATTCGCCGAGGTGCTCGCAGCCACACACGACGTCGAACAGCTGCTGCGCGTCGTCGTCGAGACGGCGGTCGAAGTCACGGGCGCCAAGGGAGGCGTCGTGATCGGCCCCGACGCGGAGCTCGCCCGCACCGGTGACCTCGAGACCGGGCCGCAGATCATCGAGTTGCCCCTGCGAGCCGGCCGGAACAACTTCGGCACCGTCGTGCTCGCGGGGGAGAGCTTCGACGACGCACACCGCGGGGCTGCGATCTCGCTCGTGTCGCACGCCGTGGTCGCACTCGAGAACGCGCATCTCCATCGCGAAGTCGAGCGGCAGGCGCGCATCGACGACCTCACCGGCCTGGCCAACCGCCGCGCGATCGAAGACGTGCTGCGCACGGAGCTCGCACGCGCCGAGCGCTACAACGGCCAGGTCTGTCTCATCTTCGCCGACCTCGACGACTTCAAGGACATCAACGACCGCTACGGCCACCCGTTCGGCGACATCGTGCTCTGCAGCTTTGCGAAAACGCTCGCCGACACCGTGCGCGACGTCGACCTCGCCGGCCGCTGGGGCGGCGAGGAGTTCGCGCTCGTGTTGCCGGGAACAGACGCCGACGGCGGCGCCGCCGTCGCGGACCGGGCGCGGCGCTCGCTCGTGGGTCGCGAGATCGCGGGTCCCGGCGGAGAGCGCGTTCCGCTGAGCGCCAGCTTCGGCGTCGCTGCGTTTCCGGCTTGCGGCGACATCGAGCTTCTGATCGCATCCGCGGACGACGCGCTCTACCTGGCCAAGCGCAGCGGCAAAAACCGCGTCGGCACGCCCGACGGCCTGCTTGCACGTTAGACTCCTGCCCGGTCAGAATGGCTGTCAAGCAGGAGGGAAACATGGCCGTCGAGACTTCGTCTCTGTTCGCGCAGGTGATCCAGGAGCACCTCGAGCTCAAGCGACGCAACGCCGCGCTCGAGCATGAGATGCCGCTCGACCGCTACATGACGGACGATCCGTTCGAGAA
>Ga0070731_10004094_pt1 | contig 12718 bp, 9 predicted proteins | sample Coa_R1_2_FD_66448 | JGI IMG/M metagenome (GOLD analysis project Ga0070731, IMG submission 66448) | Surface soil microbial communities from Centralia Pennsylvania, which are recovering from an underground coalmine fire - Coalmine... | ecosystem: Environmental > Terrestrial > Soil > Unclassified ... | reverse complement strand
CTTCGCCTCGGAAGTGTCGCGGGTGGCGCGCGAGGTGGGCACGGACGGCAAGCTGGGCGGCCAGGCGCAGGTGCCGGGCGTGGCGGGGACCTGGAAGGACCTCACCGACAACGTCAACCTGATGGCGGCGAACCTCACCAACCAGGTGCGGGGAATCGTCCAGGTGGTGACATCGGTGGCCAGGGGCGATCTGAAGCGGAAGGTGGTGTTCGAGGCGAAAGGCGAGATCGCGGCCCTGGCCGATACCATCAACGGCATGATCGACACGCTGGCGACCTTCGGCGACCAGGTGACGAACGTGGCGCGCGAGGTGGGAATCGAGGGCAAGCTGGGCGGCCAGGCCAAGGTGCCCGGAGCGGCCGGACTGTGGCGCGACCTTACCGACAACGTCAACCAGCTTGCGGCCAACCTTACCGGCCAGGTCCGTGCAATCGCCGAAGTTGCGACCGCGGTGACCAAGGGCGACCTGACGCGGTCGATCATGGTCGAGGCGATGGGCGAGGTGGCGGCACTGAAGGACAACATCAACGAAATGATCCGCAACCTGAAGGACACGACGCTCAAGAACAATGAGCAGGACTGGCTGAAGACCAACCTGGCCAAATTCTCCCGCATGCTGCAGGGGCAAGGCGATCTGGTAGCCGTGTCGAAGCTCGTGCTGTCGGAACTCGCGCCGCTGGTCAACGCGCAGCAAGGCGTGCTCTACACGCAGTCCAGGCGCGGCACCGAGCCGCGCCTCGAGCTGCTGGCCAGCTACGCGTCCAGGCCGAACAAGCACCTGCCGAAGACGCTGCGCATCGGGGAGGGGCTGGTGGGGCAGTGCGCCTTCGAAAAGAAATCCATTCTGCTCGATGACGCGCCGCACGATTACGTCCGCATCAGTTCCGTCCTCGGCTCGGCCGCACCGCTGAACGTGATCATCCTGCCGGTGCTGTTCGAGGGCGAGGTTAAGGCGGTGCTGGAGCTGGCTTCGGTCAGGAAGTTCAATCAAACGCACCTGTCGTTCCTCGACCAGCTCACCGAGAGCATCGGGATCGTTTTCAACACGATAGAGGCGAACATGCGCACGGGCGATCTGCTGCAGCAGTCGCAGACGCTCACCAAGGAACTGCAGATCCAGCAGGAGGAACTCAAGCAGACCAACGACCGCCTGGAGCAGCAGGCCGAGAACCTGCAGAACTCCGAACGGCTGCTGAAGCAGCAGCAGGGAGAACTGCAGGGCGCCAACGACGAATTGCAGGACAAGGCCAAGGAACTGTCGATCCAGATGCGGCAGGTGGAGCTGAAGAACAAGGAAGTCGAGCTTGCCAAGGCCGCGCTCGAGGACAAGGCGGAACAGCTTGCCCTGAGCTCCCGCTACAAGTCCGAGTTCCTGGCCAACATGTCGCACGAGCTGCGCACGCCGCTGAACAGCCTGCTGATCCTCGCCAAGCTGCTGGCGGACAACGCCGGCAACCACCTGACGCCCAAGCAGATCGATTACGCGCAGACCATCTACGCCGCGGGCGCGGACCTGCTGTCGCTCATCAACGATATCCTCGACCTCGCGAAGATCGAATCCGGGACGGTCACGCTGGATATCGGCCCGCTGCACCTGTCGGAGCTGCGCGACTACGTCGAGCGTACGTTCAGGCAGGGGGCGCTGGACAAGCATCTGGCGTTCGACATCGAGGTCGAGCCCGGCCTGCCGGCGGTGATCCACACGGACGAGAAGCGGCTGCAGCAGATCCTGAAGAACCTGCTGTCCAATGCCTTCAAGTTCACCGAGAAAGGCAAGGTCGCGTTGCGCATTTTCCGCGCCAAGACGGGGTGGACCAGCGGCAGCCTGCAGCTCGAGCCCTCGGACAGGGTAGTGGCGTTCTCGGTGACAGACACCGGCATCGGCATCCCGGAAAACAAGCAGAAGGTCATTTTCGAGGCCTTCCAGCAGGCCGACGGCACCACGAGCCGGCAGTTCGGCGGCACCGGGCTCGGATTGTCGATCAGCCGGGAACTCACCCGGCTGCTCGGCGGCGACATCAGGGTCGAAAGCGTTCCCGGCCAGGGCAGCATCTTCGTGCTCTATCTGCGGATCCCCAGCCAGCCTGCGGAACCGGAAACCGAACACGCCGCCACCGTCGTCGCCGAGCCGCGGCTCGTCGCCCCCAGCCTGAGGCACGCGAAGGCGCCCGAGGCTCCGCGCACCGAGTTGACATTGCGTCCGCGCACCCAGCTCAAAGACGACCGCGATAACATTCATCCGGGAGACCGCACGCTGCTGATCGTGGAGGACGACGCGCGTTTCGCGCTCCTGCTGCTCGACGTGGCGCGCGAGAGCGGATTCAAGGGCATCGTGGCGCTCGACGGAAGCACGGCGCTGGCGCTGGCGAAGGAGCTGCAGCCCGACGCGATCACGCTGGACCTGAAGCTGCCGGACGTGGACGGCTGGGTGGTCCTGGACCTTCTCAAGCACGGCGCGGAGACGCGCCACATCCCGGTAAACGTGATCTCCGTGGACGACGAGGCGCGCGACTGCCTGCACATGGGCGCGATCGGGATCGTGCAAAAGCCGGCGGCGCGGGAAACACTGCACGAGGCGCTGGCGAAAACGCGCCAGCTCGTCGAGCGCGACGTCAAGGCGCTGCTGGTCGCGGACGGCGACGACGCGCGGCGCGCGCGTCTCATCGAAGCCCTGAGCGGCGAGGCCGTGCAAATCACCTCGGCGAGCGCCGGCAAGCAGGCGCTCGAGGACCTGCGCAACCACCGATTCGACTGCGTGGTGCTCGGTCCGCGGCTCAAGGACATGACGGCGATCGCCCTGCTGAAGACGGTCGCCGAGTCCGGGAGCGTGGCGGAAATGCCGTTCGTGATCTACGAGCCCGGGAGCCTGGCCGGCGCCGAGCAGGACAACCTGCGCAGGCTGGCGGAGATCGTGATCCTGAAAAAGGCGCCGACGCCCGAGGCGGTGCTGGAGGAAACGACCCTGTTCCTGCACCAGGCGATCGGCAGCCTGCCTGCCGACAAGCGCAGGATCATCGAGTCGCGGCAGGCGGATCCCCAGCTGGCGGGGCGCAAGGTCCTGATCGTGGACGACGACGTCAGGAACATCTTCGCTCTGACCGGCGCGCTGGAGCAGTGCGGCATGACGGTATTCAACGCGGACAACGGCAAGGAAGGCATCGAGATACTCAAGAGCACGCCCGGGATCAACATCGTCCTCATGGACATCATGATGCCCGAGCTCGACGGCTACGACACGATCCGCATCATCCGCGGCCAGGAGCAGTTCAGGGACCTGCCGATCATCGCGGTCACGGCGAAGGCGATGAAGGAGGACCGGGAGAAATGCATCGATGCCGGCGCCTCGGACTACATCGCCAAGCCGGTGAACGTCGAGCAGCTGGGCTCGCTGATGCGGATCTGGCTGAACCAGTAGCGACTCGATGACCCAGCCTGCGGCCTCGTCGAAGGCGAACATCCTCGTCGTCGACGACGAGGCCAACAGCCTCATGGCCGTGCAGCAGTTGCTGAGCGGGCCGGACCGGAACGTGGTGGCCGTGTCTTCGGGCCAGGACGCGCTGCGGAGGATCCTGAAAACCGACTTCGCGCTGATCCTGATGGACGTGCGCATGCCGGAGATGGACGGGTTCGAGACGGCGACGCTGATCCGCAAGGTGCGCCGCTCGCACCATACGCCGATCATCTTTCTCACCGCCGCGGACGAGAACGGCGGCTTGATGCTGCGCGGTTACGAGGTCGGGGCGGTCGACTACATCCGCAAGCCGGTGGATCCCGAAGTGCTGAAATCGAAGGTCTCGGTGTTCGTCGAACTGAACAGCCAGAACGCCGATCTGGCAACGCAGGTCGTGCAGTACCGCACTGCGGAGCGCGAGCTCTCGCGGGCCAAGGAGGATTTGGAAGTCAAGATCCGGGAACGCACCGCGAGCCTGATTGCCGCGAACGACCGCTTGCGCAAGGAGATTGAAATGCGCGAGCGCGCCGAGGCCGAGCTGCTCAAGGCCAAGGACGCGGCCGAAACGGCGAGCCAGGCGAAGACCGAGTTCCTCGCCAACATGAGCCATGAGATCCGCACCCCGATGAACGCAATCCTGGGGATCACCGATCTCACGCTGCAGACCGATCTGACCCCCGAGCAGCGCGAATACCTTGGGCTGGTGAAGGCGTCGAGCGAATCGCTGCGCGTGATCGTCAACGGGATCCTGGATTTCTCCAAGATCGAGGCCGGGCGGCTCGACGTCGAGACCGTCCCGTTCTCCCTGCGCGAGAGCATCGGAGACGCCGTGAAGACGCTCGCGTTCGAGGCCCGCAACAAGGGCCTGGAGCTGGAGTGGGAAATCGCGCCCGGGACGCCGGACGCGCTGCTCGGCGACCCGGTCAGGGTGCGCCAGATCGTTTTCAACCTCGTGGGCAATGCCATCAAGTTCACGGAGAAGGGAAGCGTCGCGGTGCGCGTCAGGCCCGCATCCATGGAAAACGGCGATGTCATCTGCCATTTCGCGGTGAGCGACACGGGAATCGGGATTCCGGCGGAAAAGCAGGCGGCCATCTTCGCGCCTTTCCAGCAGGCCGACAATTCGACCACGCGGGTTTACGGCGGCACCGGCCTCGGCCTGACGATCTCGGCGCACCTCGTGGAAATGATGCGCGGCAGAATCTGGCTGGAAAGCAAGCCGGGGGAAGGCAGCACCTTTCATTTCACGGTGCGCCTCGGGCTGCCGCAGGGAAACCGGGCGCTCAAGGCCGCGGCCGAATTCGCACGGGCCGGCGCTGCGGCGACAGTGCTGAAAGGGCCCGGCGGGCAGGAACTTGAAGTGCTGCTGGTGGAAGACAACGCCGTGAACCGGAAACTCGCCCAGGTCACGCTCGAGAAGGAAGGGCACAAGGTACTGGCGGTCGACAACGGGGTCGACGGGCTGGAAGCGCTCAAGCGCGGCCGCTTCGATCTCGTGCTGATGGACGTGCAGATGCCCCGCATGGACGGCATCGAGACCACCCGCGCGATTCGCGAGGCGGAAAAGCGCAACGGCGGGCACGTCCCGGTCATCGCATTGACCGCGCACGCCATGCCGGCCGATCGCGAGCGCTGCCTGCAGGCAGGAATGGACGGCTACCTGGTCAAGCCGATCCTGCCGGCCAATCTCCTCGAGGCCATCGAAAAGCTGCGCATCGCCGTCTCCGGCCAGCCGCCGCCCGCCCCCGAACCACCGGACGCGCTGGACCGGTCCGCGTTGCTGGACCGGGTTGACGGCGATGTGCAGCTGCTGGGCGAGATTACGGAGCTCTTCATGGGCGAGTCCGGGAAATTGATGGCGGGCATACGGGACGCCATCCGAACGGGAGACGCGGAGGGCTTCGCGCGCGGCGTTCATACCATGCGCGGAATGCTGCGCAGCCTCTCCGGCAACGCAGCCGAGGAACTCGCGGGGCTGCTGCAGGCGCTGGATCCGCAAAAAGAGCGGCAGCGGGCTGAAGCGGCCTGCGATCTGCTCGATCAGGCGGTCAGCGGCCTCAAGGCCAGGCTCAGCAGCCTCGCCGAAGAGGCGGAGTCTTCCGGCGCGGCTTGGCTGGCGCGGCCCGTTTCGCGCGAGCATCGCGCGGCGGATTGGCAGTCCTGATGCAGAGCACGCGCGCCGCGCTGAGCAGGATAACGTTCAAGGGCGACCATATCAGGGCCGAACTTTTCGACCGGCAGACCGCGCTCGAGACGCGGGAATTCCTGCAAGCCGTGACCGCCGCCGCAGAACAGCACCGCTGCGGCCGGGTTTTGATTTCGGTGAGGGACTCCAAGCCGCTGTTCAAGGTCGAAGAATACGGAATTTCCGCCTACTTCAAGGCGCTTGCCGGCAACCGGGCCTACCGGGTGGCGCTGCTGAGCGATTCAGGGGAGATCCGCGTTTCGCACGAGTACATCGTGCTGCTGGCGAATCAGTACGGAGCGCAGGTCCGGAGCTTCATGAGCGAGCCCGACGCGGTGAAATGGCTCGTCGAAGAATGATCCAGGCGCGAACGCCTGCGCCGCCGCATAGTCCATTCGACCTACCCGGCAGCATGCGATTTGTCGCATCGGGTCTGATATTCAGTGGACTTGGCCATGCTCTACAAGATCACGATCGAACGGGGCTATCTCAAGGCGGATCTGTTCAACCGGGAAACGGTGAAGGAAACGCAGGAATTCTTTGACATTGTCGTGGATTCTGCGCTGCAGCATCGGTGCTCGCGGATCCTGATGTCGGTGCATGCCTCCAGCCCGCTGTTCGCGGTGGAGCGTTCGGGCTTTCTCGCGCGCTTCAAGAGTCTCAGCGGCGATCCGTCGCACAAGATCGCGCTGGTCGGGGATACGGAGGAACTGGGATTTTCCCACCAGTACATCGAGGCCCTGGGACGGCAGCAGGGCATGAACGTGCGCAATTTCCGCGACGAGCGTTCGGGGGTTGCCTGGTTCACTGCCGATTCGGTGCTGGCCGGGGCATGAGCGGCAAATGGCGACTGTCCTGATCGTCGACGCGGTCCAGGCCGACCGCCGCTTTGTGGCGTCGCTGCTGCGGAATCACGGGCACCGTGTACTTGAAGCATCGGACGACGGGGATGCGATCGAACTGTTGCGATCGGAGCAGCCGGACCTGATGCTCATCGACATCCTGGCGCCGGGAATGGACGGTTGCCAGTTCGTTCTCAAGGTGCGTTCGGATCCCGGAGTGGTCCAGCCGCGGCTGCTGCTGAGGACGATCGCCAGCAGTGAAGCCGAAGCGCGCGCGCTGGCGCACGCTTTTGGCGCCGCATTCGCGCTCAAGCCCACCAATCCCGAAATGCTGATCGCCGTCGTCAATTCCGTGCTGTCCGAGGCGCCGCCCCAGCCCGGCGGCCAGAACCCGGAAATGAGCTCGATGGGGCTGCTGCTGCAGCCAGTCATCAAGCTGGTGCGGCGCGTGGCTGAGCGCAACGCGCAGCTAGAGGTGGCGCGAACCGCACTCGATCTGGAAATCAAGAAGCGGATCTGGGCGGAACAGGAGCTGATGCAGGCAAACCGGCTGCTGCGGGACCAGGCCATGCGTGACGTCGTTACCGGTCTGCACAACCGGCGATACCTCGAGGAATCCCTTCCGCGCGAGGAAGCGCGTGCCAGGCGCACCGGGCAGCCGTTTGCAGTCATGATGGTCGACGTCGATCATTTCAAGACTTTCAACGACACCCTTGGACATGCGGCCGGGGACACCGTGCTGCGCGGCGTCGGCCAGTGCATCGCATCGCTCGCGCGCGGCGAGGACATCACCGTGCGTTACGGCGGAGACGAATTTGCCCTGGTGATACAGGCGACACAACAGATCGTCTGGCAGCGCGCCGAAGCGCTCCGGCAGAGCGTGCGCAAACTGGAGGTCGGGCGCAACGGCCAGCAATTCGGGCCGGTCACCCTGTCCGTCGGGATCGCCCTGTTTCCCGACCAGGGGGAGAGCGGGCATGCGGTCCTGCATGCGGCCGACGCCGCGCTGATCCGGTCCAAACAGGAAGGGCGCAACAGGGTGATCATGGGCGAAACCGTCAGCGCTTGATGACGCGACGCCGCCCGGGAGCCGGATCCGGTCAGGAATTTCGATGACAGTCGTAGTCACCGGAGGACTGGGTTTCATCGGCGCGCATACCTGCGTCGAACTTGCCCGGGAGGGCATCCGGCTAGTCATCGTCGACAACCTTTCGAACGCCAAACAGTCGGTGCTCGACCGGATTCGCGAGCTCGCACCTGGCGCGAGCATCGACTTCGTGCGCGCCGACATCCGCGATGCGGGTGCGCTCGACCGCGTTTTTGCCGCCGGCGACGTCCGGGCCGTGGTGCATTTCGCCGGACTCAAGGCGGTTGGAGAATCCGTTTCGCGCCCGCTCGGGTACTACGACAACAACGTTTGCGGGACGGTGACTCTGCTGCTCGCGATGGCGCGCCACGGCGTCGACCGCCTGGTGTTCAGTTCCTCGGCCACGGTATACGGCGAGCCGGAGCGGTTGCCGCTTGGCGAGGACCACCGGCTTCGGGCAACCAGCCCGTACGGGCGCACCAAGCACATGATCGAGCAGATTGTCGCCGACCACGCCGCGGCCCGCGCCTCTTTTCTGTACGCGACGTTGCGATATTTCAACCCGATCGGCGCACACGTTTCGGGGCGCATTGGCGAGGATCCTCGCGGCGTTCCGAACAACCTCTTTCCCTATGTCACCCAAGTTGCTGTCGGCCGTCTGCCGAAGCTGCGTGTTTTCGGCGGCGACTACTCCACCCGGGACGGAACCGGAGTGCGCGACTACATCCACGTCGTCGACCTTGCAACCGGCCACCTGGCGGCATTGCGCTATCTGCACGGCAAGAGGCGCTCGATCACGGTCAACCTCGGCACCGGGCGGGGCTACTCAGTGCTCGAAGTGGTACGTGCATTCGAAAAGGTCACCGGCAGGACAGTGCCTTACGAAATCGTGGCGCGACGCGCAGGCGATTCCGCTGAATCGTACGCAGACAACTCGCTTGCTGCAACAGCACTGGGCTGGAAAGCGAAGTTCGGCATTGACGAAATGTGCCGCGACGCATGGCGCTGGCAGGCCGAGAATCCCACTGGATATCCGGACTATTGCAGTGCCTCCGTCCCTTTGACAGAACTCCCCGCCCTCCATACCGCAGCACGGAAATCTGCCGCCGCTCCGGTATCAACTGATCTTCTATAGGACGTATTGTCCAGTTTGAATCAGCTGACATCTGCGCGACAAGTCAGTGCAATCCGACGTCCTGTTAGTCCCCTGTTCCGCTCCTGATTATTTCCCGACCGACCGCGCCATTTCACTGACAATTTTGCGACCTCGATGAGATCGTTTCCGGTCGCCTTTAGCAATTGGTTGTCAGGTTCTTCCGCTTTGGCCTCGGATGCTCAAACGCCGATTGCGGGCGGACCGCCTTTCGGCTAGTTTCTGGGGAGGGGACGGAAGCTGAGATGGGATCGACAAGAGAGACTACAGTGCTTTTTGCCCGCGTCATTGGCACTGCCGACCTTTACGCGGCTGCTGGCGACGCTGCGGCACACGACGCGATCACGCGCCGTCTCGCGCGGCTGCGGCAGGCCGCCGAGGCCGGTGGCGGGCGGGTCATGAAGGCGCCGGGCGACAAACTGATGGTGCTGATCTCGGCGCCGGACGCGGCGGCCGATATCGCGGTGGCCATGCATACCGCCATGGATGAGTTCCCCGCAGTGACGGGCAAGACGCTCGCCGCAGGCATTGGCTTTCACCACGGCCCGGTGATGCAGAAAGGGGACGAGGTCTTCGGCGACACCGTGAACCTCCCCGCGCAGCTGGTCGAGCGGGCGGCCAGTGGTCAGATCATCACCACCGAGGAGACCGGAGCGCTGCTCGGCGGGCTGTACCGGGCCTGGATGCGCCACCTCTACTCGATTCAGCTCAAGGGCAGGTCGCAGGAGATCGGCATCTGCGAGTTGGTGTGGCGCGCGGATAACAGCGCCACGCTCTTTGCGCGCAAGCGCGCGGCGCAAAGGACCGCCCCGATGGTACTCAAGCTGAAGTACCGCGACCAGAAGGTGAAGCTGCGCCGCGGGAAGGAATCGATGACCATCGGGCGTGGCGAAGACTGTAGCATGGTGGTCGCCGACACCGAAGCCTCGCGCCTGCACTGCTCCATCGAGCGGCGCCAAGACAAGTTCGTGCTCGTCGACCAGAGCACCAACGGCACCTACGTGACCGTCGAGGGCACCGCCGACATGCTGGTGCAGCGCGAGGAGTTCGTGCTGCGCAAGCAGGGCTGGATCACGCTCGGTCGGTCGCGCGCCGCCACCACCGAGGTGATCGAGTTCTCGTTCGAGCAATGATGAGGTTCTCGTGTCAGTTAGGCGTACTGACAATGGTGTGGTAGCGAACAGACGGCTCCCGCGCCGATACGCATGCTGCGTAGCATGGCGGACAGTCGTCAGGATTCAGGGCGTGCAACCACGCACGGTGCGCTCGATGGCAAGGCAGAGGCGGCGGCATTGTTGGCGCTCGGCGCGGTCGTTGCATTGACCTGCGCGTCGGCAATCGGTGCGATCGCGACGCTGATCGTCATTTCCTTGGACCGGCCGGCGTCTGACAGACCAATGATTCTTGCAAGCGGCGTGACGACGGTCGTTGGTCCATTCAAAGCTCGGACTGTCAACCGGCCGATGCAGGCGCCGCTGAACGGCGATTGCGTAGTAGTGGCGTCGAAGGCGGGGATGACCTACTGCCCGCGCAATAAATTCAGCGAGGCGAACGAGCCGCCGCGCAATGGCCCTTCGGGCATGATCCAGGCGCGGGCTGAAAAGTCGGGCCGGTGAAATTGAAAAGGCCGTCTCGCGACGGCCTTCCCTATGCTGCCTTCCAGATGCTTACGGGTTTACCACCGTATTGGCGTCGAGGGTAACGGTGGTCTGCGACAGGAATCTTGAGTTCGCCGTTGCGCCGGTATTCACGGTGATCGCCTTCGTGGCCATCAAGACGCCCTCGAAATGTGACGTCGTTCCCATGGCCACGCCGGTGGGGCCGCCGTCCTGCCAAAAGATGTTCTTGGCCTGCGCGCCACCCAGGAGATGCACGTTCGTTGCGCTCGCCATGGTGATATTTCCCGCTATCTCGAAGATCCAGACATCGTTCGGGCCGCCCGCGAGAAAGACATCCGACAGGATGGTGACGCCCGTGCTCCATTTGTAGACGGCGGGAGGGAGGGTCATACCGCCAATCGCCCCAGCGCCCAATTCCGAGTAATCGGGCGCCCGCCCGGAGGCGTCAGCGTACGCAGTCCCCAAGTCGAGCACAGCGTTGTCTACCAGGGTCTTGTTGGACGCGGGCGGGTTCCCCGCAAAACAGACTTGGGAACCACTACCTACATAAGCCGCATCGACACCGAATATCGTGCCGGTTATTTCAGTGCAGAACACGTTGTTCATTGCGGCGGCGGTGATCGGGCTCGCGCCGATGTTCCCGGTGATGTGCGTCAGATGGCTGCCGGTGTTCGTGATCCCTGTTTCCGTCAGGATCGTGAAGTTGTTGGTCAATATGGACAGCAGATTGACCGGTGCCGGGCCTACGCCCGCGCCGCCTACACCATGGCCTGCGCCAGGTGCTACGGTCAGGGTCCGGCCAGCGGCCGCGGCCGCCGCAGCGGCTGAGCCCGCGCCAGCAGCTGTGCTACTGCTGCCTCCGCCGCCACCACCACCGCAGGCAGCCACAAAAGCGGCCAGTAGAAATGCCACAGACCACATCAGTGGTTTGAAAGAGCTTCCGAATCTGTTCATGCGCTTCTCCTGATCACGGGATTTCACTTCGCAATGGTGACTATCTCCCTTCCCGGCATGACGATCTGTGCGCTTTCGAACATAACCCGGAAAGAAAAGAGGCCGTCTCGCGACGGCCTTCTTGCCCTGCTTTGACCGCGACTATTTCATGCCTTACTGAGGCACGGTGACGGTGGCGAACGTATCCACCGTAACCCCGGCAGCGTGCGAGAACATCCTGCCCGTCACCGTTGTCGGCGCCAGGGCGGTGCCGCCAAGTACTGTCACGGCCGCGCCGTTGGCGATAACAGTGCCGTTGAAAGTGGAGCTCACGCCGAGCGTCGCTGCGGAGCCGGCGATCCACCATACGTTCTCGGCCTTCGCACCATTGGCCAGAATTACCGTGCTGTTGGTTGCAGTCGTGATCGCAGTGTTCGACTGGAAGATGAACACGGCGTCCGGGTTGCCTCCGGCGTCAAGGGTCATGCTGCCGCTGAGCCCAATAGCTGTTGCGGTGCGATAGAGTCCCGGTCCATAGATCGGGCCTGGGGTGCCGGGGCTGAAGCCGGCGCCGCAGGCTCCCTGCGCGGCGGATAGATCCCCCGTAATCGCGCAAGCGTTGGTTGCCCGGGTCGAAGCGTCGGTGTACGCGGAATTGAAGTCGGTTTGCGCCTGGATTGCTGCGGCGTCACCATTGTGTATGACGCCCCCGATGATCGATACCCCGACGACACAGCCGTTGCACGCACCGGCGGGATTCAACCCGACATCGCCATGGACCACGGCAGTTCCATTCAGGTTGACCGCTGCAGCGCTGGCGAAGACGCCGTAGGTGCTGGCGGTCCCGATGTCCGGTGACGACTGACCGGTGGACAAGGCCGCACTGGTCGTAAAGCTCCATGCGACGGTACTGGGCATTGCAGTATGCGCGGGAAGGGCGGACATGGCGGCGGTGGTCACCGTCGCGGTATAGCTCGTGTTCGGTAGGAGAGCCGCCGCCGTCGGCGTGAAGGTCGCCACCGTGCTCGAGGCATTCATCGTGACGGTACCGGGTACATTGGTCCCGGCTGCTGTCTGCTTGAGGGTGAATGTCGCCGCCGGCGAGATGATCGTTGCCGGATCCATCGCCTGGGTGAAGGTTGCGGTTACCAAGGTTCCGGTCACAGTGACTCCGGGGCCATCGGTGCTGGTCGGTACGTTAATAGCGCCGTTACTTGGCCTCGAGGAACCCACCGTGGGATTGGTGGCTGCGGCGCCTGTAGTTCCTGCTGCGCCCGGGAGAACAGCGCCACCAGCACCAGCACCAGCGGCGGTAGTACCGCCCCCGCCTCCACCACCACCGCATCCGGCCACGAAAGCTACCAGCAAGAGTGCTGCAAACCATGTCAGTGGCTTGCAAAAGTTTCCGGATCTGTTCATGTGTTTCTCCTGATCATGGGATTTCATTT
>Ga0070731_10004093_pt1 | contig 12718 bp, 9 predicted proteins | sample Coa_R1_2_FD_66448 | JGI IMG/M metagenome (GOLD analysis project Ga0070731, IMG submission 66448) | Surface soil microbial communities from Centralia Pennsylvania, which are recovering from an underground coalmine fire - Coalmine... | ecosystem: Environmental > Terrestrial > Soil > Unclassified ... | reverse complement strand
CGGCGTTCGGCCTCGCGCCGGTCGCTGATATCTTTCAGCACGTGAATGGTCTGAAGATTTTCTCCAGATGGACCATGCACCCGCGAGGTTGAGACCAGATAAGTTCGGTCGAGCGCGGGATGAACAAATTCGTCATGCTCCTCGCGCAGAGAGCGGCAGAATGGACAAGAGTAAAGAGCCGTCTCATTGGTGAGGGCCAGCAACGCCCGCATATTGACGCCAATCAGTTCTGCGGGGGCGACCCCGATCATGGCGGCCAGGGAGCGGTTCACGCGCAGAACCTTATCGGTTTCGTCGTGCACCACGATGTAATCGGTGATGGCGTCGAAAATCTCCGACCAGTGGCGATTGGAGCGCTCGATGCGCATGAACAGCCGCGTATTCTCCAGCAACATGGCAGCGTGCCCGGCGATAGCCTGCAGAAGCTTGCGGTCTTCTTCAGTCAGTCCGTGCGGACGGCCGGAGAGGCAGAGCAACCCGGAAAGCTCGTTGCCCGGGCCGGCGAGCCGCACCACAATACAATCGTCCCCGGCGAGATACGAGACCAGTTCGCGATGGAAAATGTCTGCGGCTGAGGTGGAAATGATAGCTTCGCTGCGCTCGGCGGCAAATTCGGCAAGAGCTTGCGAAATGCGGCGCTGCAGCTCGCGATCGGGTAACGGCATGACCGCGATCTGTGACCACGTGCCGTTCTCTTCGGCGCTTGCGGTCTGGTCTCTCTCTTCAGCAGCAAGCTGCTTCGCGGGGGTGTGCAACGCGACAGAATGCGGCTTTCCCTCCTGAAACAAAACCACGGCGCTCGATCGCGAATCTGTCAGCTCCACGGAGCAGTCGGCCAGCTTGCGGGCAAAATCCGGCAGAGAGCGCGCCCCATCCACTTCCCGGCTAAGTCTTGTGAGGGCCTCGGCGCGTCGGCGCTGTTGTTCGGATTCGTGCAAGGCCTTGGCCCCTTCGATCACCACCGAGACCTGCGCAGCCAGCGAACGGGCGCGGCGTATATCCTGCTGCGAGATGCCGCCCTGATCGAGACGGTCGAGCACACCGAACATCCCCAGAAGCGCGCCACCGGCGACCGATAGCGGAACCGTCAATAACTGGCGGGCCTTGTAGCGGGAGATAGCTTCGAGGTTTGCGCCGGGAAGCTGAGTAAGATCATCAGACCAGAAAACTTCATTCGAGCGGAGCGCCCGTGTGGCGATACCTTCAGGAAAAATATCGTCGACTTTCTGCGCCTCGCCCTGGTCCGAGCCGTAGCGAATGCGGAAAGCTCCATCCTCCAGTAGAGCGACAAAACAGCGGCCAAAGCCGAGGAAATCCGCAGCCCGCACCACGAAGGCCTGCAAAGAATGGTCCAGGTCGCGGCTGGCGCTCAGTTCCGAGGAGATTTCGAGCAGCTGGTGCAGTTCGTGCGTCTGGCTCTGCGCTGCCGAACAGAGTTCGGCATGGGCTACGGCAACCGCGCCAAAACCTGCAATCGCCGCGACCAGCGACTTTTCCTCTGCCGTGAAAGGATTCTCGGGTCGCGGATAGATGAGAATTGCGCCTTGAGTATGCGAGGTCCGAAAAGGCGCGGCGATCATCATTCCCGGAGAGACAGTGGCACCCAGCGAATGTTGCTCGCTGCTGACCGCAATCGAAATGACTTCTCCGGCGGAAACCGCACGCTGCGCCAGTTCCGCCGCGAAACGAATGGTTTGCCGATCGTGCGCGGCGCGGAAAGAGTGCGCCAGTTGCGGGGTTTCCGCAGACACTGCGCGCAGCTCGAAAGGCCCTTCATGGCGCAACAGGACAGAAACCAGACGGGTGCGCAGCAAGGTGCGAAGGCGGTCCGCGAGCGCCTCGATAACCGACGCCACGTCGGGCGTGCTGTGAAAGGCCTGCGCGACCTCGGCCAGAATTTCAGCGCGGCGATGTTCTTCGCGCGAAGCCTCACCCAGTCGAGTCGCTTCCAGCAGCCCGCCCAGTTGTCCGGCAAGGATGGTGGCTTTGGCGGCAAGATCGTCGTTGAAAAAATCCTCGCTCGAATCGTGGATGAAGGTTGCGGCGCCGATCACGTCATCGAAAACCACCAGCGGAGCTGCCATCATCGAGCGAGCGGCAAATTCGCGAGCCGCGGTAAACGCCGGGCCCGCGTCAATGTGATTGATGAAAATCGTTTGCCGTTTGCGAACCGCTTCCGCTGTAATCGCACTTTGCTGGGGAAGCAGGCGCATACCGATGAAATCATCAGATTTTTTGCCCGCCGCTTGTTCACCGACCAGTTCCCCGTTCGCTCCCTGCCGCCAAAAATAAACACCGCTCACCTGGAAGAATTGCCGCGCCGCATTGCAGAAAAACTGAATCAGTGACGGAGCATCAGCCCGCTCGGCAGCCTTCGCAGCAATCCGCAAGAGCAGATTTTGAAACGATTCGTCGGAGTTCGCCAAACCTCCAGCCGACGACGCGAGCTTCGAATTACCTGAGGTCTCTTTCAGGATCTCACCGCTTCCCTTCCGGGAGAAATCTCAAGGACTTATAAGTGCTTGAAACTATTGGAAAAGTACAGGTCAATCTCATTTTGAGTCAAGTGAAATGCCGAAGCAGGTGCCTAACTGTGAAATCCGGAGAAAAATAGACGGTCGGCATCTCAACTTGAGAACCATTTATATGCGAAAGGAACGATGAGACAAATCCAATTTGATAAAGAGCTTCTATGGCGCCCCTATTCATGGGGTTAAACCGCTATTTCTTCAACCACTTACCCGAAGTTACCTTGGTTTTTTCAAAATGGAATGCATGGCCACGGCTTTGCTCCGATGGCTTAGCTAGGACTACTGGGTCTGGGAGGAGTTGTGTCTTTCGGAAAGATCGGAGTGCTGCTGGCCGTAATTGCTTTATGTGCGGGCGGGTTGGTAACCAGAGTGGCAGGCCAGGATTCTCGAAGCCAGGATTCTCAGAGCGAGATTGTACGGCGGGCAAAAACCAAGGTGCAGGCTGTTTATCCCGATCTAGCCAAGAAGATGAACTTGAACGGCACGGTAAAGGTTGAGGTGGTAGTGGCCCCGAATGGGACGGTCAAAGAGGCGAAGGTGCTGGGTGGGCATCCCGTCTTGGCGACCGCCGCGCTGGACGCGGCGAGGAAGTGGCGCTTTGAGCCCGCTTCGACGGAGACCTCAGGAGTAATCGATTTCAAATTCGAAAATCATTAGACAGAGCGGAGCATTCGCCGGAGGAACGGCATGACGATTGGCAAAAAGCTTTATAGAAATTTCTCCATCATCCTCAGCATGGTGGTGGTGCTGTTCATCGTGAACATGCTGGCGGTGCACCGCGAGCATGCGGCCAAAGACACGGCGAAAGCCTCCCTCGCATTGGCCAACACCACCAATGATGTCCGCTTCCAGATGATGCAGAACCGCCTCTACCTGAGCAACTACCTGCTCAGCGGCGATACCCGCGAAGTGGACCGCGTGAACGACGGCATGCGGATTCTGAAAGACAGGTTGCACCAGGGAGAAGCACTGGCTAATTCCGACCAGGAGCGGGAAGCATTGAGCAAGGTGGAGCAGCTGGAGCAGGCATGGTCCAAGGAATTCGCCCAGCCCTTGATCGATAAGCGCAAAGACGTCGATTCAGGAAATGCCACTGTGGCGGAACTGCAGATCTACTATCTGCAAAAAGACGCTTCTTCGTGGGTAAAGAATTCGACCGATGCGCTTGATGTGGCGGACGGAGAAAACAACAAGCTGGTGGAAGCTGGTCGCAAATCGGATGACACGGCGAGCACCCTGACAATCATCGCAGCCATTGTGAGCACACTCGTCGCGCTGGTTCTGGGAATCATTGTGGCATTCCGAACCGCAAAAGAGATCACCGATCCTTTAACCAATCTGATGAAGGTATCGCGTCAGATCGGCGACACCGGCGATCTCGACCACTCGATTGATGTGAACCGCGAGGACGAAATCGGCGAGTTGGCTCGCACCTTCGCCAAGATGGTGAACTATCTGAAGGAAATGGCGGGCGTCTCCGAGTCGATTGCCGGCGGCGATCTTACAGTCGAAGTCAAACCCCGGTCGACGCACGACACCCTGGGAAACGCCTTCGCCAAGATGGTTGAGAGCCTGGGCCGGCTGGTGCGCAGCGTTCGCGACGCCTCGGCGCAGGTGGCCAGCGCTTCCGGACAGGTGGCCAACGCATCCGACGATTCGGCAAAGATCGGCCTGCAAGCCTCTTCCGCCATCGATGAAGTCACCAGCACCATGCACGAGATGAGCGTCAACGTGCAGAACATGGTGAAGAGCACGCAGGTGCAGGCTTCGAGCGTGAGCGAAACTTCGGCTTCGATCGACCAGATGGTGGCCTCGATTCAGCGCGTGGCCGACACCGCCAAGGTGTTGCTCGACATTTCCAACCGCTCACGGGAAGAAGTGCACAGCGGCATCACCACAATGGAGAAGGCCACCGACGGCCTGAACAAGATCAACGCCACCATTACGTCTTCGGGAGAAATCATTGGAGCTCTCGGCCAGCGCGCCGATGACATTGGAAAGATCATTGAAGTCATCGACGATCTTGCCGAACAGACGAACCTGCTGGCTTTGAACGCGGCCATTGAAGCCGCCCGCGCCGGTGAACACGGCCTGGGATTCGCCGTGGTTGCCGACGAAGTCCGCAAGCTGGCGGAAAAATCGGCGCAATCGACCAAGGAAATTTCCGAGCTCATTCAGAGCATTCAGAAAGAAGCGCGCAAGGCCGTGGAGAACATGGAGCGCTCGACCGGCATCGTGAACGAAGGTCTGGACCTGGGCGGAGAGTTGAACGGCGCCCTGCGCAAGATTTCGAACGTGGTGACCGAAGTCTACAAATTTGCTCAGGAAATCGGCGCCGCCACGAACGAGCAGTCGCATGGCTCTTCGCAAATTGCGCGTGCTACCACGCGGCTGAATGAAATCACGCATGAGATCAACTCGGCGGTCGAAGAGCAGGCTTCCGGCGCACAGGCGGTGGTTAAGGCGATGGAGCGCATGCGCGAACTGGTGCAGCAATCGACCTCAGGTTCGACCGAGCTGGCAGCTTCGGCGGAACAGATGTCCAAGATGTCGCGCGGATTGCTCGATTTCATGGACCGCTTCACTCTGGATGAAAAAGCCGCGGAGCAAAAACAGCAAAACGCCAAAAGAGCGGCGGCCGCGGCGCGCAGCTAATGTCGACAGTCAGGAACCGCCGTTAATTAATCGATGAATCGCGAGCTCCATATCGTCGGATTTCAGGTCGGGCGCGAAACCTATGGCGTCCCGATTACCTCGCTGCATGAAATTGTGCGCGTGCCAGAGATCACCGCAGTCCCCGACGCTCCCGACTATCTGGAAGGCGTCATCAACCTGCGCGGCAAGATTGTTTCGGTCATGGATCTGCGCAAGCGCTTTGGCGACAAGCACGCCAAGTTGACCAAAGCAAACCGCATTCTGGTGGTGGAGCATGGTGGCAAGCTGGCGGGTTTGATCGTCGATTCCGCCTCGGAAGTTCTCAAAATCGCCAGTGAAGATGTGGAAGCGCCCCCCGCGGTGTTTCAGGAAGGCGGACTCAACTGCGTGACGGGATTGGGCAAAGTCAGAGGACGGTTGATTGTGCTGCTCGATATGACGAAGTTGCTCGCTCCGGCCAGCCTGCTTAACGGCAACGGAGATGCGACAAAGAATTCGAAAGCCGAGGCACGGGCAGCCTCGGCAAAGTAAAAGCTTTGAAACCTCGGTTTTAAGAGCGAGAGGAAGCATGAGCACATCGGGAGCAGCACCAGCTCCAATTTTGACGGAGGCAGAACTCAGGCTGTTGCAGGCGCTGGTGTATCAGGAGTGCGGCATGCACTTCGACGAGCGCCGCGCTCACTTTCTGCAAGACCGGCTGCTGCGGCGTCTGAAAGAAACCCGCGCCGATTCGTTTTACGCCTACTACCGCATGCTGATCAGCGCCGGTGGAAAAGCCGAACTGGCGCAGTTGGTGGAGAACCTCACGGTCAATGAAACCAGCTTTTTCCGGCACAAGGCGCAGCTCGACCTGTTTCAGAAACATGTGCTCGAAGAAATCTTCAAGCGCAAACAGGCTCATCGCGAATATTCGGTGAGAGTTTGGAGCGCGGGTTGCTCAACCGGGCAGGAAGCCTACACCCTCGGAATGCTGGCTTCGGATGCGCTTGCTTATTACTACCTGCGCAATCCCCTGCCCGTCGAAATTTCCATGCCCAAGCCGCTGATTCCACCGCCGTGGCGGGTGGAGATTCTGGCCAGCGATATCAGCTACTCAGTGCTGCGCACCGGGCAGGAAGGAATTTACAACGACCATCAGATGTCGAGCGTCGACTACAGCTTCCGTTTGCGATATTTCGACAAAATCGGAGACCGCTATGCCATCAAGAAAGCGCTGAAAGAGATGGTCCATTTCGACTTCCACAACCTGAAGACTGAATATTTGCCGCAGCGCAACGATGCGATTTTCTGCCGTAACGTGATGATGTACTTCGACGAAGCCGAACAGAAACGGCTGGTGGAAAAGTTCTACCGCTGCCTGAATCCTGGAGGGTATTTATTTGTCGGGCACGCCGAGAGCCTGCTGGGATTGACGGAAAAATTTCAGATGGTCCACCGCGATAGCGGAACCGCTTATCAGCGAGTTGAGGTGACAGAGTGACGGATGCAGGCGACGAGCGTGGAGCGGAACTGCGGGAGTTGTTCTTCGAAACTTCCCAGGAACTGCTGCAGGCGTTGAACGACGAATCGCTCAAACTGGAGAAAGCTCCAGGCGACGAGGAGATCGTGCGCTCCATCCGGCGCACCGTGCACACGCTGAAGGGCGATTCGGCCGCGTGCGGACTGCGCGAGTTAAGCGAATTGGCGCATCAGTTCGAAGACGCCTTGTCGCTCGAGAGTACGTCTGCACATGGCGGCCTGGTCGAAATTGCGTTTGCCGCGGCCGATGTTTTCGCCGAGATTATTGCCGCCTATCGCAAGGGAACGAAGCTCCCGGCGACCGCATCCTTGCGGAAGAAAATCAATGAGCTGACCGCGGCTCCCGCAGCCAGGAAGTCTCGCGCCAAGAAAAAACCAGCCGAAACCGTAAAGCACGCGCCAAAAAATTGGACGGAGAGCGAGAAGCGCACCGTGGCCGCGGCTCAGGCCTCGGGCGCTGGTCTCTATGAGGCAGCGGTGAAAATCGATCCGCACTGCGCTATGCCCATCGCGGCGCGGCAATTGATCCAGAATGCCATTTCGAGCGCGGGGCAGATTCTGGTGGTGCGGCCACAGGCTGATTCGCCGGCCGCCTCGAAGCACGTCGAGTTCGTGATCGCCAGCGCGCTTTCGAAAGAACAGATTGAGGCAAAGTGCCACATCCCGACTATTGCCGGGGAAGTCAGTGTCAGCGTCATCCACGCGCCCGACGCAACAAAGTCCATCGTAAAGAATCAGAGCCTGCCGCAGATTGCGGTACCGGTCATGTCCGCTGCCAACGAGCCGAACACAGCTGCCGTTGCTTCGGCAAACGCAGTCGAAGTGCATAGTCAGCCCGCCGAAAGTGTCGCGCCGCAGGCATCGGCAGAAAATATTTTGCGTGTGGAGGCGGGACGAATCGATAGCGTTCTCAATCTCGTGGGCGAACTCATTATCGGAAAATCCATGCTCGCGCAGGCGATGATCGAATTTGGCAAGCGCTATCCCAAGGAATTGCTGCGGGGAAAATTTGCCGATGCCATGGCCTTTCAGTCGCGCGTCTTGAACGATCTGCAACGCTCGGTGATGAAGATTCGGATGGTGCCGGCGGATCAGCTTTTCCGGCGATTTCCGCGCATCGTGCGCGATGTAGCGCGGCAATGCGGGCGCGATGTCGACCTCGAACTCAGCGGGCAGGAAACCGATCTCGATAAAGGCATCCTCGATGCCGTCGCCGAGCCTTTGACGCACCTGATTCGCAATGCGGTGAGTCACGGCATCGAGAGTCCAGAAGAGCGGACTCGTGCAGGAAAGCCGCCGCGTGGCCGCATCCGGCTGAACGCCTACCACCAGGGCAATCAGGTGGTGGTCGAGGTCGGCGACGATGGGCGCGGTATCGATCTCAAAAAGATTCGCAGCAAAGCGATCCAACTGGGAATGACCACTGCAGAGGAACTGGCGCGGATGAACGAAACGCAAACTCTGGATTTCATCTTCAAGCCGGGTTTCAGCACAGCCGACCAAGTTACAGAGATTTCCGGCCGCGGCGTGGGCATGGATGTAGTACTGAGCGTGCTGCAGCGGCTGAAAGCGGAGATCAAGGTCGAGACACACGCCGGCCTGGGCACCACCTTCCGCCTGAAGCTCCCGCTCACGCTGGCCATCATCAAGGCGCTGATGTTCTGGGTCGAGCAGCGTCTCTATGCAATTCCGTTGAACGCAGTCGGTCAAATCGCACGCGCCAAAGAATCGGAAGTTCATCTGGTCGATAACTATGAAGTACTACAGTTGCGCAATGAAGTGCTTCCGGTGCTGCGTTTGGGCCGGCCGTGTGCGCCCAATGCCGACCGAAATTCGAGCAAGCTATTCGTGCTGGTTATTACTGTGGCCGATAAGAAATACGGGCTGATCGTTGACGCCCTGGAGGGAGAAGAAGAATTGGTCATCAAGGCTCTGGACGATCAGACCTTCTCTACCGATCTGGTGAATGGCGCTTCCATCCTGGGAGATGGCAAGGTGGTACTGATCCTGAACTTGCCGGCAGTGGTGGAGCACGTGGCTCGTACCCGTCCGAAAGAACGGGGAACTACCAATTTCGGTTTGTTGCTGAATCATGAGGATCGCGCCCGATTGGCTCTCAATGCGGCCGGAGGCCAGGCATGAGCCCCGAAACCAAAAAAGTCCGCGTGCTCGTGGTCGACGATTCGGCGCTGATGCGCAAGCTGATTCCGCAGATGATCGAAACCAGCCCATCCATCGAAGTCGTGGGCACGGCCATGGACGGCAACTTCTGCCTGAAGAAGATTGAGGAACTGAAGCCGGATGTTGTGACTCTCGATCTGCAGATGCCGGGCATGAACGGAATCGACACGCTGAAAGAGATCATGCGCCGCAAGCCTTTGCCGGTAATCGTGGTCAGCTCGCACAGCACCGAAGGAGCTTCGGTCACGTTCAAGGCGCTCGGGCTTGGCGCATTCGATTTTGTCACCAAGCCGCAGGATGCGGTTACGCGCATGGAAGAAGCAGCGAGCGAATTGATTGCCAAGATCCACGCTGCGGCCGATTGCAAAGTGGTGCGCCCGGGGCGAATGCTGGGAATTCCGGCGAGGCCGGACAAAATTGTCACCGGAAAATCGGCGCCCAAGCCGAGCAAAGTCGTAGCCATTGGCATTTCGACTGGAGGGCCGCAAGCGCTCGAATTCCTGCTGGCACAACTTCCCCCGGATTTTCCCGGCTCGATCGTGATCGTGCAACACATGCCCGAAGGCTTTACCGATATGTTCGCCCGCCGATTGGATGAAGTCTGCTCGCTGCGAGTAAAAGAGGCGCAATCCGGAGATATGCTGCAGGCAGGCCGCGTGCTGGTATGCCCGGGCAGCCGCCACGTGCGGGTGAAACGGCTGGCTATGGGAGACGTGGTTGTGTTGAGCGACGAACCCCGTGTCAACGGCCACAAGCCGAGCGTGGAAGTGCTCTTCCGCAGCATCGCCGAGGAATATCGCAAAGAGGCGGTCGCGGTACTGATGACGGGAATGGGTGATGACGGCGCCGAAGGCTTGGGCGAAGTCAAGAAAGTTGGAGGCATGACGATCGCGCAGAGTGAGGAGTCGTGCGTGGTCTTCGGCATGCCCAAAGCAGCCATCGAGCGCGGATATGCCACACGAATCGTAGCTTTGGACACTATGGCTTCGACGTTGCAGAGTTTGTGCAGCCGGGAAGAAGTGGGCAAGAAGAACGATGGCGGAAAAGCGGTTCGGGCGGGCTTGTAGGCTTTTAATCGGGTAGTCGGCATGACCTGAGTTATCTGTGCGGCGGGAAGCTGCCGTGATGAAATTTAAGCTGGAAATGGCAAGAGGAGGTTGTTATGGAGCAGTTCGCACCGGTAAAACGCAGCAAGGACGGGCAACCGGTCCGTTACTTGATTGTGGACGATTCGGTCTTCGCGCGCAAAAATCTTGCCCGCATGATCGAGAGCTTTGGCGGACAACTGGCGGCCGAGGCCGGAGACGGCCTGACTGCGATCAGCGAATTCGAGCGCACGCATCCAGACATCGTGCTCATGGACATCACCATGCCGCAGATGGAAGGTATCGAGGCCGCCGAAAAGATCGTGCAAGCGCATCCGGAGGCGCGCGTGGTCATGGTCTCTTCCGTGGGCTACCAGGAAAACATTGTCGCGGCGTTGCAGCGGGGCGCGCGGCACTTCGTGCAGAAGCCGGTGAAACCGGAAGTTCTTTACGAAGTCATCAAGTATGTATTGGGAGAAGATGGCGCGGTCGCGGGCGCGGCCGGCGCGGGGGCCTAATCCAATGAAGATGGAACTGATCCAGCCTTTCATCAACGCGGCTGACGCTGTGTTGTCGCAAGGGCTTCAGGGCACGACTAAAGTCGGCAACCTGTCGATGGAAGAGGCCGCCTATCGCCGCAAAGGCGTGGCGGGCATGGTGGCTCTTACCGGCGACATCGAAGGCCGCATTGTGCTCGATCTCGAGCCGCAGACTGCGGTGCGCGTGGCCAGCCACTATGCCGGGGCTGACCTCCCCGAGTCGGACGGGCTGATCAAAGAAACGATCTTCGAACTTGCCAACCAGGTTGTGGGAAATGCCGTGTGCGCGCTCAATGACCAGGGATTCCATTTCCGCGTTCATCCTCCAGTTCTGGTCACGTCCGATGAGGGCGACAAAAGCAGTGAAGACGTTGAAGCGCTGATGATCTGCTTCGAAACCGCAAAAGGCGACGTCTACATGAATGTGGCCCTGCGCTACAACCGACGCCGGCTCTCGGACCATGCCGCGGCCGGGAGGTAGTGCTGCTCAGGTCGCTCAGCTATAAGCTGCGAGCTTTTGCCTTTCCGCCGTTAACCGTCAGAGCCTGCTGTTAAGGCGGATTGATTTTCTCGTTCGAGAAATTCCTCTTCATTTATTTCTTTCGGCACAAATCCATGGCGCTGCAGGAAGGACTTGGTGAACGACTCGGATTCGCCGCCTTCGTCTTTGTCCAGGAATGGCTTGAGACTGCGTTTTTGCCCGCGCCTGCGGACCACATCGGCGAGCTCTTTATCCATATCAATACCGGTGGTTGATTTGTCGACGGTTGGGACGAGTTGGGCTTGCGGTTGCGGCTTCTCCGCTGCAGAACCTTCGTGAGCCTCGCTGCCGACTTCCGTCTGGACTTCGCCATGAGTTTCTTTCTGGACTGCGCCTTTGTTTTCCGGCGCTCGGCTGACGCCCACTTCTCGCAAAGGAAGCGAGAAGTGGGGCACCCCAAGTGGGGATTTACTTGCGGCAGGGATTCCTCCACTGCGCTCTCGCATGCGCCGGCTTCGGTCGGAGTGATAAGCATTGGAATGCGCGGCGAGACAGCAGGTTCCTCGCCGTGGCTTCGCCACGACTCGGAATGACAGGATTTATTTGGGGTCCGCGGGCGCAGAAGCGCCCCTATTCTACGCAGCGAGCGTACTGCCAGGATGGAGCGGCGGGAATTCTGGATGGAACTAAAGCGGGAATTCTGGATGGAACTAAATAAGATAAAAGTCCCCACCCTAACGTCGCAAAATCAGGGGCGGGGTCGAGGGTGTTTTCTGCGACGTGAGGATGGGCACCCGCTGTGCGGACGAATGCGTCCGCCGCTCCACGAGCAGGAAACTAGCCGAATTGCAGTGTGGGAGTTCTTCCGCCTTCGTCTTCGGCGGGGTGGGCGAAGCGGCGGAGTTCGGGATATTTTTCGAGCAGCGTGGGCGGCGCTGGGACGCGCTCGCCGCTGATCATCGACTTCAGTTCAAGCGCATTTACTCCGGCTTTGCTTTCGAAGTGATTGTTGGTGATGACGTAGGTGGCCTGGGCTTTTTCGGCGATGTTGAGGATGCGGTCTTTCCATCCGGCGAGTTCGCGCTCGTTGTAGAGATAGTTGTAACGGTCGTTTCTGTTATCAGAATCGGATCCTTGTTCGGCCGAGCTTTTATCAGAAAACCAGTGCTCGTAGTTGCGTCCGTGCAGGCGGATGTAACCGATGGCGCCGGTGACGTGCTCGGTGGGCGCGAGGGAGCGGCCGAGCAGAGGCTGATCGATGTTGCAGAAGCCGACATTTTTCTGCGCGAAGGAGGCGAGCGTGGCGGGGTCGTTCCAGCTGGAGTGGCGGACTTCGACGACGCGGGGATATTCGATGAACTGACGCAGCAGGCGCTCGATGTATTCGCGATTGAGCGAAGTGTTTTTGAAGGAGACGGGAAACTGGATCAGCAGAGCGCCGAGCAGGCCTTGGTTGGCGATGGCGTCGAGGCCTTCGCGGGTGCGGGCTTCATCTTCGTCGGTGGGGCGGATGGTGGCGGCGGAAGTGGGCTCCATCACAGCCATGGGAGAGTGGGTGAAGGCACGGTAGAGCTTGGCAGTGAAGAGAAAATTCTTATTTACCGGTGCGACTTTGCGGCACCAGAGCTTGGCGAGTTCGGGCTTGAGCGGTCCGTAAAAAGAGGTGTTGATTTCGGTGGTGTCGAAGAAGCGGGCGAGATATTCGAGGGGATGCTCGCGTCGTCCGCG
>Ga0070731_10004092_pt1 | contig 12722 bp, 9 predicted proteins | sample Coa_R1_2_FD_66448 | JGI IMG/M metagenome (GOLD analysis project Ga0070731, IMG submission 66448) | Surface soil microbial communities from Centralia Pennsylvania, which are recovering from an underground coalmine fire - Coalmine... | ecosystem: Environmental > Terrestrial > Soil > Unclassified ... | reverse complement strand
CGTATCGGCCGCGACCGGCAAATGGCTCTGGCGATTCTCCGCGACCTCCTTTCCTCTCCGAATTCGTAAATCACATCGGCAAGCTGTCGCTCGTCGAGGTGGTTTACCACTTGTTCGGCGCTACGCTCGGTAGTCGGGTCCATCCGCATATCGAGCGGTCCTTCCGCCTGAAAACTGAATCCGCGCGCCGGGTCTCCCAATTGCAAACTGCTCACCCCTATGTCAGCCAGCAAACCGTCGATGCTTGCTGGTCGTTGGCCTTTGGCTACTTCGGCGAACGAGCGATGCAACAACGTCACGGTTGGCCAATCCTCACCTTGCGGGGCCAGCCTTTTGCGCGCGACGGCGAGCGCTGCAGGGTCCTTATCGAGCCCAATCAAATGTCCCGGTGCGCCGAGGCGTTTTGCGATTTCGTAACTGTGCCCGCCAAGGCCCACCGTGGCGTCGATATAGGTCCCGCCACGCCGCACGGCTAAAAAGTCGATCGCTTCTTTTAAAAGAACCGGAACATGGCTCGCTTCCCTTCCACCACCATGTCCAACCCCCTGAGGGTTGTCTGTTGATCCCCCGTCCGATAGATGGTTCACTAGATGCCCAACGTGTCGAGCGTCTTCTCATCCTCAGGCGTAAACTTTTCTTCTTTAACCTTCTGTTCGTAGGCTTCGAGATTCCGGACTTCCAGATACGTCTGATATCCGGTTACCGCCACGTCGCCCTTCAGTTTCGCCGCATCCCGCAGCAGTTGAGGCATCAAGAGCCGGCCTTGCCCATCCATTTCGACCTGCTGCCCCCAGTAGTTCGTCTTGCTGAGAAACTTTTTCTTCGTAGGATTGAAAGTCGACAGCGCCGCCAACTTCTGCTCGATCCGCTCCCACTCTTCGAAGGGATACACTTGAGCAACATCCCCATCGAGACTCGTGATGTAGAATTGCTGCCCATATTTCTCGTCGATCACCCGCTTGAACTCGGCCGGGACCTTGAGGCGGCCCTTTTCGTCGACCCGGGTTGGATGATTGCCGCGAAACATGGACAAGGGCCCTATGGAGGCCGGCTTTCTTTAAGCTTTCTTTTGCTGCTGCTACCGTGACCAAGGAGGTAAAAACGGCGCAAAACCAGTTGAAACTCGAGCGATTCGGGCTGTTCTTCGTATTCCTGGGTCGGATTTCCACCGGCTCCTCGATTTCAGCTCCTGAATTCCACGAACCTAACTGTCTCCTCCACTTTCTACCACTTTGTACCACATCTTAGCTGTAAGTCGTTTATTGTCAAGAAGAAAGTTGCAGGTGGGAATGCGCTTCTCCGAGTGGTTTGGGAAACCGCGAAGCCTTGTGGTTTACCAAATCAACGACCACAAGTAATTGCGTTTAGGCTCTTGGTTCTTTCGCTTATTTTTCGCTACGATTTTTCTTGATCTTCGCAGTCCATGCGCGATTGCTTGTGCAAATCTGCGCCGATGCTGGTGAACTCTCTCGATTTCGCCTTTCGACATCGAATATTTTCCCATCGCCGACGCCACCGCGGATGACAAGCACCGTGCTTACCCGCGATGACAGTGAGGCGACCAATCTCGCGTCGGCTATAATTGTTGTCAACGCGGTTGCATGAAGAATGATTCCCGCTCGTTACCCACACCAATCCTGAAGGAGTGTCGATGCCGATTCAGAAGACCGCCAAGATCTGGCACAACGGAAAACTGATCAATTGGGATGAGGCGAATATCCACGTGATGTCGCACGTCGTACATTACGGTTCTTCCGTGTTTGAGGGGATCCGCTGCTACGAACTTCCTGGCGGACCGGCAATTTTTCGGGCCACCGAGCACATGCAACGTCTGGTGGACTCGGCCAAGGTTTACCGCATGGACATCCCGTTCACCCGCGACGAATTGATCAAGGGCATGCTCGGCACGGTCGGTGAGAATGGCGTATGGCCCTGTTATATCCGACCGGTCGTATTTCGCGGTTATGGGGATGCAGGAGTGAATCCCCTGCACTGTCCGGTCGAGACCTACATTGCGAATTATCCTTGGGGAAAATATCTGGGTGGCGAAACCGACGGCTGCGACGTTTGCGTTTCGTCATGGACGCGGCTGGCTCCAAACACATTGCCCGCGATGGCCAAGGCTGGCGCGAACTACATGAACTCGCAACTTATCAAAATGGAAGCCATCGCAAACGGATACGTCGAAGGCATTGCGCTCGACAAGAATGGGTTCGTGAGCGAGGGATCCGGCGAGAATTTATTTTTGGTGCATCGCGACAAGTTGGTTACAGCCCCGCTGGGCAATTCTGTGTTGCCGGGTATCACGCGGGATTCCGTATTGCAGATCGCTCGTGACCTGAATATTGCGATCGTCGAGCAGATGATTCCGCGCGAAATGCTGTACATCGCCGACGAAGCTTTCTTTACCGGGACCGCCGCCGAAGTGACACCCATCCGGTCGGTCGACCGAATTAAAGTTGGGAACGGCACCGTGGGTCCCATTACAAAAGCGCTGCAGAAGGAATTTTATGCAATCGTCCGCGGCGAGAAGAGCGACCGTCATCACTGGCTAACGCCAGTTCCGGTGCGCAGCAAGCAGCCTGTCGGCGTATAATTTGCACCGCGCTGGTTCACAATCTCATCTACGGTTCTAGCAAGAGGGAGGGGACGCGTCATGCGTCCCTGTTTGGTTTCTCGGCCCGGAAGAAACATAACAGTTGCGGAAAATAAAGAGGAGGACACATGTCCCAGCAAGGCTTAACTGCTGAATTCGTACTTGGCTATCGCGCCATGATGCTCGACGGCATTCAGCGCGAAGCGGAGATCACAAAGAAAGTCATTGCCGCCATCCCCGATGGGAAATCGGACTATCGCCCGGATCCGAACGCGCGTACGGCGAAAGAACTGGCATGGCACATCGCCAATTCCGATATTCAATTTCTGGATGGCATTGCCGATCTGAAGTTCAACATGGCAACTCCAGAGGACAAACCGCAAACCTCGGCGGAAGTCGTAGCCTGGTACGACGAGCAGGTGAAGCGCGGAGTCGCGCGCGTGGCAGGGATGACGCCAGAACAGTTAATGACACCGGTGGAGTTCTTCGGCGTGTTCAATCTTCCGGCGGTGTTCTATCTTGGATTCCTGAACAACCACAGCATCCATCACCGCGGTGAATTGACGACTTATCTCAGACCGATGGGGTCGAAGGTGCCTTCAATCTACGGCGGTAGCTATGATGAACCGTTCGTGCCGCCTGTACCAGAAGAGACTGCAGCATAGAATCTCTGATTTTTCAAAACGAAGCCGCCCCACGCGGGCGGCTTTTTTCATTGCAGACGGAATCGGCGCATAATCAAACGCGCTGCCGCGTCCTTCCGATGGAATCGCGATCACTTCACATCATTGACGAGGTACAAGTCAGAGAGTGTGCGGCCGTACTCATAGACGAAGTTGTTGCCGTCCGGAGTAATAAAGATGGCGCTGATGTCGGTCACCCCAGAAACATCTGGCGGGACTAATTGCTTCCACTGCTGTTTGTGCCCATTGGCAACATCGACTTTATAGACGGTAGCCGGGACTTCGCCGAGATGATAGGCGAAGATGGCGCGGCCATCGGCTGTCCATCCGATCGGAGCGTCGCCCGCATCGAGACCGGGGACAGGCTTGGAGTCACCGCCGTTGATGGGCAGCAACGCGGGCCTCTTATCCGGTCCAACCATGGCAATCTGCCCGCCGTCCGGAGAAACGGCAATCAGGCTCGAGTTGACTCCTTCGCTACTGATGGGGCGCGCAGTACCCCCATCGATATCCTGCACGTACAAACGAACTCCTTTGCCCGGCTCATCTCCCGTGAACAGGTATCTCTTGCTGTCAGGAAGGAAGCGGGCCCACATATGATTGATGTCGTCGTGAGTAAGAGGTCGGCTTTCTCCCGCACCAGTGGGCAGCAAATAGAGTTGTACGGGAGTTTTTGGGAGCCCCCCGATCACCCACTTCTTGTCGGGTGAAAGCGCGAAGCCTCCGCCGTCACCAAGTCGCACGGCTGGAGAACCGTCGGTTTGGCGGACGTAAGCTGTATAGTTCTCCCCGCCGCCTTCGCCGGATTCGGAAAATAACAGCAGTTTCCCGTCAGTAGAGAGGTCGCGTGGCGCGGACCAATCCATCCATGAGAGATCGCGTTCTTTAGCATTACCTTGCGTCATACCCACCATGCCCACACGCGGCACGTCGCGGGTGACCAGAACGCGGCCATCGCGGGCGACATCCTGCAGGGTCAGAGTACCTGGTTCGCGAGCCAGCAACCGCTCTTTCCCGGACAGAGTCACGGCCGAAAGATAACGGCCGTATCCGATTCTCGTACTGGTAAACCAGATTTCGTTCCCTTTCGGCGACCAACCCAATCCCCATGCCGTTTCCCAGCCGGTGGAGAGGATTTTCTTCTTTCCGGCAAGATCGACGACCGCGATTACACCAGCATCGTCGCGGCGAACTGGATGCTCGATGAAAGCCACCATGTCGTTGTTAGGAGACACGCGGGCATGGCTGATCCAGCCTCCAGTCTCGTAGAGGACTTTGCCGATGGGATATTCAAGGCGGCTCCGACCTGCAAAGTCACGAACAACGCAGAAGTTGGTACCGTCAGGCGACCAGTCAGCCCATTGGACATTCTCGAGGATCTCTCTGGGAGCACCGCCTCCTAGCGGCACCCGCCCGAGGGTCCCTTCGTTGATGTACGGATCGACGTTGTGGCTATGGAGGAGAACCGCCATTTCACCCTCGCCAGAAATCGACAGGACTTCCGCCTTGGCAAGGCCGAAAGGCCGCGACTCGGGACTCTCGGGGCGCGTCGTGTAAAGCTCGACTGGGTTCCCTTCCCATGCCGCACTGTAAACGATCGTCTTTCCGTCCGGCGCGAAGCGCGCCATGCGGATCGTGCCTCCACGAAATGTGAGCTGTCGATAGGTCGGCGGGGTGATGCTCGCCGAGAGACCTTCGCGTTTCCCTTCCCAATAGGCTCCAGCGATCAAGGTTAGAGCGATAACCGCAAGGATGCCCAGCGCAGCCCAGCCACGGCGCGGAGCAGGTACGGGTTCCGAAGCGGCAACAACTGCAGCCGATGAACCGGAAGCCTCCGGTTGTGTCTCGATGACGCGGCCAGAAGTCTGCGAATCGGTCTCGCGCTTGAGGCGCTGCAAATCGACTTTGAAATCTGAAGCGCTCTGATACCGCAGTTTAGGATCCTTTTCGAGCGCTTTGCTCAGGATCTCTTCCAGCCGAGTTGGAACTTGCGGATTGATTTTGACAGGCGCGGTGGGCTGCCGATGCAGGATGGCGTCGAAGACAGCAGCGGTCGTGGCGCCGGAAAAAGCCTGCCGTCCCGTTGCCATTTCGTAGAGTACGATGCCCAGGGAGAACAGGTCGGTGCGGCCATCGAGTTCTTCGCCCATGGCTTGCTCGGGAGACATGTAGGCAACGGTGCCGACCGCGGTCCCGGGGCTAGTGAGCATCTTGGGATCGCCCGCCGTCGGCATCGCGTTGTTGACCGAGGTTTCACGCGCGACGTGCTGCTCGTAGGTGTACTTGGCCAGCCCGAAGTCGAGGACCTTGGTTTGTCCGGCGCGGCTGATGAAAATATTGGCAGGCTTGATGTCGCGGTGAACGATGCCGCGGGCGTGGGCGGCCGCAAGGGCATCTGCAACGGCGATGGCGACCTCTAGAAATTCGGCCACCCGCATAGGCCTGCCTTCAATGCGGTGCTTCAGGGTCTGGCCATCAATGAACTCCATGACGATGTAGGCTGAGCTTCCCTCTTCGCCGACGTCATAGATCGTGCAGATATTTGGATGATTCAGCGACGAGGCCGCTTGCGCTTCACGGCGGAAGCGCTCCAGGGCGGCCGGATCCTGGGCCGTATCGTCCGGAAGAAATTTGAGCGCGACGACGCGATGAAGGCGGGTGTCTTCGGCTTTGTAGACGACACCCATGCCTCCGCCACCTATTTTCTCAATGATGTGGTAATGGGAGATGGTGCGACCGATCATGGAATCGAGCTATGTTAGGCGGGATGGCAAGGCAAGTCAATGCGGTACGCAATTTCAAGATTCCTCTTATTTTCGGACCGACCAAGCCATCCCATCCGGTCCTTTGCCCGTCGGGATGCGGCCCGTCACCGACAACGTTTTGAGGTCAAGAACGGCGATATTGTTGTCAGGGCTCACGGCGATATAGGCGTGGGAACCGTCGGGGACAATCAAAATTCCAGCTGCACCGTGTCCGAGATTTTCGCGCTTGATCTCCTTGCGACTCGATACCTCGATGATGACGAGATCTCCTGAGCGCAAATCCGAGATCAGCACCATTTTCCCGTCGGGCGTGAACTTCAGCCGGTTGGCCATTTTCGTACGGGTATCGATGGTCTGAACAATTTTGCGGCTCGTGAGGTCGATGATCGAAACTGTGCCGTCGTGCGAGTTCGCGGCCCATAGTTCCTTCTCATCCGGAGATACATCGAAGCCTTCGGGACCGCTGCCGACCGAAATTGTGTTCTCAACCCAGCCCGAGGCGTCTCCTGATTTGTCGCGATCGAGGATGCTGATGCTGTTCGAATTGACGTTGGAAGTAAAGATGCGGTTTTCGTCCTTGGCCACAAACAGCATGTGCGTACGATTCTGCCCCAGGCCAAGAGTCCAGTCGACCTGGCGCGTGGCGGGATTGTATCGTCCGATGGCTTTACTGCCTTCCGCTGTAAAATAGATATTCCCATTCACCATCATCAATCCATGCGGAGCCCGGAGGGATCCAAGGTCGATCGCAGGCAAGGCCTTTGCGGCCGAAAGATCGACTACCGAAAGTGTGTGCTGCGGAGATTGAAAGGCGCCATAGTTCGAGATGTAGGCGAATCGTCCGTCGCCGGAGGCAACAACTTCGTGAGGATCTTCGCCGGCGGGTGCGCGTGACGTGACCTTCAACGTAGTGGGGTCAACTATGGCGAGGGCCTTGTCGTTTTTCTCCAGCACCAGCAGGGCGGTTTGAGCAAAGGAAAACGTGCAGCAGAAAAAACATAGGAAGATAAATAAAACAGCAATCTTTCGGAGCATAGGACGGACCTCTGAATAGCTTCAGTTTTCGCGTGGCGTCATTATAGATCTTCGATGGAAGCTAACTGCAGGTGAGCCTTCGAGTTAGTTTTGAGAGGCTGCAGTCGCGGTTGGTTTGTTCAGTACCTCCCGCACCTTGGCTGCGAGGGTGGCAGGAGTAAACGGCTTCTGCAGAAACGACAACCCTTCGTCGAGAACGCCGTGGTGAACAATTGCGTTGGTCGTGTATCCCGACATATAGAGAACTTTGATTCCCGGCCAACGTGCCGAGATGCGCGCAGCCAGTTCAGGACCCTTGATCTTGGGCATCACAACGTCGGTCAAGAGAAGATCGCACTTCTTGGTGTGCTGGAGAAATGCATCGAGTTTGTCCAAACCGGGAAGGCTGTGGACGGTGTAGCCATGCCCCTCCAGGATTTCGGCAGCCATAGCCCGGACCAAAGCATCGTCTTCGACCAAAAGAATGCTCTCGGAACCATGATTCATCGCAATCTTAAGCGGTTGCGAGGCCTGCACGGTAGCAGAGTCGAAGCGCGGCAAATAGATTTTGACAGTGGTACCCTGATTGACTTCGCTGTAGACCTCGATCGACCCCCCGCTCTGTTTCACGATGCCATACACCATTGGCAGGCCAAGTCCGGTTCCCTTCCCGGGTTCCTTGGTCGTAAAGAATGGCTCGAAAATGCGCGCTTGAATTTCTGGTTCGATCCCAGTTCCGCTGTCGCTGACTGCGAGCATGACGTAGTTACCGGGGGCAACGTAGTCATGCTTTCTCGAATAGCTTTCGTCTAGTTGCGCATTCTCCGTCTGGAGTGTGAGCTTCCCGCCGCTGGGCATAGCATCCCGAGCATTGACGACCAGGTTCATCAATACTTGCTCCATCTGCCCGGGATCAACCTTCACAGTGCCAAGATCGGGCGCGAGGGCTGTCATCACCTCGACGTCTTCTCCAATGAGGCGCCGCATCATGCGGTCCACATTCCGAACGGTGTCGTTGAGATTGACCTGCCTCGGCTGCAGGACCTGTTGGCGGCTGAAAGCGAGCAACTGACGGGTCAGACCAGCAGCTCGATCGGCAGCGGCCTTGATCTGCTCCGCTTCGTGACGAATCGGGTCTGAAGAGGAAGTTCTCTCCAACTGCATCGAACTGTAGCCACTGATGACCGTGAGCAGATTATTGAAGTCGTGGGCAATGCCGCCCGCAAGACGCCCGACCGCCTCCATCTTCTGCGCCTGGCGGAATTGCAGCTCAAGCGCACGGCGTTCTGTCACATCGGTGATGAATCCTACGACGCGGACAACCTTCCCGTTGGCGTCGCGAACGGAACGGCTCTGCTCGCGCAATGTGAGGTAGCCATTGTTACGCTTTTGGGCTCGATACTCGAACTCAAGGGCTGTGTGCGAGGCTACCGCCAGATGCAGCTGGTCAAGATAATAGTCGCGGTCTTCGGGATGAATGAGATCGATCCACGTTTGCGCGTCGCCGGATAACTCTTCGGCAGAGTATCCAAGCACTTCAGGGACGCATCCTCCAAGGGTTACGTGTTTAAACTCCGGATCAGATTCGTAGACGATCTGACCGCTGGCAACAACGGCGTCATCGTAGCGTCGCTTCCACTCTTCGATAGCGAGGCTTGCGATCTTGCGTTCCGTGATATCGACGACGGTGCCTTCCAGGACGTCTGTGTCATCTGCCCGGCGCTCGACGTTGGCACTCAGGACGGCCCAGAGCGGAGATCCGTCCTTGCGACGGAGACAAAATTCCGGAGGAAGCTGTGCGGGATTGTCTTGCAGGCGCTCGATCCAGATCCCGCGTTCGTGTGCGCCGCCGAAATACAGATTGTGCATCGGCGTTTGCACAAGTTCGTCACGCGAATACCCGAACATTCGAGCGAATGCTGGATTGCAATCGATGAGCTTCCCGTCGAGAGTGCTGCGGAAGACTCCCGCCATGTTACGTTCGAAAAGTAAGCGGTATTGATGTTCGGTAGCCTGAAGAGCTTCCGCCGTCAAGCGTTGACGACGTTGCGTGAGCACGAGACGAATATTGAAAAGCACAATAGAAAAAATCAGCCCACAAAGTCCGAGAAAGATCTGCTCCTTCACAACCTCGCGATATTTGAGCATCAGAAGAATCGGGAGCAGCAGTGAAGGGATATATGCGAATGCGACTCTTGACAACCCTGACCCTCGGCGTGGAACGATCGAACTTTCAGGCGATGATTGACTCCACAATGCTGCGGACAGACTGATCAGACAAAAGGGGCCGGCCCAGGCCAAGTCATACCAAGACATTTCCGGGGCAGAGCTGCCCGCCTGGGCCCGATTGCCGAACCACGTCATAACGGCATAAATCGCCATCGTCAGGCCAACGGGCAAATACAATCGACGTGTTGACCGCGAACGGGTAAAAATACCCCTGATCAGAAGAGCTGCGCTTAGCAGTATGTTGCGCCACAGGAGAAGCCGGTCCTCCAGAATGTTGACCGCGTCTTCCCCGTGATAAAGAAGCGGAATGTAGATCAAAAATAAGTAGATGATGAGGATCAAGCCCAGAATCTGGGTCCCGTCGAGAATCCATTCCCAATTGATGGCTGACTTTAGGTCCTCGTCAGTGAGGAACACAGCAACGAACAAAGGTGCGGCCGCGAGAAAAAAGAGCAGAACTGGGCCAATGGATAATGTCCTGGCGTGCAGGTAATCGAAGTCGTAAATAACGTAGCCCTTTCCGAGAGACCACGTGCCAAATGCGGCGGCGGCAAGATACCAGAAGGGGCGCGCAATTCCGTGCGAGCGACGGCTAGTTTGGAGACACGCAAAAGCGGCATATACAGCTGCCGCGAGTTCGAAGCAGTCAGACCAAACACTTACGGCGGGAGAATGTCCGATCGCGGCCAGAAGACCGATGTGCGCAAGGAGCAGGAGGACAGCGGGAACCGCCAGCAGGGGGATGCGCCGAGCCAGTGAGTCGTTAGACGATGGAACCGAATCCAAGCTCATTTAGGTGGCGGCGAGCACTCCTTTACATATGGTCGAGATTATTCAATTTTCCCGGGGAACCAGAATTATAGCGCCTCATCACTGAAGGCGGTGTCCAGTTGCCGCCGGAGGACATTACCTAGGTCATCTTGGGGAAGGTGACGATTCGAGCGATGATGCTCAGAGAACGTCAAGAGCAATCCAAGCTTTCTGAACGGACACTTTCCATGAACATTGATGATCTGCTTCGAATCGCTACCGAACGGAAGGCTTCGGACTTGCATCTGAAGGTGGGGAACTATCCTCACCTGCGCATCGATGGCGAACTGTTGCCTTTGACCGACCAGCCGCGCATCACCGCGGAAGACATGCTGAACATGGCATTCAGCATGATGTCGGCGCGGCAGAAACAGAAATTCAAAGAGACCACCGAAATCGATATGGCATATGGCGTCGCCGGCTTGGGGCGCTTTCGTGTGAATATATTCCAGCAACGCGGCAATGTCGGACTGGTCCTCCGCGTGATTCCCACCAAGATTCGAGCGCTCGACGAGTTGTTTCTGCCGAAGGTGGTCGAACAAATCTGCGACATGCCTCGTGGGTTGGTATTGGTCACTGGCGTGACTGGGTCCGGTAAGTCGACGACACTAGCAGCGATGGTCGACCGCGTGAACTCATCTCGCGCGGAACACATCGTGACTATCGAAGACCCCATCGAATTCCTGCACCGCGACAAGAAGGGATACGTTAACCAGCGCGAGGTCGGCGTGGACACTCCATCTTTTGGGGCAGCCTTGCGAGCCTCTTTGCGTCAGGATCCCGACGTGATCCTGGTCGGCGAAATGCGCGATCTGGAAACGATCTCGACGGCGCTACACGCAGCTGAGACGGGCCACATGGTTTTCTCGACATTGCACACGTTGGACGCCGTGGAAACCATCAACCGCGTGATTTCAATCTTCCCTCCGCCGGAGCAGAAGCAAATTCGTATGCAGCTGGCGGCCGTGTTGCGCGCGATTGTGAGCCAACGCCTGGTAAGGCGCTGCGACGCGGAAGGCCGCGTCCCCGCTGTCGAAGTAATGATCAATACCGCGTACATTCGTGAGTGCGTGCTAGTCCCGGAAAAAACGCGATCCATTCGAGATGCCATTGCTGCCGGCACTTCGCAGTACGGCATGCAGACCTTCGACCAGTCACTGTGGGATCTGTTTCAGGCAGGATTGGTCAACTACGAGACCGCGCTTGAAAACGCGTCGAACGCCGATGACTTCAAGCTGCGCATGCAGGGAATCGCCTCGACGTCGGACATCTCGCGGCAGTCGATGCAGTCGGCTGGGTTCGGATCGAGATAGCGGGAACTGCGTCAAAATTTTGCTTTTTTCATTGGTGTCTCCTTGGAATGGGCGCGAGCGAATCGCGCCCTCTTTTTTGCGAGGCCAAGTCAGCCAGCAAACGCACCCGACCCCAGAAACCTCCGCATTCGACCGTGTTCATTTCTCTCTTTCTGAAATTGCGCTATCGTTGTTCGCATGGCGTTCTCTCGCCCTAAGCGGAAACAATATTCTGAAGATGAGCTCTACGAATATGCGGTGGGAGCCCTCGCACGCCGAATGCGCACCGTCGCGGAACTCAAGCGGTTGATGCGGGCCAGAGTTGAGGAACCGGAATCGGAGTATGGAGTGACGCTGGTGGAGTTGATCATCCGCCGTTTGAAAGACCAGGGGTATCTGAACGATTCCAAGTACGCGGCATATTACTCTTCCCTGCGACGGGACAACCAGAAATTGGGACAGATGCGCGTGGTCACAGAACTGAAGGCTCGCGGAGTACACGCCTCTGTGATCGAGAAATCCGTCGGCGACGCCTACCAGGACGTGAATGAAGAAAAGCAGGCGCGAGAGTATCTGCGAAAGAAGCGCATGGAGAAGCCGAAAGATCAGAAGCAAGCGGCGCGGATATTCCGGCAGTTGGCGCGAGCAGGGTTCGGAACAAAAACAATTTTCTCGATTCTGAAGCGCTGGGATGTTGAAGATGAGACTCTCAGCGCGCTAGAGAGTGAAAGCGAGATAGAGTAATGGACTGCAGGACTCCGGGTTTGCACTGGGCTGAAAAATGTTGCATACTGCGAAACCGACCCCGGTAAAATACCCGACCTGTTTCCATTAAGGAGGAAGCCATGAAAGCAAAGTGGGCGATGTCTGTGGTGGCTGTTTTGTTGTGTGCTCCATGTTTTGTTTTTGGACAGGATGCCAACGCTGAAAAGAAGTCGACTGGCACCGAGATGAAAGACGCGACGAAGACCGCTGCGAAGGACACCAAGAAAGGTGTAAAGACCGCAGGAAAGGACACGGAAAAGGCTGCCGACAAAACCGGGCATGCGACCAAGAAAGTGGCCAAAGCCACTGAGAAGGACACGAAAACCGTCGCCAAGGATACGGGGAAGGGCACGGAGGTCGCAGCCAAGGATACGGAAAAGGGCGCAAAGACCGCGGGCAAAGACACCGGAAAGGCTGCGAAGAAGACGGGTAGTGAGATGAAGAAGGGCGTGGAGGGCGTGGGGCACAAGATGAAGAAGAGTGGTGACAAGCCCGCCGACGCTAAACCAGCCGAGACGACAAAATAACGCCGCACGAAAATCAACCACAGAAAGCCGGGAGTCCGTAG
>Ga0070731_10004091_pt1 | contig 12726 bp, 8 predicted proteins | sample Coa_R1_2_FD_66448 | JGI IMG/M metagenome (GOLD analysis project Ga0070731, IMG submission 66448) | Surface soil microbial communities from Centralia Pennsylvania, which are recovering from an underground coalmine fire - Coalmine... | ecosystem: Environmental > Terrestrial > Soil > Unclassified ... | reverse complement strand
ACGTCGTCGTCGAGGATGGGCTTGCCATCGTCGGTGACGGCGACGGCACCGGCGCGCTGCAGAGCGGCGAAGTCGGTGAGGGTTCCACCCTTGCTTCCGCGCGTGGCAGCGGCGATGGGAAACACATTGACCACAGCCCCACGCTCGGGATGGCGTTGCCACGCGACCCACTCCGCGGTATCGACCACCGGCGCGGTGTTGGGCATCGTGCAAACCGAAGTGAAGCCTCCAGCGGCGGCCGCGGCCGTTCCGGTGGCAATGGTTTCTTTGTAACTTTGTCCGGGCTCGCGCAGGTGGACGTGCAGATCGATAAAGCCGGGCGTGACGATGAGTCCGCGGGCATCGAATTTTTCATCTGCGCCGCCGCGAGTTTTATTGGGCAGCGCAATCTCGGCGACGCGGCCATCGCGTAGAAGGATGTCCATGGGCGCGTTGATCTTCGCCCCGGGGTCGATCAGGTGGCCGCCTTTGATGAGGAGCGAGCCCGATTTAGGTTTATCGTTTGACATGCGTAGATCTTTTTACCGTCGACAACGAAGCCGTTCAGACAGCGCCAAATCGCGCCGTGGTTTCTATTCTTCCTCCACTACGGGACTCCGATTTTTTCGCTCGCCACCCACGGCTTGCTCCGTGGGCTGCATTCTATCGCCGCTTCGCGGCCGAGCTGGAAGGCCGCGCTTTCCTTTAAAATCCGTGGTGATCCGTGAAAATCCGTGGCTCATTTCGCCTTTCCCAGCGCCCGTGCCAAAATCGCCATCCGCGTAGGGACGCCGTTGTGTACTTCGTCGACGATCACGGACTGCGGGCCATCGGCGATTTCGGCGGTCAGTTCGAGGCCGCGGATGATCGGTCCCGGGTGCATCACAATCGCATCGCGCTTGGCCAGCTTAAGACGCGCCGCCGTCATCTGGTAGCGTGCGATGTAGTCCTGCAGGCGAATCTTCTGACCGGCGAGGCGTTCTTTTTGTACGCGCAGCAGCATGACCACGTCGGTGCCGCGCAGCGCGTCTTCGATGTGGCGCGTAATGCGCAGTCCGGGTGCGAGCGTGGCGGCAACGTCGGGCACAAACTCGGTCGGGCCGCACAACGTCAGCTTCACTCCGAATTTGGTCAGCAGATGGCAGGCGCTGCGCGCGACGCGGCTGTGAAAAATGTCGCCGATGATTGTGGCCTGCAATCCCTTCAGCGATTTCTTGTGCTTCAGGATCGTGAATGCATCGAGTAGTGCCTGCGAAGGATGTTCGTGCATGCCGTCCCCGGCATTGATGATGGGGATGTCGAGATGCTGGGCCATCAGGTGCGGCGCGCCCGCCGAGGGATGGCGTATGACGATGCAATCGGCTCCGACCGCGCGCAAGGTGTATCCGGTATCCAGCAGAGACTCGCCTTTTTCAATGCTCGATCCCGAGGACTGCACCAGAGTCGTAATGGCGCCCAGAGATTTCGCGGCGAATTCAAACGATGAGCGAGTGCGGGTTGATGCCTCGTAAAACAGAAGCACGATCCGCTTGCCACGCAGCAGCGGGCGCGCCTTCAGCGGATTCATGCGGCGGGCCAGCTTGAGCAGGCCTAGGATGTCCTTCGCGTCGAGGTGTTCGATCCCGAGCAGCGAACCGCGTGCGGGCTTATTCATTGGAAAAGGAGCAAACGGTGCATCATACGCGGCAGGCGCGGGCGGCTGCAAGGGCTGCTGGATGCCCGGAAAAAGAGGCCTAGGATTTGTCGCGGCGGCCTAGGATGGCCCCACCAAGCGCTCCGCCAATGCCGCCGAGCACAATTGCTGCGACGAATGCTGCAATCAAACTCACAATAATTAGGAACTCAAATCCCTCTGGAGTCTTGATGCGGTCGAACAGAGCCAAAACCTGCGGGTCGCTGGTTTGGGATGACATTTCGTGGAGCTTGGCAAGTACCGCATCGCGAAATTCCGGCCCCTTGTGAAGAAATATTATGATCAGCGCTTCGAGAACCGATGACATGGCAAACAACAGCAAGCCGCTGAGAGCACCCAGACCCGCGCCCGCCGCCGTTTTGAGCGCGATCCCGGGTCGGCGCTGGCGATAAAACAAGACGGCGAGAAATCCCGCACAAGCCATTGCCACGAACGGATTCAATCCCAGATACATCAGCAGCGAGGCGACCACGGCCGCTAGAGCGCACGGTCTTATCGAAGCGGACCACTCCATCGGCAACGCAAGAACCGGGACGGTCTGCGACGCCGGCAAATCGGCTGAGTCTTTCATCGACGGAGCGGCGTAGGGGAGAGGCGGAGCGGGCTCGGCGATGACTACGCGGATCTGCGGCGCCGAGCAGTGCGGGCAAAAGGGAGTGCCCTGTTCCACGGCTTGTCCACACTTTTCACAAGACTGTTCCATGGGAGGTCGGAAAGGGGCTCTCTCTTCAGAAAGTATCGCAGAAAAGCAGCCCCGGTTGCAGCTTGGCAGGGTTCTCGCGACGGTTTGGCGACGTGAACCAATCTCATGCCGACTCGCAGCGACTACGGCTTCTTGACTTCCGGCTCAACGGCAGTGCCGCTGCCTTCTTTGAGGATATGAATCTGATCCACGGGCAAGTTTGCGAAGCGCTCGATCAGTCCGCTGAGCCAGCGAATTTCAATCCAGTCGATCTTCGTGGCCGATCCCAGGCCGAAGTGCACCCGCGTGTCGCTGCTCGAGACGTAGCTGGAACCGCTGCGAACTTCATCGACCAGAATACGCGCCGCAGTCTTCACTCGAACGCGCGCGCCGATGCCATCACGATTCGATTTTGTTCCAACCGCATGAATCGCGATCCAGTGATTCGTACTGCGAACTTGGTTTACGAGCAGGCTGGGCGCGGCATTCATGTTGCTGATCACAATCGAGATCCGGCCGTCGTTCCAGAGATCGCCCACCGCCAGGCCGCGCGAAGACGCCGCAGTGGTAATCCCCGAACCGGCCGAAGCAGAGATGTCGCTGAATGTCCCATCGCCGTTGTTGTGAAAAAGAATTCGTGGCTCTTTGTAGCTGCTGCCCAGGTGCTGGCTGTCGACCTCGGGATAAACGTGCCCGTTTACCAGAATCAAGTCGGGCCAGCCGTCGTTGTCCACATCGAGAAACATGGTTCCCCAGCCCAGGTACTGGGTATAGAGGCCAAGGCCCGCGGCGGAAGTGGCGTCGGTGAAGGTGCCGTCACCGTCATTCTTGTAGAGAGTCGAAGTGTCGTCGGAAAAATTCGTCTTGAAGATGTCGAGATGGCCGTCTCCGTTATAGTCCGCAACAGTTGAGCCCATGCCCGCCTGCTCGCGGCCGTCCTCATTGAAAGCGGCACCCGACGTAACAGCGACATCGGTGAACGTTCCGTCGTGATTGTTGCGATACAGAATGCTGGGCGTGCTATCGCAGGCGACGAAAATGTCCGGCCACCCGTCTTCATCGAAATCAAGAGTCGAAACGCTGAACGCGTAGTGGCCGTCGGTGCGGTCGATGTGCGCCTTGGTCGTCACATCTTCAAACGTGCCGTCCCCGCGATTGTGATAAAGAATGTTCTTCGATCCAGCCAGACCACGCGGGCCGCACATGACCGGGACTCCCTTCCAGATGCAGGTCGGACGCTCACCGGGTGCGGGGGCCGTCGCCAGATCGAAGTCCACATAGTTCGCCACAACCAGATCAAGGTGGCCGTCGCGGTCGTAGTCGACGAAAGCGCAGCCAGTACCCCACGCCTTCCCTGATCCCGCGACGCCCGCTTTCTCGGAAACTTCCGTGAATACTCCGTTCTGATTGTGGTACAGGCGATTCTTGCCGTAGTAGGTGATGTAAACGTCTTCCCATCCATCGTTGTCGTAGTCACCGACGCAAACGCCCTGGCCCCATCCGGTCGCGGTCAGACCTGACTTGGCGGTCACATCGGTAAAAGTCCCATCATGATTGTTGTGGTAGAGATGATTCGTTGGGCCTTGCCCGGCGGGAAATCCCTCAAGCTTTGTGCCGTTCACCAGCAGGATGTCGGGCCATCCATCATTGTCGTAATCGAAAATGGCAACGCCGGTTCCGGTAGTTTCAATGATGTATTTCTTGGTGTCGAGGCCGCCGAAAATATTCTGCACGGTCAGCCCGGCCTTTTCGGCGATGTCGGTGAAAGTCGCGATGATGGCCGGCGGAGGCGCTGGCGCCTTGGCCTGTTGAGCAATTAGCGTCGATGCGAGAAGAAAGAAACAACCGTAGGTCAGCGCCCGGCAGAATCGATCGATCACCAAGCTCCACCGAATCTGAAGTCGCATGGGCTCAAGGCATTGGTGCACCAGACAGTATAGACCGTGCGGAGGATACGATCTGCTGCACTCGAATGGGGCAACCGCGCTTGTGGTAGCTTTCCTAGGCTGTGTGCTCGAGCGTCAACACGAGGATTCATAATGTCATTCTTGCTTCGAGTTTGTTCGATGTATCGGTCCCGTTGCGGCTTTCCAACGGCGCTTCTACTCTCGCTCATTCCCGTAGTTGCAAGCACGGCGCAGACTCCCCACCCGAACATGGGACAGACGAAGCAGTTTCAAGTCGTCGCTTTTTATTCTCCAAATGCTGAGCCGGACCATGTCCAGTTTGCCGAGGGAGCGCTGAGGTTCTTTTCTGATCTGGCAGTGCAAGATAAATTCGTTTTCAATTCGACCACCGACTGGGCGAACTTGAATCCAGAATATTTGAAGAAATATCAGGTCGTCATTTGGCTAACCGACTCGCCCAACAATCCCGAACAGCGGCTTGCTTTCCAGCACTACATGGAAACCGGGGGAGCATGGCTGGGATTTCATTGCGCCGGATACAACGATAAAGACACGAACTGGCCGTGGTACGTCGATTTTCTCGGAGGCGCGATATTTCACATCAACAGCTGGCCGCCCTTGCCCGCCCGGCTGGTTGTGGATGACCGGACGCACCCGGCCACTGCGAATCTACCCGGAACCTTTGTGGCACCGGCCAATGAGTGGTATGTGTGGAAACCGAGTCCGCGGCTCAACCAGGACGTACGAGTTCTCGTGACCTTCGATCCGTCAAATTATCCGCTGGGGTTAAAAGACGTCCTCACGGGCGGTGACTTGCCCGTCGTATGGACCAACACGAAGTACAAGATGATCTACATGAACATGGGACATGGCGACAAGATTTTCACCAACGCTACGCAGAACAAGCTGTTCGAGGACGCGATCGTCTCGCTGGGCAGGTCGAAAGCATGGGCGGGGCGGTCTTCGGCACCGGTTGACCAGCCGCCAGCATCGGGATTGGAAATCAGTCCACGAGGAATTGTGGTAAATGACGCGAATCATAGAGTGTACGCGGTGAACACTGCCGAAGGCACCGTGACTATCATCGATGAAGCCACGGGTTCCGTCAAGACGGTGAAGGTGAGCACTGAGCCGGAAGCGATCGCGGTCAACCCGCTCACGAACAAAATTTATGTGGCCAATTCCGGCAGCGGAACAGTGAGTGTAATTGATGGAGTGACGGATATGGTCACAGCGACTGTGCCGGTCGGCGATTTGCCGTATGTGGTCGCAGTTGATCTGTTAAACGACAAAGTTTACGTATCGAAGACCTTCAGCAACACCACCACCGTAATTGATGGCAAGACCAACCAAACCAGCATTCTGAAAGCGGGAGTGCAGGCCGACACGATCGTCTCAGACGCCGCGACGAACCGGATCTACATGACAAGCTATGAAGGCGGCAAGGTCACTGTGATCGACGGGAAGAATGAAAGCGTCACGACCATCGACGTGGATAAACATCTTTGGGCTATCGCGGCGGATGGCGCGACCAAGAGAATCTATCTGACCGGCTCCGGCAGCGCTAAATTGTGGGTGATCGACGAGAAAACCAGCGCCGTAACGTCGCTGCCCACGGGAGAAATTCCTAGCGCGGTCGCGGTCGATCCGGCCGCCGACCGCGTGTACGTTGCGAACTACGAAAGCAACAGCGTGACCGTGATTGATAATGCGAACACGAGTGCGAGCGCGAAGGTGATTGCGACCGTGCCAGTGGGAGAGCGCCCTCAGGCCGTGGCCGTCGACCGGAAGACTCACCGGGCGTATGTGGCGAATACGCACGACGACACCGTGAGCGTGATTGACGGGACGTTAAGTACGGTAGTCGCGACCGTGAAATCGGGAAAAGCTCCGTACGCGATCGCGGTGGATGCCGAGACGAGCAAAGCTTACGTGGCAACTATGGCGGGCGGCGTCACGATCATTGATGGAAATACCCTCACTGCGACTCCAGCAGCCCCATCGGCAGCGAAGCAATAGAGCAACAAAAAAACGGCAGGGCCGACCCCCTGCCGCTTTCGCAATCTTGCGTAGCTAATTACTTCTTATTGACGGACTTCTTGAGTTCGGCTCCAGGGCTGAACTTCGCGACTTTGCGGGCGGCGATTTTGATGGTGGCGCCGGTTTGCGGGTTGCGCCCGTTTCGCGCTTTTCGCTGCGACACCGAGAAGGTGCCGAAGCCTATCAAAGCTACGCGGTCTCCCTTGCGGAGTGCAGACGTAATGCTTTCAACGGCGGTATCAATGGCAGTCGTGGCCTGCGCCTTGCTGATTTCACACGCGCCTGAGATCTTGTCTACCAGATCGGCCTTGTTCATAGTCTCTCCTCGCAGGTCTCTTTTGTGCCCAGCCTACAGCGGGGTGGAACAGGCTATGACTGAGTTGGGAAACCTGACGGCTTGTATTCTCCTCCGTCTGCGGCGAAAGTCAACTGTGAAAATCCGCACGGGAAGCCTGTTTCGCACTCCTTAGTTCCGAATCGAGCCTGTGCTCGCGGCTTTTCAGACCTGCGGACAGAGTTTTCCTACGTCCTCCACAGGCCACCGCCTTCCTTCACAGGATGTACACAGGCAGACAAGGTTTCCAGCTTGCGCAGAACCCGCTCGCGGGTGCAAAGTCGAAGGAGGAGAATTTGTTTGAAGATGAAGATCCAAGTCGAAGACACGAAGGTTGAAGGGCTGAGGGTTGAAGGCGTGAAGATGGATGGGGCCCAAGCACTCAAGGCTCACGCCGACGTGTGCCCTCTTTGCGAGGGCACAGGATGGAAAACCGCAGGAGGCGGTTCCAGTAGAAACGCTCCCAATGCTAAGTCTCCCAGTACAAACGACCGCAGGGTTACACGCTGCGACTGCCGGCTACGAGCACGTGGGGAAACCCTGCTGGCCGCGGCCCGCATTCCGCGCCGTTACGAGCACTGCGAACTCTCGAACTATGACACCGACTTCCCCGGCGCTCATCCGTCACTGCAAGAGGCACACTTCATCGCGTCCGGCTTCGCGAGGAAATGCGATCCTCGAGGCGACAAAGGCCTTCTGATCATCGGCAAGATCGGAACCGGCAAGACTCATCTCGCGGTTGGGATCATCAAGGAACTGATCGTCAACCGAGGTCTCGCCTGTCTGTTTTATGACTATCGTGAACTCCTGAAGGAAATCCAGAACTCCTACAATTCGACGGTGCAAACCACGGAACTGGATGTGCTTCGTCCGGTGTTCGACACCGATGTTCTGGTACTCGACGAACTGGGAGCGGTGAAGCCGACGGAGTGGGTGTGGGACACGGTCAGCTTGATCCTGAATACGCGCTACAACGACAACCGAACCACGATCATCACCACGAATTTCGATGACCAACCAGCGGCAGGCGCTACAGCCTCGCTGTCACCCGCAAGGGCCGCAAGCCGGGGAGAGACACTAGGCGACCGCATCGGCGAACGCATGCGCTCTCGATTGCATGAGATGTGCCGCATCGTCACATTGGAAGGCTCCGACTTCCGCCAGAAATTCCGCAGCGCGAACTTCAGGTAAATCTTTCGCCACGGATTGTCACGGATAAGACAAAAAGCTATTCTTGGCCCTATCCGTGTGAATCGCGCAAATCCGTGGCGAAAGAAGTTCGTCCTTGGTTCTCGGCAGCGCGCCCACACTAGAATGAATCCGTGCTGACCGAGCGCCTAGAATTCGCGCCTGAGCGGGATGCGGAAATCTTCTCCGCTGCCCCCGCGACCCCGGCGGTATTCCTTCTGCGTGGTGCCGACGCCCAAGCCGAGCCTTATGTCAGCAAGACAGCGAACCTGCGACGCCGCCTGCAGCGCCTGCTCGGCCCCGTCGAGGAACGCACAAAAAGACTCAACCTGCGCGATCGTGTGCATGAGATCGAGTACTCGCCAACCGGATCCGATTTCGAGTCCGGCTTTCTGCTCTACGGCGTGCTCCGTGCCTCGTTCCCGAAGACTTACTCCAACCGCATGCGCTTTCGTTTCGCGCCGCTGGTGAAGCTGCATCTCGAAAACGAATATCCGCGAGCCTCCATCACCACGCGGCTGGGCCGGCTCAGTGGACGCTCTCTTTACTATGGCCCCTTCGTTTCGCGGGTCGCTGCCGAGAAATTCATGAACGATTCGCTCGACTTCTTCAAGATGCGCCGCTGCGTCGACGACCTGCATCCCGACCCGAAATTTCCCGGCTGCATTTATTCCGAGATGAAGATGTGCCTTGCGCCCTGCTTCAAAGGATGCAGCGACGAAGAATACTCCGCTGAAGTGACCCGTGTGCAGGCCTACTTCGACTCCGCAGGAGATTCGCTCACTCGAGAACTCTCAGCCGAGCGCGAGGCTGCCTCAGCTCAGTTAGCGTTTGAAGACGCAGCGGCAATTCACGTCCGCATCGAGAAGCTGAAGCCCATCGTGAGCCAGCTTCCTGAAATCGTGCACCGGCTGGACCGGCTCTCGGCTCTGATAGTTCAGCCCAGTCACATCCCAGGCGCAATCGCGTTCTTTCGCGTGGATTGCGGACGACTTTCCGGCCCGATCCCGTTTGGAATTCAGTCTGCCGAGCACGCCAAGTCGCAGTCGATGGAATCGCGAGTACAGGCCACGCTAGACTCATCCCCGGCGACGAATACAAAATCTGCGCTGGAAACGATGGAGCATCTGGCCCTGCTCAAGCGCTGGTATTACCGTGGGACGCGCATCGGCGAAATTTTCTTCGCCGATCCTCACGGCGAGTTGCCGATGCGCCGGATCGTGCGCGGAATCTCAAGAGTCTTCCGCGGCGAGAAACCGGAAGCGAGTGTCCCGCAAGAAAAATAAAGGCACAGCCGAAGCCGTGCCCTTCTTTGAAATATCAGCCTTGATCTGCGCGGTCTGCGGCGAAGGCTCTAGTCCCGCACTCCATCCATAAACGCCCGCAGCTTCCGCGACCGCGAAGGATGCCGCAACTTGCGCAGAGCCTTCGCTTCGATCTGCCGGATGCGTTCGCGCGTAACTGCAAATGACTGTCCGACTTCTTCCAATGTATGCTCCGACCCGTCTTCGAGACCAAACCGCATCTTGATGACTTTCTCTTCCCGCGGCGTCAGCGTGCGCAGAACCTGTCCCGTCTGGTCCTTCAGGTTCACGTTGATCACCGCCTCGGCCGGAGACACCACGCCGCGGTCTTCGATGAAGTCGCCCAGATGCGAATCTTCTTCTTCGCCAATCGGAGTTTCGAGCGAAATCGGCTCCTGCGCGATCTTCAGGACTTTCCGAACTTTCGCCACAGGAATGTCCATACGCTTGGCGATTTCTTCCGAAGTAGGCTCGCGTCCCAGTTCCTGCACCAGCTGCCGCGAAGTGCGGATCAGCTTGTTGATCGTCTCAATCATGTGCACAGGGATACGAATCGTACGCGCCTGATCGGCAATCGCACGCGTGATCGCCTGCCGAATCCACCACGTAGCGTACGTCGAAAACTTGTAACCGCGGCGATATTCGAATTTGTCGACGGCTTTCATCAGGCCGATGTTGCCTTCCTGAATCAGGTCGAGAAATTGCAGGCCACGGTTGGTGTATTTCTTGGCGATCGAAACCACGAGTCGCAGGTTGGCCTCGATCAACTCACGCTTGGCCTGCTCCGCGTCCATGTCGCCCGAGATAATCTCGCGCTGCGTGCGCTTGAGTTCGGCGAACGACACCCCGGTTTCGAGTTCCAGTTTTTCGACTTCGCCGCGAATCGCACGCGCCTGCCGCCGATATTCTTTCTTCTGTTCTTCGCTGCGCGTCGCGTCGGCTTTGCGTTCAAGATTCTGCGTCTGGCGGTCGAGCGAACGCATGCCGTCGACCGTCTTGTTCAGGCGCTCGATCAGCCGCTTCCGCTCGGCATTGGTGAAGCCCAGCTTGCGCATCGCCTTCGACGTGGCAACGATTGCGCGCGCCAGCTTGCGCCGCGCCCGGCGATGATCCTTCGGCTTCTTTGTCTTCGATACTTCGAGGTACTTCTCTTCGAGCAACTGGGCCTTTTTGTACAACTTGGCCATGTCGTCGATTTTGCCCGTGAACTCGTTCAGGCGGTTCTGCAGAATCTCGTCTGTGATCTCTTCCTCATCGAAGGTGACCACTTCCTTGATCGAGCGCACGCCCTTCTTCAAATCCTCGCCCATGGCCAGCAATTCGCGGATCACAATCGGCGATCGCGACAGGGCCTTCAGCACGCGGATTTGGCCGCGCTCGATCCTTTTCGCGATTTCTACTTCGCCTTCGCGCGTGAGCAGCGGCACCGTTCCCATCTCGCGCAAATACATGCGGACGGGATCGTTGGTTTTTTCCAGAGCTCCAGGAGTGAGGTCGAGTTCGACATCCTCGCCTTCTTCGTTATCTTCGAATTTCTTGTCGAGTGTGGACGAAGGCAGCTTGGGCCCTTCCAGCACATCGATTCCCTGCGTACCAATCGTAGTCAGCAGATCATCCAGGTCCTCGGGAGAATGCACATCGTGCGGGATCAGGTCGTTCACCTGGTCATAGGTGAGATATCCCTTCTCTTTACCTGTATCGATCAGCTTTTTGATATCCTCGAACTTGTCGTCAAGAGCCAAAAGGTGTGTCCTCAACTACTTTTCCGCTCCACAGGAGCGTGTGATAAATTCCTTAAAAGGGTGGGTATGTGGGTACTGCAGGATTGTGCATAACGCACAAACTTTTAGAGTTTAGCACATAAGTGCTGTACCGTCTATCGCTTGCCCGCTAACCATTTCAGCACCCGCCCGCTATCTTCAATTCCTCTTAATACTTAGATGGTCTTCAAAGCGGTTTTGTTTCATGCACTTTTCTTCGTTCCAGCGTTCCGCAGTCCATCTTCAGCAAGGCTGGGATCGCGCAGCGCACGACTGATTCTCTCCAGTTCCGTCAGCAACTCCCGCAGGCGCGCATTGTCTGAAGCCAGACCGGGCTTCTTCAGATCCTGCTGTACTTCCTCCTGCCGCCGCCGCAAATGAATCCGGCGCAGAGCCCGTACCGCAGCTTCCAGAACATTTGCCGTCAGCTCTTCGTCTTCTTTGAGCAGTATCAACGCGAGCATCCGGCGATCCGTTTCGGTGGCGGGTACTTCTAGCACATCGGCAAATTCGCGTCCGGCATTGAGCAGAGCCTCGGTGAGCGACTCAGTAGCCAGTCCGCGATGCAGAGCCTCATTCTGCAGGACAAACTGCGCCTGCCGCGCCGGATCGAACTCCTCCTCAGCTCCATCACGAGCGGAAAGATGTTCCTCGCCCGATTGCACCTGACGTACCGAAGCCAGGGCGCGAATCAGAACTTTCTCCGCGTCCGTGACCTGCGCCTCTGCCGGAGCTTTTACGGCGGAAGTCGCGCGCGTCCCCGCTGCATGCCGCAACTCCTGCCGCAACACAGCGGAATCAATGCCCAGCTTTTGCGAGATCTCATGCGCGAGTTCGTCGCGCGCAATCCTGCTTGGGACGCGCTGAATGTGAGGCAATAAGTAATTCAACGCCTTGACCTTGCCGTCCGCGCTGCGCACGGGAAATTGCGAACGCGCGCGCTCAATCAAATAATCGAAATATTTTTGCGAATTCTTCAGTGCTGTCCCGTACTCTTCTTTTCCCTTACGCCGAATGTAGAGATCCGGATCGAATCCCGGCTCCAGCGTCAGCACCTTAATCGTGAACTCTTCCTCAACCAACAGACCGAGAGTTCGTTCCGTCGCCTTGGCCCCCGCCGTATCCGGATCGAAATTCACCACCGCATTCTTGCTGAACCGCCCCAGCAGCTTGGCTTGCAGTTCGGTGAACGCCGTCCCCGAACTAGCGACGACGTTATGAAATCCAGCGGCATAGACAGAAATGCAATCCATCTGTCCTTCGACAAGAATCGCATAGTCGAACTTCTTCACCCACTCCTTCGCCAGATCAAGATTGAAGAGCACCTTGCCCTTGGAGTAGATCGCCGTCTCCGGCGAATTCAGATACTTCGGCCCAGCCTTTTCGTCGGCTGCCAGCGTGCGCCCGGTAAACGCAATCACCTTCCCCGCCTCGCTCGCAATCGGAAACATCACCCGATTGCGAAACTTGGAATACATAGCAGCGGTCGTTGGTCCTTGGCCGTTGGTCGTTGACTCACCCAGCCCCTTGTCATCCCGAGCGGAGGTGGAACGTCCGTCCGCGGAGGTGGAACGTCCGTCCGCGGACGTTTCACCGGAGTCGAGGGACCCGCTGTTTTGCTGAGAGCTGACAGCTGAAGGCTGAGAGCTTTCCTTCCACGAAAACAACCCGCTCTCCCGCAACACCTCTTCGCTGAACTCATCCTTCAGCCGGTCGCGCAAGAGAAATCCAGAATCCGGCGCGTACCCGATCCGAAAGCGCGCAATCATCTCCTGATCGAGCCCGCGCCCCGCCAGATATTCCCGCGCCCGCGCCCCCTCCGGACGCCGCAGGCACTCC
>Ga0070731_10004090_pt1 | contig 12726 bp, 12 predicted proteins | sample Coa_R1_2_FD_66448 | JGI IMG/M metagenome (GOLD analysis project Ga0070731, IMG submission 66448) | Surface soil microbial communities from Centralia Pennsylvania, which are recovering from an underground coalmine fire - Coalmine... | ecosystem: Environmental > Terrestrial > Soil > Unclassified ... | reverse complement strand
CGAGCGGCTGCGCCTTCGTCCCTGGCGGCAAAAAAAGGCGGAGGGTCTAGTTTTTCCTCTCGGAATTTGCCACGCAATCTACTTCGTCTTAGCGCTCCATTCCGCTTGCCACTTGGTTCGCAACCCGGCGCGATCGACTTCCTGCCCGCGTAAGTACACCTTGTTGATCCGGCGCGTGTTGGAAATTTTCTCGAGGGGATTCGCGTCAAGGACGATGAAATCGGCGCTCTTGCCCGGCGCCACCATTCCGGAATTGACTTTCGCAATTTTAGCGCCGTCGCGCGTGGCCGCGACGATCGCCTCCATCGGCGTCAGCCCGATCCCGACCAGGCTTTCCAAATCCATGTGGTTAAAATAACCGATCAGAAACCGGCTTTGTCCGGTGTCGGTTCCGGAGAGGACCATCATCCCCGCGGCCCGAAGCTTCATGGCGTTGCGTCCCTGCAACTCGTAATCCCGGCGGGCGGTTGCGATGGCGTCCGGAGTCATGTTTTTCTTAGGGTCGACCCAATATTCTTTAATTAGCTGTGGAGAATAGGTATCCCCGAGCAGCGGGTCGTCGAGCCACGCCGGGTGTGCGCCACCTTGAGAGGTCATCCAGGCATTCGCAAGGTCAGGCGTCATCCAGATATTTGGCCGATCGTTCCGGGCGATCCGCTGATTCACAATTGAGATCAAGTCGTCGTCCACTGCCTCGCCGGCGCGAACCGGGACGTGAAGCCATCCCTCGACGCCTGCGCGCATCAGTTCCTTGGCATCGGCCAATGTGACGTTGTGGACTCCGACGGGGACATTGTGTTTGTGCGCTTCGTCGATAATCGCTCGATAGAGTACCGGCGTCAGCGTCGGTTTCGTTCCTCCCCGGTTGTCCACCCAGATCTTGATGAATGCCGGCTGCATGAGCACATAGTCTTGAACGGCAGCTCGCGCCTCTTCGACCGTGGAAACCGAGTACGGGACGTCCACTCGCGAGGGGTGGCCTTGGGGACCGGAACCGGGCCAGGCGATGCCCGTGCCCGCCGTGCGAAACAGCGCCGCATTCGGGATGATTTCCTCGCGCACCTGCAACGGCACGATGCCCCAATTCGTCCTGCCCCCGTGCAGATCGGAGCGATCTTCCAGATCGCCGATGCTGACAATCGCGCCGATGCCGTGGTAGGCGAGACGCTCCAGATGGTCGATCAGATTCTCGCGCGTGTAGAATTCCTTGGCCATGGTTCCGTCCGCTACGTGCTGGAATCCGATGTGGCCATGGAGATCGATCATTGCGGGCATGACCGTTTTTCCGGTTAAATCGACGTGCGCGGCGCCGGCGGGAACCTGCAACTGGCCGCGGCGGCCGACGCGAGTAAACAAGTTGTTCTCGACGAGGAAGGCGGAGTTTTCGATAGGCGCACTGCCGTCACCTGTGATGAGGCGCGCCCCTTCGAACACCGTCACGCCGGCCGTCCTGGTTTGGGCGGCAATCTGCCAAGATAAGGCAGCCGCAAAGAAAAACCCTGCCACGGCAAGTAAACCAAACGATGTCCACTTTACTCGGCGCATAGAGGCCTCCTTCGAAAAAAGCTGGTTCGAATGTGACGCAGGCGAACCCTTTCAGTTGTCCGGCGGGCGTCCACGAGAGAAGTCAAAACCCCGACCCTTTAAGTTCGAAAGGGTCGGGCAACCGGAAAGGCAAAACCGTTTTTGCGGTGATGACGCACTCGAGTTGCATGACCCGTACCCAAGTTCGCTGCACAAGAAAAGATCATGCTAAGGCTCCGCGCTGGCTTGTTATTTCAGCGATATCTTCTTGTCCAAGTCTGTGCGCACGATCAGGTAAGTGATGTCGCCTTCGGCGCTGGCCCAGCCGTGCGGTATGCCGCCGGGGATGATGACGACGTCGCCCTTGGCGATGCGGCGCGAAACACCGCCTTCAATGCCGCTGCTCCCGAGGTCAGTCCAATTCCCCATATTCGACGGCCGCGGCGTCTGGGGCTCTTTCAACTTGCCGCCAGTCACCAGGATGCCTGCGCCTTCCAGCATGTAGTAGACCTCGGAGACGTTCGTTTGATGAATGCTTGCGGTGATCGGAGCGTCCTTGGGCCGGAACACGCCGAAAATGCCGACGTGGTACCCGCCGGCGTCAACGACCCGAATGGGCCGGTCGCTGTTGCGGTCGCGCGGCCCGTCTTTCAAAAATGCCTGGACCTGCGCGGCGGTAATGTCAGTGGCGCCCATGGGCGCCTGCGCCGCCGCCGAGGATGCCACGAACAGCAAGAATATCCCCATAAACAGATTTCGCATGAGACAGTTCCTCCCTTTTTTGCGTCGCCGCGATCATAGCGGTCTGCGTGTTGCCGGAGGATACCACATAGAGGCGCGCTAAAGAGTGTGCCTGCGATCAAGGGAACTGTAAGTTTTTGTAGCGCCCGCCTTCAGGCGGGCATCTCTGCGGTCCGCTTACTTGGTAAGCAGCATTTTCAAGGCGATGAGAAGTAATGCCACACCGAAGATTCTCTCCAAAACTACATTTGGAAGGTTGGTAGCCATCCTAGCTCCCAGGTAACTGCCGAGCAGGAACCCGACACATATGTAGCCTGCTATTTCAAAGTTCACGTAGCCCTGCTTGTAGTAGGACCACACGGCTAGAATTCCGATGGGTGGAACCAGCAGGGCCAGGGTCGTACCTTGCGCCTGGTGCTGCGAAAGGCCGAAGAATAGAATCAGCGCGGGGACAATTATGACTCCGCCTCCTATGCCAATCAGGCCGCTGAGAGCGCCTGCCGTCAATCCCAAGAGCACGTAGAGCAGGATGTTGGTCATGGTTGTTTCCTTCAAGGATTCCTCGCGACGCCAAAAGCAGGATTTGTAATTCCGTTGCAGCAAAAACATCCTATACGAAAAAAGTGCATCGAATTCCTCAAAAAAAGCAATCCGACCCTGACGGGCTTGATTTATCTATCGCCAGCCTGAAGGCGGGCGATACACAAAGGTAGCTGGTGTCGCGGCCGAAGCCACGACTCGCAAAACAAATTTAGAGAATGACGGGTGGCTACTATATGAGGTCATGTGACAAGCAAATCATTACGGCGTCATCTGCCTGTGGCCATTCGCCAGATACCCTCAACCGGAATTGAAGCGAGGCATAACAATGCGAAGAGCAATTGCCTTTCCAATGAGAGTCGCCCTCGCCGCTTTTCCGGGCACGGCGGGCCGGGCAAGCATGGCGGATCCTGTGGGAAACTGCGCATTTTCCATGAGTAGCTGCGTCAATTCGGCTATGAAATTGACAGCCAGGAGCCACGCGGATCTGCGGCTCCACGCCGGGACATTTGACCCTGAACCTATTTCTCTTAGGTATCGCGAAGATAAAAATTGTGCATGAGAAGTTCGGGGAAATGTGTTTATAATGCGGCATCGACATCCTGTCGACATCGGCATTCTTTGCCGAGAAGGAGGTGATCCAGTGAGGTACGGTACACTTTGATTGAGCTGTAGGAGAGGCGCCCGTGAATCTGCCAGGCGCCTCTCTTTTTTTGTCACCCCTCTGAATTGCGGAAATCCACTGAAATTTGAACGATGCAAAAGCCATCCGCAAGCGAACTACGAACCCGCGAAACAATTTAAGATGACGGCGGTGCTAGCTGATCAACGATGCGGATTGACATTCGTGTTCCGCCGACCGCTCACCTAGAAAGTTCACGCCGTTGCCTTGCGAATCCCGCACTTCATATTGCCGTGGCCAGCTGGCATTGAGCGCATCCGCGAGCTGCAAGGCCTCTTGAAGGCCGTTGCGGGATGCCACGTAAACGAACTCACCGTCGCCAAGTCTTGCATACAATTTGTACATGACGCCTGCCTCTCTTTTAACTGATTTCATTTTTCGCCGCAATTCATTGCCGGCCTCTGGAGCGGCGGCGAATGAATATTTCCGCTATCTCAAAGACTCGCATTCGTGATCTTGGGTCTAATATTGGTCACGCGGATCGCGTTGGTATTTTTATCGTAGCTTCCGGTTACGATTACTTCCTGTCCCGCGAAGGCCTCGGGCCGCAGCTGGTCGTCCAGCGTGTAAATGCGCCGGGTCTCAGAGTTGTACAGCACGAATTGCGCGCCGTCGGCTTTCACGCAGGTGAGGATGCAGTTTTTTGCGCTCTTGATCACGTCCAGGTGATGCCCTTCCGCGCAGAGGCTATCCGTGATTTCGCCGACAAAGTTTTCACCATTTCGTATCGAAAAGTCGGGAGTCTTCCGGGCAGACAGGCTCCCAGCCAGAATCAGCAGACCAACCATCCCAATCGCTGCGAATTTCATGGCCCCCTCCTGATGATCGCGAACTACCGATCAATCTGTGTCCAGCTTCTGCTCTAACTGCAATAGGTGCAGTGAGTCAGGTCACATGAATTTGTGACTTCCATCACTCCTGCCAGACGCGGTCTGGTTCCGGGAATTGATGCCCTTTACCTTGACAGTCATTCCATGGGGTGTTACCAACACGGCTAAATCTCATCGCGAGGCGGTAACATGGATACCAATCGGCATGGTCGCAGGCGATTTTTGAAAGAGGGCGCCGCCCTCGCCGGATTGGCCATCGCAGGGGCTCGGTTCGCGAAAGCGCAGGACGGGCCGGGCAGCGCGATGCCAGATATAAACTCACCGGACTTCAACCCCCCTGGGATGTTCGGCCCGGATGGCCCTCCCTATGGAACGCCTTCCAATTTCGAAAAAACGAAGCGCCAGTTCATGGCCGGCCTCGGAGTAACCACGCCGCATCAGGATTTGCACGGAATCATCACGCCGTCCGGTTTGCATTTCGTGATCAACCACGGCAGCCCGCTTCCCGACATTGACCCGCAGCAACACCGGCTGCTGATTCACGGAATGGTGGACCGCCCGTTGATTTACACGCTTGACGAAGTGAAGCAGTTGCCTTCCGTGACGCGCATTCATTTCCTCGCCTGCGCCGGAAACTCCTATCTCGACCCCGCAACCAGGGCGAATCCCCCACAGACCGTGCAGAGAACGCACGGGGCAACCAGTTGCAGCGAATGGACCGGAGTGCCGCTGTCTGTTTTGCTTCGGGAATCGGGCGTCCAAAAAGAAGGAAGCTGGCTACTGTGTGAAGGCGCGGAGTGGAAGAAGCACACGATCAGCATCCCCATGACGAAAGCCATGGATGACGTGATGGTGGCCTACGCCCAGAATGGCGAGGCGCTGCGGCGCGAGAACGGATATCCCATGCGGTTGCTGGTCCCTGGTTTCGAAGGGACCCGCAATGTGAAATATCTTCGTCGCATTAAAGTGGTTGACCGGCCCTACATGACGAAATGGGAGACCGGCGTGTACACCAATCTTCTCCCAAGCGGCAAAGCACGCTGGTTTCAATTCGAACTTGAACCGAATTCGGTGATTACGCGCCCGTCCGCCGGCCTGAAGCTGGCCGGGCCGGGATATTGCGAAATCACGGGGATAGCCTGGTCCGGCGCGGGAAAGATCCGCAAGGTTGATGTCTCCACTGATGGCGGGCGAACTTGGAAGGCAGCGCAAATTCAGGAGCCCGTGTATTCCAAGGCGCACACGCGATTTCGCATTCCGTGGAATTGGGGCGGGGAAGAGACCGTCATCCAATCCCGCTCCACGGATGAATGGGGCGCGGTGCAGCCAACGCTGGCCGAGTTGACAAAAATTTGGGGCGTCACGCTTGACTATTGGCGGACGGACACAGCCAGGCTCCAGCATTTCAATGCCAGCCAACCCTGGACGATCAAGCCAGACGGGAGCGTTCGAAATGAAATCTGGTAAAACTTTAGTTCTGGGGCTCGTCCCTTTGGCGCTTCTGGCATTCTGTGGGTCGGCGCTCGCGCAGGGACCTACCTACAAGTTGGGCAGGACTCCGACACCGGAGGAAATCAAGGCCCTGGATATTTCCATCGGGCCAGAGGGAAAAGAACTCCCCCCTGGACGCGGTACCGTCCCCGAAGGCGAAAAAATCTTCGCGGGAAAGTGCGCCAAATGCCATGGACCATCCGGGACAGAGGTCAAATTTCTTCATGGTCCGCTGGTGGGAGGTTTTGGCACGCTCACCACATTTCAGCCTCTGAAAACCATCGGGAGTTATTATCCCTATCCCACTACGATTTGGGACTATATCAACCGCTCCATGCCTTTCGACAGGCCCTCCTCACTCAAAGCGGACGAGGTGTACTCCGTGGTTGCGTTTCTTTTCTACCGGAACGGCATCATCAAGGCGGGCGACGTTCTGGATGCTGCGAACCTGCCGAAAATCAAAATGCCAAATCACGACGGATTCTTCCCCGCGCAACCCGAGTGGAGGCCCGGGTACGCCCAACCATATTTCACGGCGGCGCCGGTGCCACGGGTAAAGAAGCCTTAATGTGGCAAGCTGGAAATGCACTTGCCGATCGATCAAATAGGCCTCGATAGCGTTGACCCATTCTGAAATCAGGTCCCCGGGAAAATGCCTCCCCGGCTCGGTTAATGCGATACCGGATGCGGACTTGGTGCTACAATTTCCGAAGTTCGGGGGAACTAGAAGAGGACTTCTAGTGCGGGGAATGGCCAGGTAAGTTTTAAGCGGCTAGTACCTCGATTTGGGTGAGATAACGGACTGTCGCCGGTTACGGGCATCGTCCGATCTCGGCGCACGTCGCGGAGGCGTGCGGCGATTCCTCGTTTAAATTCCCGGATTGAGCGGCACACAAAATAAAAAGGAGCGTTTCCATGAAGTTTTCGATTCTTGGCCGTATTGCGTTGGGTCTTTTCCTTGTAGTGTTCGGCGCGTGTTTTTTGTCGGGATCCTACGCCCGACCGAAACCAGCGGCATCGGGCTACCATTTGCTTAAGACTGTTTCATTGCCCGCAGCCCCAGGCGGCGCCGAGTATTACGACTACATTACTGTCGATGCGGAAGCGCGCCGCGTTTACGTTTCGCACGGCACGGAAGTCGTCGTTCTGAATGCGGACGATTATTCCGTGGTGGGGAATATCGGCGGCTTGTCGCGCAGCCACGGAATAGCTGTGGCCAAGGACCTAGGGAAAGGGTTCATCACGGACGGCGATTCGAGGGAGGGCGCCACTGTCCAGGAAGTCGTCGTTTTCGATTTGAAGTCGATGAAGGTAACTGGCAGGGTGAAGACGGGCCAGGTCGATACCGACGCAATCATCTATGAGCCCGTGACGAAACACATTTTTACCTTTAATGGCGATAGCCACAACACGACGATTATTGATGCGGTGAAGGAATCCGTGATCACGACGCTCGACCTGGTCGGAAAGGTTGAATTCCCCGCGGTCGACGGCAAGGGGATGGTCTACGACAACAATCCGGAGAAAAACGACATCGTGGCCATCGATGCTCACACGAATACCATCAAATCACGCTGGCCGACGGCGCCGGAGGGAAATCCGACCTCGATGGCAATCGATCAGAAGAACCGCCGGCTTTTTTCCGCGGGGCGCGGGCCGCAGTTCGTGATCATGATGGACGCCGACACGGGGAAAGTTCTCCAGTCGTACCCTATTTCTGCGGGAGTGGATGCGAACGCCTTTGATCCCGCAACAGGTATGCTGTTCGTCGCGACACGCGAAGGCATGCTGCACATTTACCACGAAGACTCGCCCGACAAGCTGAGCGAGGTGGAGGCGGTGAAAACGGAGTACGGCGCCAAGACTTTGCAGGTCGATCCGAAGACCCACAAGGTTTTTCTGACGACGTCGGACTTTAATCCGCCGGCCGCTCCGACGGAAAAACAACCTCATCCGCTGGCGACGGCCAAGCCGGGAAACTTCCGGGTGCTGGTGTACGGGCGCTAGGCACTTTTTCTAAGAAAATTCCACACCGTCTCGACACCAGTTCACACGCTGGTATCGGGAAGTAGCGCGGGCTTCAGCCTGTGGGTTTTGGTCCTGCAAGGACGAACCCCCGCAGGCTGAAGCCTGTGTTACTGGGTCCTGCCGAAGTACACAGAATTGGTATTTGACAAAAGTTCAGACGGATCTCATCGAAAAACATCGCCTCGCCTGCATCAGTCTGGCGCCGGGCTGATGCAGGCGGAGGCATTTTGACAACCAAGCTGTGAAGCTCCGTTTTCCTATTTGTGCAACTTCAACGTCCAGATCAGGAACAGGTTGGTGGCGTCATCCACGGCGGCGAACTTGGCAGTGCGCCCCATGGTTTCGACAGCCAGCCCGAACGAGCCGCCTTGGGCCGGGTCCATGGAAATCTGCTTCACGAATTTACCGCCGACGGTGAACTCGACGATTTCGCTGGGCTGATTGGGGTCCGAGTTAATCACATCGTTGTTGCTGGCCAGGAGGTCGCCGTTTGGCGCCATGGCCATTCCGAGCGGTCCGTGCAAGTGAACAGGATCCGTGTAAACCAACATCCCCCTGCCACCGTCGTGATGGCGATCGCCGGCGTCAAATACGGCATACACTGAATTGTCCGCGGTCGAAGCCACGTACAGGATGTCCTTCTTTGCGTCGTACACCAGGCCCGTCGGCGCATCCACGAAAGTGACCGCGTCGCATGCAAATGTATAGTTCGAGGCGATTTGCGTTATTTTTTTCACGGAGACGCTGGATTTATCGACGTCCAGATCGATGCGCACTACCGTTCCATTCAATCCGTTGGCGACAAAAAATTTCGCGCTGCCAAATTCATCGAACAGCGTGGAATCCCACGGGCCATCGATCAAGGGATCCGTGATGGTCGAAATCAAATTTCCATTTTTGTCGATCACCAGAATGGAGCCCGCCGAGGATTTCTGGCACGTGCCATCGCTGGACGGGAAATTGCCAACCAGAACATATCCCCGCACCAGCACGTTCAAGGCAGTGGTAAGCCCCAGAGGCGCAGCGCCTCCGAAGAACTGGAAGACCGGTTGAGTGGGGGGCACATCGACGATTGTGGTGCCGGTGCCCTGGAGATTCGAACTGTTGTTGAAGTTCGAAATCAGAATGTCGCCGGGATTGATCAACCCGCCAGCCGGAAACCCGGGCGGCACGAAGGCTACTCCATAGGGATTTACATCCCCATTGCCGGGGACGGTCGAAACGGCGCGAACCATCGCGGGAAGGAATGGACGATCGTCATCTTGCGCCAGCAAGACGGTCGAGGTAAGCAGGCACAAGACGATTGCCGCGGCGAGCGATTTCAGAACGGCAAACTTTATTTCAATGAACAATGACGCTAAGCCAGAATTTTGTTTTGGCTGGGCGATTTCGCGATTCATGGTAGCTCCTTCGTGTGGATCGCCGGTCATGGAGACTTCGGCGGATTGTTTTTTGGGATGGACGAGGCCCCAAATATCGAACGATAGTGCAACGTTCGAGAGGGTGATCCTACGCAGGACCCCATTTTGGCGTGTCAAGAAGCGATCTTGGTTATGTCAAAGAATTGTAAACAAAAGCGGGAACCAGCGGGAGAGTACTAGAACTCCCTCGAACATTGCGGGGCGTAGCTTCGGGTGTGCGCTCTTCGCCTAATCACGGGTTTCGTACACCCACAGTTCGGCGCCACGATTGGCGCGGGCGGGAACCGCCAGGTAGAAACTGTTGTGCTTGCCGACTTGTCCCGTATAGGCGCTGGTGCGGGCGCCGATCGCAGTCGGAATCTTTGCGATTCGCTGGTAACGGTCAGCATCTATCTGCTGATAAACAAAGATGAAGCCCTCTCCACTAGTGACGTAGATTCTTTTGCGATCCGCGTCATAGGACATATCGTCAGTGTCGATCGCGCCAGGAAGGCTGGCAATCTCCTTTCCCGTGTCCATGTCCAGCACAAGCAGGCGCGCCGGCTTGCGGGCTGCCACGAACAAGCGGCGGCGCGCTTCATCGAGCGCCATCGGGAAATTTGTCCCCGCGCCTTCCAGTTTCCAATTCTGAATTTTGCGGGTATTGCGATCGATGACGGCGATCTGGCTGATGGAAGCGAGGTTCACGAAAATTCTCGGGCCTTTCTCCTCGAGTTGAAAGGATTCGGGATGGGCCGCGACTTTGAATGGCGGGTCGATCCGCTTGTTCGTGGCCGCGTCGAAAACGCCGATGGCGCTCTCCTCTCCATCGCCGTAACCGACGTAGACGCGCTTCGCTGCCGGGTCGTAACGGAGCTGGTCGGCGTCGTCGGAAAACTTCACGGTATCGATCAATTTGTAGGTGTCAGCGTCGAAGATCTTGCACGTGCCATCGCCTTCACTGGAGACCACGATGCGATTCGAGTCGGGAAGATACGCCGCCATCTGCGGCTTGCTGAATCCTTCCTGAATACTGTGAGCCCGTCTTCCCCTCGCCGTGTCGATGACTTCCACGCTGTCATTGCCATAGATGGCGGCGAACACGCGGCCGCCCTGGTTGTCCACGGCCATGTGATCAAAGCGGCCCTCGACTCCCGGTATCGGGATAATCCTCACCAGCACCAGGGGCGCGGTCTCATCGGCAGGCAAAGTCTCCTGCGCCGCCCCGCATAGGGTAAACAGCATCACGAACGCGCAGATCTGGAGCGCGCGGAATCGCTTCATATCTCTCTCCTCCTGAATCTAACAGGCATATCTATTCCACAAAACGCCTGAAAACTATATGAAAGAAACGTTCTTTTTGCGTGCGGTTCCGAAATGTTACTGTTTTACGTTCGCGGATGAAGGTCTGAAAGTTAGGGTTATCGGTTCGAGATCTAGACACGGAGAAGAGCAAATGAGAAAACACATAATGCCCCTGTTCCTCTTGAACCTCCTCGTCTTGGGAGGCGCGGCGCTCGGGCAAGATTCCCCGGCTTTGTCCGCCAAGGACCCGATCCACCTGACCAAGGTCGAAGGGCGTATGGATCATCTCGGCATCGATGTGAAAGGGGAGCGCCTTTTTGCGACTGCATTCGACAATCACACTCTCGAAATAATCGATCTGAAAACGGGCCGGCAAGTGCATACCATCACCGGTCTGGATGAGCCCCAGGGAGCGTTTTACGACCCTGCCAACAATCGCCTATTTGAGGCCAACGGCGGTGACGGCACAGTGAAAATTTTCGACGGCACCACGTTTCAACTCCTGCAAACCGTGACCCTCGATCTGGACGCCGACAATGTTCGCTACGACGCTCGGAGCAAGCATATTGTCGTCGGCTTCGGGGGAGAAAAATTCCTGGCGGGGAAAGTCGCGCGGCCGGGAGGGGGCGGCGCGCTTGCCATACTGGACTCCAACGGAAAGATAGTCGGGGAGATCGACATGGACGCTCACCCGGAATCCTTTCAACTGGAAAAGAGCGGAACGCGCGTCTTCGTCAATGTTCCCGACAAGCAGGAAGTGGAGGTTGCGGACCTCGTGAAGGGGACAGTGCTGGCCCGCTGGCCGGTCACGTGTACTACCAATTTTCCCATGGCGCTCGACGAACTGCATCACCGCCTCTTCGTCGGGTGCCGGATGCCTGCGCGTCTGGCTGTCTTTGACACCGAAACGGGCAAGATCGTGGCTTCACCTGCGATCGTTGAGCATACGGATGACCTTTTCTTCGACGCCAGCAAAGGGCGGATCTATATTCTTGGCGAAGGGTTCATCGAGGCCTGGCGGGAGAAAGACCCCGATCACTTTGACCGCGTCGGGCGATATCCCACGCCCGCTGACGGACGCACCGGTTTGTTCGTGCCCGATTTGGGTGAACTCTTCGAAACCATCCCGCACCACGGCGCACAGGGCGCCGAAATTCTCGTGTATTCGACAAAATGATATTGGAGGGAAGAATTTGTATCCGTTTCTGTTTCGGCGACCCACCGGCATCGACGAATTTCGATGCACAATCCATAGGATATGAAATAAAAGTCGAGACTGGTTCGAACACGCCGCTCACGTTCATACGACGGCGTTTGCGAGAGGTTGGTTTGGTTACCGATTTGGGGTTGGAAAAGCTTCCGGCGACAACCGGGCTTCGGCGGGCACGTCGCACAATTTTCGAAAGCGCTTATGGAGGTCGTCGTACAGATTGAAAAAGATTGCGGCGACCTGGGACCAGTCAAAGTTGCCGGCGGTTTGAAGCGCCTTTTCGATCTTGACAGCTCTGGCAGCGTCGTCCGCGAATACGTCTCGAACTCCGGCGGCAAAATCCACGTCTGTCGGCTCCACCAGCCATGCGTTTCCGGCGTTGGCATAGGAAAGAACGCCGCCCGCGCGTGGCGCAACCACTGGCAGTCCCGACGCCATGGCTTCAAGCGGCGCGATGCCGAACGGCTCCCTCGGATTTGGATGAACCAGGGCATCACAATTCGCGTACAGGTCCGCCAGTTCCTCGCGGCTCGCGATGTGTCCGAGCAAGTGGATACGTCCCGGCTCCTTCAGATCAGCCATTTCTTTGAGCCAGACCGCGCGCGGGCCGTCACCCGCAAATAAAAGGTGGTACTCGAAGGACGAGTCTGCAGCGAGATTTTCCATCATGTCGAGAAGAACTTCGATATTTTTTTCCGGCGACAGGCGCCCCACGTACAAGAGTAGGCGCGGATTCGTTGTGCGTCCGGCTGAAGCGGAAATCCTGGACAGAAGCGCTTCTCTCGCGGATACCCCGCGGCGCGCGGGGCTGAAGCCGTTGCAATGGACGCCCATCGGACGGACATGCACTTGGATGCTTGGGTGATTGCCCAGCGCCTGGGTGAGTTCGCCTGCCGTATAGTCGGAATTGGAAATGTGGCAATCAAATCGCATCACATACATTTTTTTCACGTACCAATTTGCAAGGGATCGGGC
>Ga0070731_10004089_pt1 | contig 12728 bp, 7 predicted proteins | sample Coa_R1_2_FD_66448 | JGI IMG/M metagenome (GOLD analysis project Ga0070731, IMG submission 66448) | Surface soil microbial communities from Centralia Pennsylvania, which are recovering from an underground coalmine fire - Coalmine... | ecosystem: Environmental > Terrestrial > Soil > Unclassified ... | reverse complement strand
AATGGGTCAATGTCGACCTGAGCACCGCTCGCATTGACATTGATCTGCATCGACCATAGATCCGTGCTTTGGCGGTAATTCCCAGAATAGCCGGCGTGTGGGTTGCCAACGAAGGGATTCTGCGATTGACTGACGAATGGACTTGTGGAGCTGTTGAGCCACTGGGTAAGGCTGCCGGTATTTCCGGCCAGGTTTACTTCCGTCTGGGTTGCGCCGCCCTGTCCGGCAATCGTAATACTCGAGACAGTAAGACCTGAGAGGTTTACTCCAATAGCAGCGGCATCCTGGGTAATATCCATAAACTCCTGCCTTTGCTCCGGAGTGAATCCGCTCCATTGTTTCGGCGTCAGCATGGCTCGCTGAGACGCATTCAACTTACTCCAATCGCATGGATCACTTGACGGGGGCGGGGGATAAAATGCTAGCTCCGTCTGCCCGTTTCCCATACCCGGGATCCACATGATAGAGCAATCCGTCGACTCTGCGTTTTCGCCAAACCCAACGTAACACGTTTCTAGCCCTCCTGGATCATTGTAGTTTATCGGATCACCCGCTACATATGCGTACCGATTCCACCTTCCCGGATCTCCCGGCCCTGCGCTGTTGCGGTACGGGTCCGCCGTCGTGAACCGCGCCAGCGTGCTCGAATAGTACCGGTTGTGGGCGTAGTCCAGCCCTGTCGTCGAAGAACGCTCGTAAGTCGCGAAGGAGAAGTCAGACCCGGTGCTTTCGCCATACGGATACAACAGAGAGAGCGAATTGCCCATTGTCGTCCCCCGCCGGTCCGTGAATATTGGGGAGTTCTCTGTGGACCAGATCCGCTTCCCCGCGAAATATACGTAGGCCGGCCCCATCGTGTGCGTGGTCCCGGTTTCCCCGATATACGTCAGCAGTTCTCCCATGGCCCCGTACAAAACCAGGCTTTCCGATCCGGATGACGACTTGGTCCACACTTTTCGATTGTCCGGCCCATACGAATACGTTTCCGTCCCGCCGCCCGTCAGTGCCACTGTCGTCATTCTGTTCTCTACATCGTAGCCCGGATTCCCCACTCCGGGGATTGCCGTCAGATTCCCGTTCGAATCGTAAGTGTACCCCGAGGTATTGATTTGGTTCGAGGCTGCGTTCACCGTCACGTGCAGCGGCGGCGCTGAGCCCGAAGTGACGTTCTTGTCCGTCAGGTTGCCGAAGCCGTCGTAGGCGTACGTCGTTCCCCAACCTGAACCCGACGCCTGAATTAGCCGGTTCAACGAGTCATAAGTGTAGCTGACGGAGCCATAGGAGGACGTGCTGCTCTGGATCTGCCCGTTATTTTGCGTAGCGGAGTACGTATAAGTCCCTCCCCTTCCGTCTTGCGTCATTTGCAACCGGCTGTTGTAGGTCCAGTTGGACGCCGCGTAGCTGAACGCTGTGGGATTCTGGTAGGCATCCATGGTCGTCGCCGTGCTCGGCCGCATGAGCTGCAGCAACTCGTCCGCTGGGCCGTAGGTCGCGCCCTGCACCCACACTAGGGGTGTGGTCTGATTGTCCGTGAGCGTAATAGGCCGCGCCATGGAATCATACGTGTACGTGTACTGGCGATAAGCCGGATTGTATTGAGAATCGTTGACCGCCGGATATTGCACTGAAAGCACTTGTCCTTCGGTGTTGTAGGTGTACGAAGCCGTGTAGCCGTTCGAATAGTAAACGAGCGTCTTTCCCAGAAGGCGCCCTCCTTGCGTGTAACTGCCGAAGGTGTATTTTAGCGGCGGCAGGCTGGAGCAGCCTGCCTGATTCCCCGCCCAGTACGCCGAAGTTGGCCGCCCCCAGGTATAGGTCGAGTCAACCACCGTGCCATAAGTGTAGGTGTAACGCTGGCACATGTCTTCCGACCCGGTCGACACCGGATAGTGCTGGATCTGCCATACCCGCTGGTAACTGTCGTAGAGGTACTTCACCATCTGGTTCTTGGCGTCGGTTTTGGTGAATAATGTGCCGTCGGTGTTGTAGGCGTAGGTCGTGGTGCCGCTTTCTGGATGGGTCTCGGTGTACAAACGGCCGTTTGAATCGTACACGAACGTGCGAACCTGCGTGGTGGTGCCCCGCGTCATGCTGACCTGCGTCAGGTGGCCGAGGACATCATACGTGTAATCGGTCTCGAAGGTCCCGCCCGCCGGATTGGGCTCAAAAACCGTTTTGATGTTGCCGAACACGTCCGTTACCGTCTGCTTCCATTTTCCCGCAGGATCGGTCACCGTGGTGGTATTGGCAGCGTATCCGTAGGTGGTGATGCTGCCGCTATCGACGACCTGCACGCTGACGGGGCGGCCCAAGCCGTCGTAGGTGTACGTGGTGTAGTAGTGCGTTCCTCCGGGCGCATATGGCTGCGAGACCTGGTACACCTTGCCGATTGGCGAGCAGGCACAGGGGGCGTAGGTCGTGTCCTGGTTCGACACGGTGGTGGTGCTGTAGCCTCGATACACATTGATCGGCCGATCGAATCCGTCGTAGTTGGTCCTCACCCAGTGGCCGTTGGTAGTGGCGATGACGTAGCTCGGGTTGTCGGTGGTCCCGCTATACGTATAGCCAGTCGTGGCTCCGTCCACCGATACCGAGCTCGTCGGCCTGTTCAAGGCATCGTATACCGCCGATGCGGTAGCACTATTTGGACCACTGTATGAATTGGGCGCGAGTGATGCCGTGTACCCGAAGGTCTGGGTTGAATTCAAATCGCCGTTGGTGGTGATTGTGCTGGGTGCTGCATAATTCGTGGAGTTATTGATGGTCGGCGCAACCGAATGTCCTTGGCTATCGGAAGCGTTGATCGCGTTGCCCGTGATGTCGCGTGTGATTGTTACGGTTAGTCCTCCCAGCGGCGTCGTCGAAGTCACATTGCCTCGCGTCTGGAAGCTGGTACTGTAAGTGGAGTCGTGTTCATGGATGCCTGGCGCGTCCGCCGGGTTGGCTCCATCGTAGGTATTCGTCACCAGCGCAGGAGTAATTGTGTTCACCGTGGTAGTGAGCAAACGGTTGTAGATGTAGCGGGAGGTATAGCCGCTGGTGCTCAGGTACGTATTGGTATAGGTTCGCGCCGCCGTGCTCAGCTGGTTGTAATCGTAGATTGCGGATTGGGTGATGTTGCCGTAATTGTCCTGAACCTGGGTGGTTTTGGATTGCTGTTGGCCCGTGCCGGGGTCGAGTGTGGTCACGACCGTACCGATATAAGGGTTGTTTCCCGTGCCATCCAACACCCACGTGAAATCCTGGGATTTGAGGGCGGTATAGGAGGGCGAGCCGGTGCGGTACGTGATGTTGGTCGCGAGGCCCAACTGCCAGGCGGCACCCGTGTTGGCGAAGTACCACTGCCGTTGGCCGTTGCCGCTCGCGTCATCGAGCTTGGTCCACGAATGGACGGAATAGCCGGCGTCCACGGCGTCGTAATGGGTGAAATTGTAGGGGTACTGCGTTCCACCGTTTTGCATTGTCAGCGTCCGCGTCGTTACTTCTCGCAGCGTCCGGGAACCGGTGTACGTGAAACTGCGATACGCCCACTGCAGGGTACCGCCGCGCATCGTGGTGAGTTGGGTAAGCTCTTGGGCACCAACCTGCGAACCAACCGCGGTGTCGTATGCGAATGCATAGGCATTCAATCCGTCACTGTCGCGATTCACGGAAAGAAGCGCGGTGGTGGTTCCATAGGAAATCGGGGGTGAGAAAGGTGAATTCAAAGCCACCGGGGACGGCGAATAGTTCAGTGTCCAACTAGCCTCGCCGGTGAGGTGGCTAGTGATGTTAGTCAAATGGGGAATTGCATCGCCGTTGTAGCTGAAGCTCCAGGTTGCGGCTCCGGCACTGGCTGCCCGTACATCCTCGATCTGGGTGAAACGGGCTGAGGAATTGGTGGTTGTGGCGTTGAGACCGGTGTTATAGGTCAGAATCACCTGGTTGCCGTTCGAGTCCTCCATTACAGTCGGGTACATTGTTCCAGCGTCCTGCTCGGTGCCGCCGGAGATGGCTCCGAGAGTCCAAAAGCTGCCATCCGGGAAATGGAGCAGGCCAAGATTTGAGTCGTACCAGAGGTGCAGGCCTCCGGTCGACGTCGTCCACACTCCAGCGCTGGGGGTATTGGGACGGTCCAGGCGGTACTCCGCTCCGGTAGAGTCCACAAAGACATAATGGTCAAGAGTGAGCCAGCCGCTCCAGACTGGCATCAGCGAGCCCGCCAGAAACTTCCAACCGAAGCCATAGCCCACATCTTCGCCAAGTTTCCAAGTCCCGCCGGTATCCTGCCGCCAGAGCTGCGAATTGTAATTCAAGGCGAATGGTACGCTCGATCCACCGCGGCCCTGCGCCCGGAACAGTGACGCGGTGAAGTTCACGTTGCCGGTCATCGCGTCGATCTGCTCACCGGCCGCTCCCCAATAAGCACCTGTTGGCCGCACACCGACCCGCCGTGGATCGATGGCGTTCGCCGGTGGAGTGACCACTGTGAATGAGGTCCCCGTTGAGACGTTGCCATGATAATCGTAAGCATAGATTGTGTAGGAGTACGTCGTTCCCGCTACCACGGACGCGTCGCTGAACTCGCTCGTGCTGAGCACAGCCAGCCAGGAGCCGTTGCGATACATGCCGTACTCGCGGAACCCGCTTCCACTCGAATCATCTACGACGCCCTGCCACTGAAAATCCACTCGCGTTGGCGCCACGGATGTCCCGATCGACGAGGCGTTAACAGCGAAGGGCGCTACGGAGTCTCCCGGACCCAGGTCCACCCGGGCGATCGAGTTGCCCGCCGGCGTACCCCTGGCGCCGATGCCAGGCAGCCCGGATGTAAGCGACGTGTCGGCAAACCAGCTGCTGTATCCTGTGCTCAGGTTGACGAAGAATCCCCCGGTGTTCATGGCTATTCGGAGCACCATGCCGTTCTGGCAAGCGACAGTGGTAAATGAGATCGTAGTTCGGGGTACACATACGATTCAAATGGGAATCTGACGGCGATCCCCGGGGTGGGGAATCCAGGCTACGATGTAGAGAACCGGATGACAACGGTAGCGCTAACGAGCGGTGGGACGACAACGTATTCCTATGGGCCGGACAACCGGAAAGTATGGACGAAGTCGTCATCTGGATCGGAGGGCTTGGTTCTGTATGGGGCCATGGGAGAACTGTTGACGTATATCGGGGAAACTGGGGCCACGCACACGATGGGGCCTGCCTACGTCTATTTTGCCGGGAAGCGGATCTGGTCCACGGAGAACTCTCCAATATTCACGGACCGGCGAGGGACAACCATGGGCAATTCGCTATCCCTGCTGTACCCGTATGGCGAAAGCACCGGCTCTGACTTCTCCTTCGCGACTTACGAGCGTTCTTCGGCGACAGGGCTGGACTACGCCCACAACCGATACTATTCGAGCACGCTCGCGCGGTTCACCACGGCGGACCCATACCGGGGTTCTATGAATCCAGAAAACCCTAGTAGCTTCAATCGTTACTCATACGTGACTAGTGATCCGGTTAACCGCAATGACCCCGATGGTCTCGAAGGTCCGCCGCTCACGGGGTGTGTAGTCAATGGCATGTGGGCGCCCGATTGCCCATCAATTCACGTAGGGCACACAGGAGCGCCGGCGGATCCCGACTGCGGCGGTAGAAAGCAAACACAATTTGTCGCAAACTATCTTCTAGATGCGCAGCGCCTCAGCCACGAAGCAGTCTCTGGTGCTTTGTCGCCGGGCCTGATCTTAGCGATGAGCGCAATTGAGACTAGCTGGGGAACGAGTGACATAGCCATTAACAACAATGACTTCTTCAACATCAGCGACGGGCACACAACCCCGGATCCTGACGTGAAGGCAAGGTTTCCTGAGGCGGTAGCATGTTCGAGCCTCCCAGATTTCGAACGGCCAAATGCTAACAGAGCATGTTATCCGATAGTCGATGGGTTCTACCTTTCCGGCGAGGACGCTTTTTTTGCACCGCACAATCCGGGGAACTGGAGTGCCCCCATCCAGGGTAGCCCGACGATCAACGCCGCCTCGGTAGCCAGTTCCACGATCCTTCTCAATCCGAATGCGACTGTCGGTGACATCGCTCAAGCGATAGCCAATGCCGGATTTTGCAAGACATCCGATTGTGTCAATGGACAATATGGAAATGCAGTCCAAAGCGTCTACAACCAGATCCAAAAGATCGCGAACTGCATGGGGCTCGGTCCAATATGAGTCCTGTAATATCTTTTAGTATTCTGCTTTTTGCAGGCTCTGCCATCGCAGCCAGCTCAGTCAGTGTTCGGAGTGCTAAGGAGTTGGTCGAAAATCTGCCAGGTGTCCTGGCGAGTCGCGCTGCCGGTGAATGCCCTACCGTCGAGCGGACGCCCACTCGCTCCGATACACTATCATTCACTGTTCAACGGCAATGCGGACAGACCACCCATGCTATTGGAAACTACAACGTCGACAAATACACAGGCGCCATACGGGACTCGGTTTCAGATAAGGTAGTCGATTCTGTAGATTTGCGGAAGCTAAGAGAGGAGCTTGGAAATCGGGATGCTCAGACCTCGCTTACCAAGTCTGATGCCGTTTGTCTACTTAGGCACAGCAGTGAAGGAGATTGTTGGTCCGCGGTAATTACCGTAGATCTTGAAGACGCTTACTTCGGTCACGCATATGATGCCTGTGGTGACAAGAGCTTTCGCAAGGCTCTAGGAACACGGCAAGTTGACAAGTACACGGGAATTATATCGGATGTCCAGACTGGTGCTTTAGTGGATTCGTCGATACTAGGCAATCTTCGTCAGCACATGGTCCTCGCTCGATCTTTGGCGGAGTTGTCAAATATTGATGTCAAGCTACTTGCAGAGAGTATCCCAGCAGTGGAGCAGGCCTCCCGAAGCGGCCTGATCGTAAACGCAGTCGAGCAACCAGCCTTAAGTGGATCACATGATGTGTGGTTCGAGATCGACATTTGGCGCCAACCTGGAAAGAGTGAATACAGACAAATATTTGTGCAAGTTGACATACGGAACGGTTTTGTTAGAAATCCCAAGACGTTAGAAGTTTACGATTCAGTGAGGCTGCGCTCAATCCGCTCAGAGGCGTTGGCCAGGGCGACTGCGAGAAAGCAGACTGCAACCGAAGAAGTGACGAGGGCATGCTCCTCAAAATGAAAAACGCCGGGGTCGCTATCCTCGACGAAGTGTTGCGCTGTACTGACCTGATGGTATGAAGTCAGCGCTCCGTTTTCGATAATCACCGGTCCGCTTGTCGCTCCGATTGGCACAGTGACGTAGTAAATTGGGGTGACGTCTTGCGGTTTGGCCACAGCCGGAATCGTGGTTCCATTTTGCACACTGAATAAGACTGTCACTTGCCCGTTCGGAAAGTTCTGACCGGTAAGCTGCAGTTGGTCTCCGACGTTGCCGCTGGTCGGGGAGATCTGCGTAAGCGTCGTGACGCGTGGCGCCGAACGTACAACTCAAGTGTTGGCTTGCTTGAACAGGTAGGCACTGATATGATTCTGCCGTATGCTACCTCGTTCACGCCACACTTTCATCATTGGCTGGACGGTGGCCGCAGTCATCATTATCTGCAGCCAGATTGTCGCGTTGTTGACACCAGCCCCCACGCGAGGGGGTCACACTGTTGTGCTGATTGGGCCAACCCCAGTAGTATTGGCTGCCATTGGAGCGAACCTCTTATTTTTGTGTCTGCTCATTATGCTGGGAGGGAAGATCAATACCACCGTACCCGAGACGGCCTATCGCATTACCGCGCTAATCGGACAAGCGGCAATGGGTTTCGTGGGATCCTTTCTAACTATATTCGGCGTCACGATACTCGTGAACCTGCTCATTCATTTTTCAAACTGACCGACTACCCGAAGATCAGAGGCACGAAGGCGGGATAGCGCCGGTTCTGAGAGGTCAGTCTGCCACTCGGAAACAATCGCAAACTGAGGCCGCGATAATCTCCATTATCGGAGGCTATTTAATCCAAGGCAGCACTCTGCCAGTTGCTCCAAATAACAGAAATAGACCCCAGCCGTGGGCTGTTAGCGATTCTTCTGCGGCCGTCGTTCGTAACGCCTGACCCGCCCCTCCTCGAAGGTGAACAGATCGGCTACGGATAGATCTAAACTTCCAGCTAGTTTTTCGAGCGTCTCGAAAGAAGGAGCATTTATGCCGCGCTCTATGAGACTGAGGAAATCGACGGATATCCCAACGATCTCCGCGAACTGCTCCTGAGTGAGCCGCCGCCGCTGTCGGATTGTCAGCAACTGATGGCCAAATTGTTGGCGGAGGCGACCCATCTGGGATTGTGTGCAACCCTAATGTGTCGTAATCTGATTACGGGCACCACCGAACTAGATTACGGGTGGAGTCTCGTGTCTACCTGAACGGAATGTCTCAACCATGGCCGTGCCGAGATACATCAAGCTGGAGCGGATTTCGTTGCAGCATCATGCTGACATGGACGAGCGCTGGGTGCAGGCCCGCATTGCGGAAGACCCAACCGTCCTCGGTCTCGGTGACCTTGTTCTAAAGGATAAAGAGCGAACGCAACCCCACGCCGGGCGGCTCGATCTCTTGCTGCAGGACCAGGAGACTGATCGTCGTTATGAGGTTGAAGTCCAGCTTGGCTCGACCGACGAATCCCATATCATCCGCACCATTGAATATTGGGATATCGAGCGAAAACGTTATCCACAGTACGAACACTGTGCGGTTCTGGTTGCAGAGGACATTACCAGCCGTTTCCTGAACGTGATCAGCTTATTCAACGGCACCATTCCGCTGATCGCCGTTCAGATGCAAGCCCTCAGAGTCAGTGACGACATCACGCTCGTGTTCACGACTGTAATGGATGAACTCAGCCGCGGGCCGGTGGATGAGGACGAAGACGTACAGGAAGTGACCGATCGCGGCTATTGGGAAAATAGGGGAACCAAAGCAACGCTAGCCATCGTGGATCAGCTCCTGGGGATCGTTCACGAATTCGACCCCGTGCTCGAGTTGAAGTACAACAAGTTCTATATTGGCCTGGCGAAGGATGGGCGGCCGCCGCAAAACTTCGTGGTCTTTCGGCCGCGGAAGAAGTCCCTGGTACTTTCAATCCGGCTCAAACAGTCGGCAGACGCAGAATCCAAACTCGAAGAAAGTGGCCTTGAAGCGCTCGAATACGATAAGCGGGAGGGAGGTTATCGAATTCGCATTGGCGTCGACGAACTGAAGAATTATGAGGACATGTTGCGGCAATTGATTGGGATGGCATACCGCGAGCAGAGCGCGTAAACGGTTGCGCCCGTCCTCCAGACTTTGGGCAGCTTCGCGTGCGTGGCATTGGCGCAGCATTTCAAATGCAGTGAGAAGAGACTAGCACTCGACGCGCGCCCTCCAACCGCGACTACTCGACTTCGTCCGCACCCAGCGCAGACAAGGGCCCCCGCCCGGGCGCCGCCCGCAGTCAAACGAAGACGCCCGCAGTCAAACGAAGACGGTGGACGGACAGAGTGATTCATGTCGTCGACGCGGTAATCACCGTGGTGTACTGGTTGGCGCATCTTCTGCAGCGCCACGGTTAATAGGAGTCGGCAAGCATGTTTCCGACGGTTAATGTACGCCAAAGCGCTCCTCGATGGTTTCTGCTAGTAGCGTGCCTGTCCATCGCTCGTGCGGGAGTCCGTGAGTCGATGGCGGTTCACTTACATTCACCGTCTCCAGGTGAGCTCCCAAGAGCTTCGCTATCCGGCGCTGCCAGATCTCGACGGTGTTGAAACTGGGCTAGAAGCCGGGCTGCTCCCCTGCTTGGCCGCTGCGCAGCGAATGCGCGCCGTGGTGGCGTCGACGGCCACGGTCAGGTTGGTCATGGCGTGGGAGGCGCCCGGCCGCCGCGATTGCGCGGAAATCGCGATTGTGTTCATTATCTGGCCAGGTCGGCCAGCTCGCGCGTGTCCAGTCCCGGGAAATCGCAGCCGGGCGAAACCTTGCCGTGCGCTTCGACGATAGCGCGTAGGATTTCCGAGCGCGGCAGCTCGTCGCCTCGGAACTCGACCACGCCGGCGGCCTGGCACTCACGGCCGCGCCACGATTGGCGAATGTTCGTGACGATCTCCTCACCTGATCTTGCGCCTTTCGCCAGGCCGGGACACGGCAGGGGCGTGTGGCGTTCGAAGCGCGGCCTGCGGCCCTTTTTTATAAGTAGCAAAAACCCCCCTTGTGGGAAGGGTTGCCGCGCGATCGCCGACTCGAAGCACTTTAGAATCAGCGGGCGATCAGCGCAGTGACGATAGCGGCGAGTTTTCTTGGTGGGCGGACGTTCGGCATCTTCCGGCGAGTTTTCCTTTCGAATCAGTCAAATTAAGCTCGATCTGGCCCGGAAAGCTCCAAAAACCAAGCGCAAACTCGCGGCAGGGGCCGCCGTTTTCAATCCAGATCGTAGATGCGCGCGGAAACTTCATCCCGCTGCTTGTTCCGGAATTCCGCATAGATCGCTGGCGACGAGAGGGAGCGAAGTCCGTGGAAATCCATTCGCGCCCACACTACCGAAAGCAGCAAAAAGCGCGATTTCGAGCGTGCGCACGCCCGGCGCTGCAATGCGCGGTTCGCGCCAAACCCGCCTACATCAATGGGTTGGACGCTTTTCGATGACGTTTTCGAGTTACACATTATATGTATTTTGTGTAACTGGCGTGGGTTTGGAGGCCATTCTAAACGAGTTACCACGCGTCAAAATCCGCGATTTTAGGACGTAATGTGTAACTCGAGGCCTGCAGCGGGAGGCGGCTAGGCGAACCTATTCGCCCAGTTTCACGTCGAGCACCGCCGCCGTGAGGTGCGGCGCCCGCTATTGTTGGCCGCAGCCAGGCGGCTGGCCTACGCTGCGATAGAACCACGCTGATCGAGCGTAGCCGTCGTCTGGCCTTCAGCTTCGCAACCGGCTCGACGAGGCGATTAAGCAGGAAGTTCGTCCGGTAGGTGGATATCATCCCCAGGAAATGAAGGCCTCCTTCGAGAACGTTCGCGTGATGCTGCATCCTTTGGAGAATCAATTCACGAATCGGCCACCCGACCTGCAGGTGCGCAGGATGGGAGCTTTCCTGCGCCCGGAGAACACTCTTGGAGATCACGCTGATCGCCGTCCGCACCAAGGACGTGTCCGTTTTTGAAGTATCCGCCGATTGCGTCGTGTTTCAAACGAGACAGAACATCCCGACGCCGCCGGTGTACCGCGTCAATTTGGACCTTGGGTACGAAGGGCGCACTCCCCGGCAAGCTCGATGAATGCCTCGCCGCGCTGCGCAGAGCGGTAATCGACAAGCGCGCCTGGCGGCGCTGTTCGCGCGGAATCCGGCCACCATCATCGCGATCGGCCCGGCTAGCCTCGCCTCGTATTTTCAACGCGGGCAATCAATCCAACTACCAGGTCCTGGGATCGATCTACAACGAGCAGGACATAGCCGACGCCGGCGGGAATCCAGACGTCGATCCGGTCTGGGCTTCGTTCAAGTTCGCCAACGTCACCGGGCACCCATCGAAGACGTAGGCGAACGAGGTCTGACCTGGCTTCAGCAGGGCGCAAGCCGGGGGCGGTCGCAATATTGGCTGGCGACTCGATTTGTTTTTCGCGTCACCGCGTGATTTTTTATAAACGCGCGGCAAAATTCGATTCTTCCATGCAAATATCAATTGACGGTGCCGTAGACCACTAGGACTAATGAATTCTGTAGATACTGTCACGGTGATCTTGGGCGAGACCGAGTGGGCCGCACACTTGCGGCGCCTTACTGCTTATGCTACTAGGCTCAGCGGTGACATGCCGGACGTTTTTGACGGCATCTCTCCGGACGATCTCGTTAGCGAAACCATAGTTGCCTATTTGTCGGGAGGGAGCGGCATGCGTTGGGATCCTCACCAGGGAAGCTTGGACAGATTCTTATTCGGAATACTGAAAAATAAGTTTTTGATGCACGCACGTCGGAGCAAGCGGTTTGGAGCTTGTGCGGTGATGGACCAGTTGGAGCTTGAACCTCCTTGGCCGAAAGTTAACACCTCGACAGCGCCTCCAACAATTGCTGACCAGGTAAAGCTAGTGGCGCGCGGAGATCAGAAACTCGAAGAATTAGTTGAGGCCACCCATGAACTAGATAGCACGGCTAACGTAAACCAAAAACTCAGTGAGCTGCTTAAGACATCAGTAGCTGATGTGGTTAATCGGAAGAAGCGGCTGACCAATCGCCTGGATCGGTCTGTGCGGGCACGTAGCAGTGGCCATCACCACGGCTAACACAACTCTAATGGAACTGCAACAGGACAAACATGAAGGTCTAATGAAGGATCTGGAGGAGCGCGCCAATCAACTCCTTGAAGAGATCCTGGATCTAAACGATGCAGAGATAGACGTGATCTATAGCGCTGCGCACTCGTGCCTGAAATCGCGGCAGCGCGTGCTCGAACTAGCTGAGCGGGCTGCGGCAGTGTGCGAGGCGGAGCGTCGGTCGCGGCCCCCACAACTCGAAGCAGCACTGACAATGCTTGCCCAGCTGGACTTGCCACTGGACGCCGGACGGAGTCCAGTGCCTCTACGCGGACTGCTGATCGACCAAGACGCTGACCGATTGATGGTCAGGCGTAAGCTATTTCTGGAACGGCACGTCGACATCGCAATCACCACAAGCGTCTTCGATGGGCTAGAAAAACTTGAAAGCGAGGCTTTTGATTTGGTGGTCGTGGATTACTGCCCGAGCAC
>Ga0070731_10004088_pt1 | contig 12728 bp, 10 predicted proteins | sample Coa_R1_2_FD_66448 | JGI IMG/M metagenome (GOLD analysis project Ga0070731, IMG submission 66448) | Surface soil microbial communities from Centralia Pennsylvania, which are recovering from an underground coalmine fire - Coalmine... | ecosystem: Environmental > Terrestrial > Soil > Unclassified ... | reverse complement strand
AATGTCTTCAAACAATCGACTCGTAGGTTCCTGATCTACGGGCGGCGATTGGAGACAGTTGATATGACTTTCCTTCAACGCATCGAGGATCGGGCCGAGAATTGGAAGAACGCGCGTGCTTGAAACCAGCAACACGCGCTTGACTCCGCGCTGCGCGAGAAATGAGGCACATTGAGGCGCACAACCATTACCAAAAACAATCCGTCCCGGTTGAAGCAGAGTGATCGGGTTCATGAGTTAACCTCCACGGCACCGATCATAACCTTCTGCGCTGACAGCATTCGCCGTTTTTCCAGCCAGCCCCAGAACGTCCATTCGGTCTTTATTTCATTTTCCGCCGGGAAAAGCCAGCTGGCGCCATAACCCACAAATAAAACAATGATGTGCGCGATCACGCCGATCATCACGTCCGGCCATGTGTAATTCCATCCCAGGTCCACCAGCTTGAATTTGCTGCCCGTCAAGGTCGCCCACGCTGTGAAGACAAGCGCGGTAATAATTCCAACCCAAAGCCCCCGCCGATTCCCGCGCCGTGTAAAGTAGGCGAGCAAGAACATTCCGGCGAGGCCGGCAGAAACGATTGCCGTAGCGGCATAATAAAGTGTCAGGGCGCTATCCCCTTTCCGTGCAATGAATGTTCCAATGGCCACTGCCAACATGCCTCCGACCGCCACAATGACCTTGCCGACGAGCAATTTCTGTCGGTCGGTGCAATTCGGGCGGAGTTTCCCGAAATAGTCTTCGACCACGACGGCAGAAAGGCAGTTTAAGTCGGAGGACATGGTGGACATTGCAGCCGAAAAAAGCGCGGCCATGAAAATGCCGGCGAGCCCGGCAGGAATTTTCGTCGTGAGAAAATATGGAAAGACCTGGTCCTGTAGAATCTTGCCGTTTTCAGCGATCAGTCGAGCGGGCAATGTTTCTCCGGAAAGTTTGTAGTAGGCCCACAACAGCGTGCCGATCAGCATAAAAGCGGTCCACGCCGGCACGCAGAGCACTGCACCCATTGCCACCCCTTTCAACGCTCCACGATCGGACTTTGCGGCGAGATAGCGCTGCACGAGCGTTTGATCGGCGGCGTATTTCTGCAAATACCAAAACGCCCCGTACAACAACATCACCCAGAAGCCTCCATTGTCTGTGAGATCGAAATTGAAATTGCCGAGGCTGAATTTGTCATTCTCCCGCGCCACCCTGAACGCCGCGCCCGCTCCGCCTGGCATGACTGAAATCAACACGCCGATGACCACCGCGACTCCGGCGATCTTTACAATTCCTTGCAAAACTTCCGTCCAAATAACCGCCTCGAGGCCGCCAATCAGTGTATAAAGAATGGTAACGAGACCGACACCAGCAATAACATAGTATTTATCCCAGCCGGTCATCCCGCAGATCGCCGTTGTGATCGTAAAGAGCACAAAGCCCATTTTTGAAAAATGTCCCGCGATGAAGGCCAGCGCGCTGTACGCGCGCGCCCCATATCCAAAACGCTTTTCGAAATATTCATAGGCGCTCATGCCTACAGCGTGGCGAAAGAACCCAATCAAACTCCTGCCGAGGATTATCAGGATACCGACAGCCATAAATCCCGGAACCAGTTGATTCCAATTACCCGCAAACGCGGCACCGGGATAGGCAATGAAAGTGATGCTGCTGATAATCGTGGCGAACATGGAAAGGCCCAAAGCCCAATGCGGCACGGAACGACGCGCGGCAAAATAGGCTTCTGTGGAATTCTGCCGGCGCGCGCACCAAAAGCCGATACCCGCCACCACGACGAAGTACATCGCGATGATGATCAAGTCCGGTGTGCGCACAGCGTTCAAGTCACTGTCCTTTCTCCTTGGCCGGCAGACCATCGACAAACCCGCCAGAAAAAATCAATGTGCCATTTGCGTCCCATTGGCGAACAGGTCCGTCAGCAACCAACCCGAAGAAGTTCCGCTTCAAGTCACGCGCCTGGGGCCGGGTATTCCAGGTGGATTCAAGCTTCTTCTTCCCGTTGGACCAGTATTGAGTCCAAACACTGCGGTTGTGGTTTAAATCATGCGACCAGCTCCAAAGCTTTTTGCCGTCGGATGACCAGAAATTCTCCGTCCCGCTCTTCCGGCCGGCCACGTAATTGACTTCGTGCTCCCTGGCGCCGTTCTCATAAAAGTCCGCCTCTGCACCGTCGAGCAGGTACCGACCACCGGCACAAACCCGCGCGCTCCATTCAGAGCGAAGTTTTCCGTTCGGGAAGCTCTCCGAAAATTTCTTTACGCTACCGCCTGCGTTCTCCGGCGCGACGTCACCGACATCGGAAAAAATCCATGCCTCGTTCAGTTCGTAATGCAAACAAGGTTGCGTCTCTGTAGTAAGAATGTGAATGACGCCGTTCGGCGCCTGCCGTGCGGTAACGTAGCCGAGGGTCCCGTTCGTCCCGCGGTCGTGATTCGGCAGTTGGACCGGCAAAGATTTGATTTGCCATGATACTCCGTTGTTCGTCGAGAGAGCAACGAAACAGCCATTGCCGGACTTCCAACCGTCGGGCGGTGGCCGATTGGCTTTATTCAAAAACGCGTCACTCGTGAAGAACAAATTACCGTCCGCCAAACGAATGAGCGAAGGCCGCTGCGCACTGCCGAGCGGAGGGAAAGGAGATTCGGTGCTCGCAGTCCAACTTGCGCCCCAGTTGCTTGACGTATTTTCCGGCGACCATCCATTGACATTGGAGTTTTTCCCGCCGATGGAAAGCAAATCTCCGTGTGCGTCAAGCGGCACAATCGTGGAATGCCGGCCTCCCGTCCGCCCGGCCATTTGCTGCCAGTGAATTCCCTCGTCGGCGCTGTGCCACAGAAAGCTTTTCGCACCATCGCCATCCATCGCAAAATAAATTGAATTGTCCGTGGCGCGAAATGCGCTGGTGATTGGCTGGGCGGCAAAATGCTCAGCCGGCTGCTGAAGTTGCGGCAGTGATAATGTCCAGGTTGCGCCGTTGTCCGTTGAAGTGGCCATTTTAAAAGGCACCCAGTCCGAAAACCCGCGGCCGCCTCCGAAAAACCAAATCTTGTTTCCGTCCCTCCACAACAAACCGGATTGATCGTTCAGGTTTTTAAAATCCAAAAAAAGTTCCGGCAAATCCCATTCTTCCGCCCCATACCGCAACCGCGCCTGCACAAATGTTGTCGTGGTCGCGCTCTCACTCTCACCGGGAGGCGTGCTGAACCAGACAGCCAGCGCATCACCGTTCGGCAATATTTCAAACCCTGGCGAATGATTGTGGGTAAAGACTTCTGGATCAATGCCGGTCAGCGAGGAAAAGTTGCTCGTTTCATTCTCAGGCGGAATTGGCATCGCAAACCGGACCGTGAAATACGGCACTTTTGGATCAGGTCCGAATGCGGCGGGGCTTGTGCCCTGCTTTATTGCCGATTGATTGACAGGGACCAGACGTGACGGGCTGTCGCAAATCAGATTGCTCGCCGACATGGTAAAACCTGCAGCCTCGACACGCACCGCCACATTGGATTGGGCGCGCACGCGAAGGCAAAAACCCGATGCCAGCGCAAGCAACATTGCGACGCGCCTTCGCGCCGACATAATTTCAGCTAAGCACATACTTTCCGCAGATACCGGATACTACTATTAACGGCCTTTTCCCGTCATCCAAATTGCGCCAAATAACTTGTGATAAATGATATTGAAACCCTCTCAAACAAAAAACTGCTTGCTTCGAGGCTCACCACCACGATTCACTCTTTCGACGATCAATCCGGTAAGCAAGGCCATGAAAGATGCCATGAAAACCACGCCTGTCCTCGGTGTCATTTACGGAAACCGCGATTTCTTTCCGGACCACCTTGTAACTGAAGCGCGCAAGGATATTGCCCAAACTTTTGAAAGGCTGGGAATCAAAACAATTCAGCTTGGCGAGTCAGACACCAAGCTGGGCGGCGTCGAGACGCATACAGAAGCTCGAAAGTGCGCCGAACTGTTCCGTCGCCACGCCAATGAACTCGATGGCGTACTGGTCTGTCTGCCCAATTTCGGCGACGAAAAAGGTGTGGCTGACACGCTGAAGTTGTCGAAACTGAATGTCCCGATTCTGGTCCAGGGTTACCCTGACGATTTGAAGCGGCTCGATGTCGCCCGACGACGCGACGCCTACTGCGGCAAAATTTCCGTGTGCAACAATCTGGTCCAGGCTGGAATCAAATTTACCGTCACGCGCAAACATGTCGTGAGGCCAACAGACGATTTGTTTATCGCGGACCTGAAGAATTTCCTCGCCGTCTGCCGTGTGGTAAACGGTCTGCGTGGCCTGCGCCTCGGCGCCGTCGGCGCACGGCCCGGCGCTTTCAACACGGTTCGTTATTCGGAAAAAATTCTGGAGCGGCATGGCATCAGCGTCACCACAGTTGATCTTTCGGAGATTCTCGGCAAAGCGGAAAAGTTGAACGCGAACGAAAAATCCGTGACCGACAAACTTACGGAGATTAAATCCTACGCGCCTAGCCAGGGCGTGCCCGAAAAGCCGCTCCTGCAAATGGCAAAGATGGGCGTGGTGCTCAATGATTGGATGGCCGTCAACGCGCTCGACGCCACCGCAATTCAGTGCTGGACGTCGGTGCAACAGAATTACGGCTGCAACACGTGCACACTGATGAGCATGATGAGCGAGCGCTTTATGCCGAGCGCGTGCGAAGTGGACGTGACGGGCGCGCTCACAATGTTTGCAATGCAACTCGCGTCAAATTCGCCCAGCGCACTCGTGGACTGGAACAATAATTACGCCGATGACGACGACAAGTGCGTGCTTTTCCACTGCGGCAACTGGGCAAAGACATTTTTGCCGGACATCAAAATTGCCACCGCGCCAATCCTGGGAACGGTTGTCGGCGAGCAAAACACTTACGGCGCCCTCGCCGGCCGCACTCCCGGAGGCCCATTGACGTTCGGCCGCATCACCACTGCTGATCCCGAGGGAAAAATCCGCGCCTATGTTGGCGAAGGCGAACTGACAAATGATCCACTGGACACTTTCGGCACTCGGGCCGTCGCGCACGTACCCAAACTGCAGAAACTAATGCGTTACGTTTGCAAAAACGGTTTTGAACATCACGTCGTGATGAACCTTTCCATAACCGCTGACGTACTGGCCGAGGCATTGGGAAATTATCTTGGCTGGGAAGTGCATCATCATGGTGCGCAATGAAAATTCAATTCCGGCAATTGCTTGGAAACCATGGATGAGGCAACCATGACCGATCGCGAACTTCAGCTCAAAGCTGTCCGTCTGCGGAAGAAAACGCTCGAAGCGATTTTTGAAGCGGGCGCGGGTCATACCGGGGGTGGGCTTTCGTGCCTGGATATTCTGAACGTGCTCTATAATCGTGTTCTCAATGTTTCTCCGCAGACTTTTATCAGTCCAATGCGTGATCGCTATGTCCAAAGCAAAGGGCACTCGGTTGAGGTACTTTACGCGGTTCTGGCAGATCGTGGATTTTTTCCTGAGGCGGAATTGAAAACCATTTGCCATTACAAATCGCATTTCGTGGGTCATCCCACGCGGCACATTCCAGGCATTGAGATGAACACCGGCGCGCTTGGACATGGTTTGCCCATTTGCATCGGGATGGCGCTGGCGGGGAAAATGGACAACGCCCCTTACCGCGTTTTCACGCTGCTTGGGGACGGCGAACTCGCCGAAGGTTCGAATTGGGAAGCCGCACTCGCGGCGGCGCATTACAAGCTCGACAATCTCACCGCTATAATCGACCACAATACGTTGCAGATCACCGGCCACACGCGCGAGGTGATGAGCAACGAGCCGCTGGACGAAAAATGGCGTGCCTTCGGATGGGCAGTCAAAACCGTCGACGGCCATGATTACCCGCAATTGACCGACGCGTTGAGCAAACCCGCTGAACAGGGGAAACCAACCTGCGTCATCGCAAACACGATCAAAGGCAGGGGCGTGAGTTTCATGGAAAACGTCGCGAAGTGGCATCACGGAGTGCCGAGCGAAGCGGAGCTAAAGCAAGCTTTGGCAGAACTGGACGCAGCGGTAGCAAAATTGACGGGAGCATCCAAGTGAGTGCCCTTGCCCCATCCATGTTCTCGGCAGATGCGAAAGCGATGGTGGGAAAGTTTGGCCTGAAAATGGGACGTGCCAATCTGGACGAATTCGCTGCCACATTGGAAGAACTTGCGAAAGCCAATCCGAATATCGTTGCAGTTACCAGCGACTCGCGTGGATCCGGCAAACTCGCGCCATTCGGAAAGACGCTGCCAAAGCAGCTCATCGAAGTCGGCATCGCCGAACAGAATCTGGTGGGCATCACGGCGGGTTTGGCAGCGTGTGGCAAAAAATCGTTTGGCGTTTCGCCCGCGTGCTTCCTGACGGCGCGGGCTTTGGAACAAATCAAGAACGACGTTTGTTACTCGGATGTTCCGGCGGTCCTCATCGGGATCAGCGCCGGCGTGAGCTATGGAGCACTGGGTACGACCCACCACTCACTTCATGACCTGGCGGTCCTGCGCGCGATCAACAACATTACAATCATTGTGCCGGCGGATAACTTTGAGACGCGACAGGCGATTCTCTATGCGGCAAAAGCAACCAAGCCCGTTTTTGTTCGGTTCGGAAAAGCCCCGATGTATGAGCTGCACAAACCCGAAACGCGGTTCGAAACCGGAAAGACAATTACGACACGAGATGGCGATGACGTCGCATTTATTGCCGCCGGTGAAACCGTTGTTCATGCGCTGCTGGCCGCGGGAAAACTGGCCGAGAGTGGCTTGAGTTGCCGGGTCCTTTCAATGCACACGATTAAGCCATTCGACACTGGGGCAATTCTGAAAGCCGGTCGTGAATGCCGCGCCATTGTCACCGTGGAAGAACATTCAGTTAGTGGAGGCCTTGGAGAAGCGTGCGCGTCCGTTTTGCTGCAAGCTGGAACGTGCAAGCCATTTCAGATCGTCGGGATTCCTGATGAAGAAACGGTCACGGGAGCACAGGCGGACATTTTTCGGCATTACGGCATTTCAATGGAGGGGCTGAGTGAAACGGCAACGAATCTTTTGAAAAGCCTGTGAGTTTGATTCTCGCAATCGACCAAAGCACATCCGCGACCAAGGCGGTGCTCTTTGATGCTGTGGGAAAGATTCTGGACAAAGCGTCGCGAGAGCATCGGCAGATTTACCCGCAACCCGGCTGGGTTGAACACGACGCTGAAGAAATCTGGAAAAACGTCCTTGCTGTTATCCGCAAAATCGTGCGTGGCAATTCGAGCAAAATCAGACGCCTGGCGGCTTTGAGCATCACGAATCAGCGCGAAACCATTTTGGTTTTTGACCGTCACACGGGCAAGCCCTTGCACAACGCGATCGTCTGGCAGGATCGGCGAGGCGACGCGCTTTGCAGGAAACTCCGCGCCCAGGGCAACGAGCCTTCCGTGCGTCGCAAAACCGGGCTCAAAATCGACACTTATTTTTCGGCGTCGAAGCTTCAGTGGCTGATGGCCAACAAACCTGGAATTGCAAGGAGGCTTAAACAGGGTCAAGCGGTTATTGGAACAATTGATACCTACCTGATTCATCGACTCACCGATGGCCAGGTTTTTGCCACAGACTTCACGAATGCCAGCCGCACTCTCTTATTTGATATCGGAAAACTGCGCTGGGACCCGCGGCTCTGCAGGCTATTCGGTGCGCCTTTGGGCGCTCTGCCGGAAGTGTGCGAAAGCACTGCGCGTTTTGGCGAGACGAATGCCAGCGGTATTTTACCAAGGCGAGTGCCGATTATTGGCGTAATGGGTGACTCGCAAGCCTCGCTCTTCGCCCAACAATGTTATCGGCCCGGCACCGGGAAAGCGACGTTCGGAACGGGGACTTCAGTCCTGTTGAACGCCGGCAGCAAATTCAAACCGGCTACGAGGAACTCCGTCACAGCGCTTGCGTGGGTAATGAAAGGCAAACCGACTTACGCACTGGAAGGAATCATCAACTTTTCCGCTGCCACAATTTCCTGGCTGCAAAAGCAACTTGGATTGATTGAAGATTCGTCTGCGGTGGAAAAACTGGCGATGAGCATTCCTGACAACGGCGGGGTTTATCTCGTGCCGGCGTTTGCCGGATTGAGCGCGCCCTATTGGTCGCCACACGCGCGGGCCGCCATTGTCGGAATGACCGGCTTCACGACGAAGGCTCACATTGCGCGGGCAGCAGAGGAATCCATTGCTTACCAAATTCGGGACGTGTTGGATATGATGCACGCGGAGTCTGGAATCAAATTGCAGACGCTCAGCGTGGACGGCGGACCGACGCGCGATCAGTTTTTAATGCAGTTCACTGCCGACATTACCGGCGTGAATTTAAGCGTTTCTGAAGTTGCTGAAAGTTCCGCCTGGGGTGCCGCGATGAATGGGTTGCTCGGGCTGGGCATTTATTCTACACCTGATGAATTCGCCAAATTGCAGCGCAAGCAAAAGCTCTTTCGTGGGCAAATGAAGCCGGCCAAAGTCAAAGGGCTTCATAACGGCTGGCTGGAAGCAGTGAAACGAGTTCTGTAAAACCACTAAATCAACGAATAACTCGAAAACATGAAAATCAACTGGTTGAAATTGGCTGCCGTCATTCTTACAACAGCAGCGACGATCCTGTTTACGGCAACGGCTCCCGCACAAACTGCAACAAAAGGAAAAATTGCCGTAGTGATCTCGACACTGAACAACCCGTGGTTTGTCGTGCTTGGCGATACCGCCAAGGCCCGGGCTGTAGAACTTGGCTACGATGCAACGATTTTTGATTCGCAGAATGACACCGCAAAGGAGGCTGCGAATTTTGAGAACATCATAGCGAGTGGTTATAAAGCAATCCTGTTCAATCCCACCGACGCAAATGGCTCAGTGGCGAATGTGCAGAAGGCAAAAGCGGCAGGGATTCCCGTCTTTTGCATCGATCGCGAGATTAATTCGACTAATGCCGCGGTGTCACAGATGTTGTCGGATAGTTATTCCGGTTGCGTGAAGCTGGGCCAGTATTTTGTGAAGACGATTGGCCAGGAAGGCGAATACGCGGAGTTGCTGGGCATTGTGGGTGATAACAACACGTGGAACCGTTCGAAAGGATTTCATAGTGTTGTGGATCGCTATCCCAGGCTGAAGATGGTTGCACAACAGAGTGCTGAGTTTGATCGCGCAAAAGGACTTGAGGTAATGGAATCCATTTTGCAAGCGCATCCGAATATCAAAGCTGTTTTCTGCGGCAATGATGCCATGGCGATGGGCGCCTACCAGGCATTGGCGAGCGTCGGCAAAGATAAGCAGGTAAAAGTTTTCGGATTCGATGGCGCGGACGATGTCGTAAAGATGATCGCCGAGGGCAAAATTGCCGCCACCGGAATGCAATTTCCGAAAACCATGGCACGGAAATCTGCGGAGTTTGCTGACGAATATATCAGGGGCAAACGTGATTTCCTGCAGAAGGTTCCGGTGCCGGTGGAACTTGTCACCTCGGACAACGTCAGCAAATTTGGGGACTACGGCAAAAAGTGACCACCGATGCGTGTTCTTCGATGGTTCATCACTGCTGTGGTTATTGCCGGTGTCTGCTGGCTGTTTCCACTTTTTCATGTGGTGCCGTTGAAGACAGTGAAGGCCGAACAAACCGCGGCGAAGTTTGATGCGCCGCAGTTTTCAGAGGCGTTCTGGACCAACAAACTGCTGCCCGACACGGAGAAATCGGTTGATGCCAAAACTTTGCTGACCGTAATTCAATCCGATCCTGCAACGGCAAAAAAGAAATTTTCGCGCAGCGTTGGGTTGAGCGAGAGTTATTTTTATTTTCTGTCCGGCAATGGGCGGGTTGTAGCCATTTCGGATGATGGGATTTCACTGGCAATAACTGACAACAGCACAAACGCCGAAGTTCTGCTTCAAACGGGGCTCATCTTTGGCGATGCCATCCGTGATGGCACTGGATTGCTGGATCCAAGCACCTATCCAAATTCACAGGATTTCAACGACATTTCGGCCGCGCTGGATCACATCGTGGAAACGCGGGTACTCCCAGAGCTTAAGCGCGAAGTAAAAGTTGGCGTCACGATTTCATTCGCCGGCTGTGCAGAAGTAGATGATGAATCCACTGACCTCAAGCCGTTGAAAGTAATTCCGATTCGAGCGACTGCCCAATGAACGCGAACACCAAGGAGCTTCTGAAAAAGCTGCAGCCGCTCGTGGCGCTCGCAGTGATGGTCGTCGCGCTGTCATTGTGTTCAGACAAGTTCCTGACATTCGCGAACCAGCGAAACATCTTGCTGCAGATCTCCGTGAACCTGTGCCTCTCCATCGGCATGACACTGATTATTCTCACGGGCGGAATTGATCTGTCTGTCGGTGCGATCCTGGCTTTTGGCGGCGCGTTTGCGGCAGGCTTGTTGAAGAACGGCTTCGTGTTGAAGACTTTTGGTGTTGTACTTCAGTTCACGACGTTCGGTGCTATCGTCGCCGGAATCGCTGCCGGTCTGGTACTTGGCTGGTTCAATGGCTTCGTCATCACGAAATTCAAGTTGCCGCCGTTCGTTGCCACGCTTGGTATGTTCAGCATCGCGCGCGGACTTACTATGCTTTGGACGGGAGGCTTTCCCATTACAGACCTTGGCCCGGGATTTGGATTTATCGGCACAGGTTTCTGGCTGCGCGTGCCCATGGCAGTGTGGATTTCCGCCGGACTGGTCGTGATTTTCTACGCCGTTTCACGTCAAACAACACTGGGGCGCTATATTTACGCAGTTGGCGGCAATGAAAGAGCAACCTCTTATTCCGGTATTAATGTAAAGCGAGTCAAGTTATGGGTCTATGCCCTGGGAGGTGCGCTGGCGGCAGTCGGAGGATTAATATTGACTGCGCGGCTCGACGCGGCTGATCCGAAGGCAGGATTGGGATATGAATTGGACTCAATCGCGGCAGTTGTTATCGGTGGCACATCTCTTTCGGGCGGGCGCGGCTCAATTCTCGGGACCGTGCTGGGTTGCCTGATTATCGGTGTGCTGAACGACGGACTTTTTCTGCTCGATGTCTCACCGTTTTGGCAGCAGGTGGTGAAAGGATTTGTAATCCTCGCAGCCGTCGCGGCTGATAAAATGGGGTCGCGGGAAGAGTAAAACTTAGAGGTCAAGGGTTCCCACGGCATCAGTAGCGTGGTGGGCCAACTTGGGTTCCACCTTCACCGGTCGCTTGCCCCAATAATTCGCCAGCATCGAACCGCTGATGTTCATCCAGGGGATAAATATCGCGGCCGGAAGTCCGACCGTGCCGAGTTTTCCCATCGCGTTGGCGAGGCCGGAGGCCATGCCGCCGTTTTGCAGGCCAACTTCGAATGCGATGCTGCGCGCTGAGTTTTTGTCGAGACCCGCAACGCGGCTCAGGTAGTAGCCGAAGAAATATCCGGCGGTATTGTGCAGTGCGGAAGCAAGAAACAGAAACCCGCCGACCTTGAGCAAATTATCGCGACCCGCGGCTGTGGTCATTGCTGTCACGTACAGAATGCCCGCGATTGCCATTGTTGGCATGATGCGATCCAGCCACAGCAAACGCTTTGCAAAAAAGTGATATGCGGTGCCGATCAGAAAAGTACTCAACAGGAAGCCGCCCAGCCCAAACACCGTCAGCGCTCCATCGTCGAAGTGTCCCTTCAGAAAACCCCAACCGTCGGAAATCAGAAAAATCATCCATACTGCGGCAAACGCGGTGATTGAGTATACAATTTTGCGCCCGCGCGGCGTGGCGTATTTCAGATAATCGTGCAGCAACGCCGCGCCAATTGGTACCAGCACGATCTTGATAATTTCCACCATCATGTTGAAGAAACTTACATTTACCAGAGTGCCGGCCAGCAGCTTCATCCAAAGCGGAGTCATGATGGGCGCTATCATCGTTGTGACGGCTGTGACCGTCACGGAAAGCGCGAGATTGGATTTCGCCATAAAGGCCATCACATTTGAAGCGAGGCCGCTGGAGCAGGAGCCGATTAGAATCACGCCCGCCGAAATCTCGGGAGGGAAGCCAAAGATTTTTGTCAACGTCAGGCCAACCAAAGGCATTACGGAGAAATGACAGATGATTCCGACAAACACACCGCGCGGTGATTTCGCCACACCCGCAAAATCCTTGAGGCTCATCTGTGTGCCCATCCCGAACATCACCAGTTGAATCGCGATGAGCATTACCCATTTGTTGCGCATATCGTAGCCGTGGATGTTAAGGACTTGCGCTGGATAGAGCATTGCCCCAACCACGACAGCGACGACCCAGGCCGTGAACTGATAACCGCGAAGCGTCTTCGAAAAGCGAAGGCTGATGGCGAACGCGACAAGCAGGAATACAACCGCGGGCTGCCAGAACGCCGGAATACTCATTTCAAAACGCCTGCCAGGTATTCCACCGCAATGGCTGGACTCGCGAGGATTGGCACATGTTTGTCCTCTGCTTTGAGCGTGTCGACAACCCGCGCCATGGAAGCCTGCGCAAGGACAACCACATCCACTTGTTTGGACAATTCTTTCAGCGTGGACGAAACTTTCGCATCGTGTGTCGCGGAATCACCGCTCATCAATGCTTCAAATGCACCGTCGCAAAGTTTGGATGTCAGTTCTATTTGTTTCCCGGCGGCAACAGCGCGACGCGAAATCAAATCTGCCGTCGGTTCCAACGTCGTGCGCAACGTAGCGATTACGCCGATTCTTT
>Ga0070731_10004087_pt1 | contig 12735 bp, 11 predicted proteins | sample Coa_R1_2_FD_66448 | JGI IMG/M metagenome (GOLD analysis project Ga0070731, IMG submission 66448) | Surface soil microbial communities from Centralia Pennsylvania, which are recovering from an underground coalmine fire - Coalmine... | ecosystem: Environmental > Terrestrial > Soil > Unclassified ... | reverse complement strand
TTTTTGCGGTATTCGCGCATCCTTCCACCAACCCATAAAAAATGTTGATCACGAAATTATCATAACCCCTAAAATGAGTTTCGGCACAGGTCATCACCCAACCACCTATCTGATGATCGAGGCAATGAAAAATATCGACTTTAACAATAAAACCGTACTTGATTTTGGAACAGGCACCGGCATTCTGGCCATACTTTCTGAAAAAATCGGGGCTAAAAAAATTCTTGCAGTTGACAATGATCCATGGTGTATTGAAAATTCAAATGAAAATATCACTGCCAATGGTTGCACAAGAATTGTTGTTGAGGAAAAGGAAACAGTACCCGACATCCAACAAGGTTTTGATGTCATTCTTGCTAATATAAATAGAAATACCATACTCGACCAGCTACCTTTTCTTAAGCAACAATTAGCCGCCAAAGGCGTTTTATTGGTAAGCGGTTTATTGACGGAGGATTTGGCCGCGGTACAAAATATATTACTGAATTATAATTTAGATATAATCTCAAAATCGTTGAAAATCAACTGGATTTGTTTGAAATTGTGCGTAAACAAAGAAGGGATGGCTAAGAAAAGAACAAAAAATTCATAAGTTTTCATTAATTTTACCGACCAACTAAACCAAACGCAAAGATGACAGAGGTTCTCCTCATAGTATTGGCGTACCTAATTGGATCAATCCCCACTGCAGTTTGGATAAGCAGGTATTTTTTCGATATTGACATCCGGGAATACGGCAGCGGCAACGCTGGTGCTACCAATACATTTCGTGTTCTTGGTTCAAAATGGGGGACCATTGTGATGGCCGGCGATGTCATGAAAGGTTTACTGGCAACAAGTCTTTATATTTTTATTCCTCATTATTTGCAGGCTGACGCGGAACTGAACAGAACAAATTTAATGCTCGGACTTGGGCTTGCTGCCGTTATTGGACACATCTTTCCGATCTGGGCCGATTTCAGAGGAGGCAAAGGAGTTGCGACATTATTCGGAATGATATTAGCCATTCAACCACTGGTTGCTGTTTGTTGCGTTGGCGTTTTTTTGCTTGTCCTTTACCTTACAAGATTTGTTTCATTGAGTTCAATATTAGCAAGCATTGCATTTGCCGTGTTGATACTTTTCATTTTTAATGCAAAAGAACCTTTGTACCGGATATTTGCCATTGTGGTCGCTTTAATGGTCATTCTAACCCATCAAAAAAATATAAGCCGTATTCTGCGGGGCAATGAGAGTAAAGTCCCGATCTTAAAATACCGGGACAAAAGACGCCAGCGCAGGCAACTCGGGGAAGAGGATGAAAAATGAAAAATTATTTTCCCTTTTTTAAGTAAGTGGCTATTGAAAACTGGTTTTTGCAGATTTTTTGGGTGCAATTGCTTGCATCACGATTCATTTTTTTAATTTTGAAGCCCATACCATTAAAACCCTCATAACTTTTTAAACCAAACGCAAACGGTATGTTACAAAATGTGTTGGAAAAACTCCAGCTTAGCAATGAAAAAAACCTGTTAATACAAGGCTTACCGTCTTCGATTGAAAAGCAATTTTTCAGGTTAACTTTTGCAAAAAACGTAACCCCGTTATTGAAGAGCAGGAAAATTGATTTTGCCTTGGTTTTTGCAATCAACGAAAATCAGTTGTCATCCATTGTCCACGAGGTTTTACCCGCTTTACACAATAATGCGAAATTTTGGGTTGCCTATCCCAAAAAAACCTCAAAGATTGTGACTACACTATACCGCGAATGCAGTTGGAATTGCATTACCAATTTCGGCTATGAAAATATCCGCCAGGTTCCATTGGATCATGTATGGACTGCAATCAGATTTAAAAAGAAAGACAAAGATTTTGAAACTGTAGAAATATTTAAACCTACCAGTTCAGACATCTACTTTCCTAAAGGCGAATCTGCTGACCTCAGGGAAAAAAGCATCAACCCTCCAGATGATTTTTCCAAAGAATTAAGAAGAAGCAAAGTTGCTTCGCATTTTTTTGATACACTTTCCCAAACAAATAAAAAAGAATACGTAAGCTGGATCATAAATGCAAAGAAAGAAGCGACAAGAACGAGAAGGCTTGAATCAGCAATTGATAAACTGATAGCAGGCAAGAAAAATCCGGCAGAAAAATAGAATGAAAAATCTGACAGTTTTATTGTTATGATTTCCGGATACCGAACGAACCCTGAAGGGTGGTGATCATTACAAATGATTTGCATTCGATGGACTAAAAAGGATACATGACGGTCCCTTTTTTCCCACTCAATTCTTTCTGCATAATTTTGAGATGAATGTGAACTTCCTGGTAGTGTTTTATTGTTTCAGGGTCCGACGATGGGTTTTTCATATCTTCCTCATTCATCAAAATAAGTCTTTTTACTTTTTTTAATTTGAGATAGATCAATACGTCTTCTACCTCGTTTTTGTAATTGTCATCGGCCTCCTGGTAATATATTATTTCTTTGGCATTATCCTGAGTAAGTATTTGCTGGTGGAATTGTTCATAGTTTAGGTTCCAGATATTTTTATTGATCGTATTTGCCCTGTCTTCGTCATTCCATCTCTTGCTCAACTCGTAGGGATAATTGGTGGAATTAATAACCAACTGAACAATCGCATTGTCCTGCAAATATGTGAAATCGGTAACCGATAATTTTTTACCACTGTCATATTCCTGTTTATACATTTTCAGCAGTTCATTTATTTTTTCGTTTTTAAAAAACTCCTCCTCAATGTTTTCTTCAAAAATATAATCAGCAACTGATTTATTTTCGTCGAATTCCTTCGCACCGTAAATAAGCAGAATTCTTACCAATGCGCGTTCCTGCAATTCCTCCTGGAATAAAACGTTGAAGGTTTCATCACTGAAATCAGTCGCACCTGTTGGATTACCGTCTTCACTTTTCGTTTCTTTAGCTGCCTTTTTGTATTCATCGCGCTGAACTTTATCACGAATAAATTTATTTACCAGAACATGCAATCCCTGTTCATCGATCTTTAGTAACTCCGAGCATTGCCGGATATAATCCTGTTGCCTGGTAAAATCCTCAACTTTGTTTATTTTGGAAATGGTTTCGGCGACCTGGTTTACAACAGCAGCTTTTTTGGTAGAATCATTTCCTGCATCCTTTACGGAGACCTCCAATTGAAAAAGTATAAAATCCTTTTTATTTTCTTCAATAAAATCCCTGAAAGCAGCAGTTCCGATTTTCTGAACATAACTATCGGGATCTTCCTGATCTGGAATTAAAACTAATTTTACATTCAATCCTTCTTCAATGGCCATATCTAAACCCCGCAGGGCAGCCTTCACTCCGGCAGAATCGCCATCGTAAATAATAGTGAGGTTATTGGAGTATTTTTTCACCAGCCTGAGTTGCTCCAAAGTCAGTGAGGTACCGCCGCTTGCCACAACATTTTCTACTCCGGCCTGGTGAAGCGAAATTACATCGGTATACCCCTCAACCAATAAGCATTCATCATTAATATCAATTGCCTTTCGTGCAAAATATAAACCGTATAGGATTCTGCTCTTTACGTAGATTTCATTTTCAGGTGTATTGATGTATTTTGGAGCACGGTCATTATTTTTTATGAGGCGCGCACCAAAACCCAATATCTTTCCGGTTTGATTATGTACCGGGAAAATAATTCTTCCGCGATAATTATCCAGCAACTTATCCTCGCGCATTACGACCAGCCCGCTTTTTTGCAAATACGCTGCATTATACTGTGCCGCGAGGGCAGCGCTGGCAAATGCATCTCTCCTTTCCAAACAATATCCAAGCTGAAATTTCAGTATTGTTTCCTCACGGAAATTCCTTTCTTTTAAATACATCATCGCAATATCCTGCCCTTCTTCCTCATTAAACAAAATGTCACTGAAATATTGTTGCGCAAAATTATTAATAATGAATAGGCTTTCAGCAACCTGCTGCTGTTGCTTAAATTCAGGGCTCGTTTCCGTTTCTTCAATTTCAATATGATACTTGTTGGCCAGCCATCGCAGAGCCTCTACATAGGAATATTTTTCGTGCTCCATGACGAAGCTGATGGTATTGCCGCTTCTTCCACAACCAAAACATTTATAAATTTCCTTTGACGGAGACACCGTAAAAGAAGGTGTTTTTTCATTGTGAAATGGGCATAGTCCAAGATAATTGGCGCCTCGCTTTTTTAATTTAACAAACTCACCAATAATATCAATAATTTCGATCTTGGATAAGATTTGCTGTATGGTTTGCTGAGATATCAATGAAAATTTATTTGGCAAATTACATTTAATTTGAAAAACTTCGTGATTGCCGGTTTAGTAAATAAGGAATAAAACCGAGTAGTTTTACCAATAATAAAAGATAACGTTTATGCGCTTATATAGGTAACCTTATCACCGCAAAGAGACCATTAACCAATCATGCAATCCTTAATATCCAATATTGCAATAGCATCGTGCTATTTGCCCGTTTTAATGATCGTTTGGAAAAACCTTCGATATGAAAAATCCTTCATTGCTATAGCCATTTACTGGCTTTTCAGCGGTTTAATCAATTTACCCAACTGGGTTTCTTTTCTTCAAAACAGCGCCTGGCAAAATCAAATTACCCTGATATACAACCTCATTGACGGACCGCTAATCCTTCTTTTTTTCTATTTTTCTGCAAATGGAAGCAAGCGAAAACTGATACTATATACAATTATCTTATTCATTCTGTTTGAAATGGGAACAATTGTTATTGCAGGATATAACCTCAAATCAAGCACCATAATTATCGGATTCGATACTTTTATTGCACTAACCTTATGCATTACCAATATTACGGCTTATCTCAGTAAACTTGACCACAGTTCCTGCGAAAATGCGCTCGTATTCATTAACTCATCCGTTCTATTTTCATACGGCGTTTTTATAATAATCTATTATTTCAGCTATCTTGGATTTGCCAACTCGAGAGCCGAAAACAATGAAGTGTTCCTGATATATTATATCAGTTTGTTCTTATCTTCTCTCCTTACCTGTTACGGCTTGTGGCGCTATACAAAAAAACCATCAGAGATGTATGAAAAATCTTACCTGAATTATTAACCTTAATTTTATCGGTGAATTATTCATAAAATACAACCCGTATTAAGACTTATCTGTTACTTTTGTTCTTCATTTGAAACGTTCATTTCTGGAAGATTATGTAACGATTATGCTCATGCGAAATAAATTTTTGTTCATTTCTTTTCTTTCATTTTTTTTCATCATTGGTTTTTTTTCATGCAATGGTGATCAACCGCCCGCAACCACAGCAAATGATTCAAGTGTTCAGCAAGGAAAAACATTAGCAGTCACTTATTGTCAATCCTGCCACCTGCTGCCGGATCCGTCTTTGCTGGATAAAAAAAGCTGGGTTGATGGCGTACTGCCTGCCATGGGACCTCATTTGGGGATATTTGCTTATGGTACAAGTATTTATCCTTCAAAAAGAACTGATCCGAACGTTAACAAGAGTTATTATCCTTCTCAACAGATCATATCATTTTCACAATGGCAAGCTATCATCGATTATTACAAAGCAACAGCACCTGATTCATTAACGCAGCAAAGAAAAGATTACATTAAAGATGACCTGAAATTATTTGCGGTATTAAAACCCGGTTCCCATGCCCTGCCGGCAACATGTTACGTAAAAATAGATTCATCAGGTAAATCCATCATTTATTGTGATGCCATTGCAAAAAAAATATTCCGTTATGACAGACATTTACAGGTGTCCGATTCTGCGACGGTAAGCGGACCGGTGGTTGACATAAATTTTAAAAAGAGCGAGTGGATTATATGCAACATCGGCAACATAAATCCAAATGATGAAAAATTAGGAACAGCAGATGTTATGAAATTCGGCGAGAATAAAAAAATGAAAATGTCGGCAATTCCTTTGTTTGACAAGTTAGCCCGACCGGTACAAATTGCCGAAGCTGATCTTAATAAGGATGGGAAACAAGATTACATCGTTTGCGAATTTGGAAACCTTACGGGCGCTTTATCCTGGATGGAAAATTTGGGAAATGACAAATTTGAACGCCATGTGCTGCGCGCTTTTCCAGGGGCGATAAAAACTTATGTTGATGATTATAATCACGACGGTTTGCCGGATATCTGGGCGCTTTTTGCGCAAGGTGAAGAAGGAATTTTTCTTTTTACAAACAAGGGAAGCGGGAATTTTGAACAGAAGGAAGTTTTGCGTTTCCCACCCGTATATGGCTCATCTTCGTTTGAACTTGTTGATTTGAATAATGATGGCTTTCCGGATATCGTTTATACTTGCGGGGATAATGCTGATTATTCAAGGGTGTTGAAACCTTATCACGGCGTGTACATTTTTTTGAATGATGGTAAAAATAATTTCACCCAAAAATATTTTTATCATATTGATGGTTGCTACAAAGCAATTGCACGCGATTTTGACGGAGACGGCAATATTGATATTGCGGCAATATCTTTTTTTGCTGATTATAGAAACCAACCGGAAGAAGGATTTGTTTACCTGGAAAATAAAGGGAATTTTCAATTTCAACCGCATACTTTACCGGAAGGTGAATGGGGCCGCTGGCTTACCATGGATGTTGGCGATTTGGACGGCGACGGAAAACCTGATATTATTTTAGGAAATTTTTCCGTCGGGCCGACCATGATGAAATCAAAGATCGACTGGAAACAAAATCCGCCATTCATCGTACTGAAAAATATAAAAAAATAACCAGTTCTTTTGGATTATTAATGAATTCGTTTAAACCACTCTTCTTTTTTTGTCTTAACTTGAAGCTCCATTTTTATCATCCTTAATTTTTTCAACCATGTTAAAGATTGTTTGCAGTCCGAAACTTTTTCTTTTTATTTTTGGCATTGGTGCTATGAGCACTGAATTTGTAAATGCACAACAAGGCGATCCTAAACTTACAGAGGTGTATAGCCCTGTTCCGCCTGTTGTAACGCCTGGAAAAACAAACAGCGACGCTCCTTCTGATGCGATTATCTTATTTGATGGAAAAAATCTTGACCAATGGGAATCAGCAAATGATTCTACAAAACCTGCGAACTGGAATGTTGCAGATGGCATTATAACCGTGAGTAAAACCGCGGGGAACATCAGAACCAAACAATCCTTTCTCGACTATCAATTGCATATAGAATGGCGTATTCCTGAAAATATTACGGGTTCCGGCCAGGCCCGCGGAAACAGCGGCGTATTTCTTGCATCAACAGGACCAGGGGATGGCGGTTATGAGTTGCAGGTTCTGGATTGTTACAATAATTCAACGTATACCAATGGACAAACTGCCAGTATTTACAAGCAATCCATTCCTCTTGCCAATGCCTGCAAAAAACCCGGCGAGTGGCAGACATATGATGTGGTTTGGACTGCCCCCCGCTTTACTGAAGACGGTTCATTAAAATCACCAGCTGCAGTAACGGTTTTTCATAATGGTGTTTTGGTGCAAAACCATTATGAGCTGACCGGACAGACCTTATATATCGGCAAACCGTATTATAAAGCCCATGGGGCCACTCCCATTAAACTGCAAGCCCATGGAGATAAAAGTGAACCAATTAGTTATAGAAATATTTGGATCAGACCCCTCTAGAGATAAAGACAGGACATCTGACCCGGAAATATGAAGTTCGTTCAGTGCGTTCCTGCATGGCAAATCGGTTGAGCCGGCAGGAGCCAAAAAATTCGTACATGATATATCCAAAATGACATATTTTAATGGTTTTTTCCTACCTTTGCCAACCTTAAAAAGTACTCATGAGCAACAGAAGGGAATTTGAAATACCGTTTGTTGGATTAACGCCGGGAATTCATGGGTTTGAATATCGTATAACCGACAAGTTCTTTGAGGCATACCAACAGCAGGATTTTAAGAAATGCGACGTGATCATTAAATTATCGCTTGATAAAAAAAATGGGTTCATGTTACTGAAATTTGTCGTGGCGGGAAAGATTGAAGTGATTTGCGATCGTTGTGGAAACTCTTTACCGATTGATCTCTGGGACGAATTCAATATTCTGGTGAAGTTGGTTGAAGAACCCGAACTCATGAACAGGCAGGAAGAAGATCCCGATGTTTATTATATTTCACGCGGTGAAAGTCATTTGCATATTTCCGATTGGATCTATGAATTTATAAACCTGAGCATTCCTTTGCAACGAATGTGCAAGGAGGAAGATATAGGTGGAAAATATTGCAATAAAGAAGTCCTGAATATGCTGAAGAAATTAGAATCTAAAAAAGATAAACCCGAAAATCCCTTGTGGAAAGGACTGGAGAAATTTAGAAAAATTGATAATTGATAAGACTGTCGACAAAAATAAATTAGTAACTGTAATTAAAAATTTTGTATGCCTAATCCGAAGCGGAGACATTCGCAACAACGCAGCGCGAAAAGAAGAACACACTATAAAGCAGAAAAAGTGACATTGAGTAAAGACAGTGCAACCGGCGAAACCCATGTTCGGCATCGTGCACATGTGAGCGAAGGGAAATTATACTACAAAGGAAAAGTTGTTACGGAGAAATCACCGATAAAATAATTTTCCTCTCACGGATTACCGGGGTTTAATTTAACCAGATATATTTGGAGAATACTTTTCTGAATTTTTTGAGATTCCAGATTCCAATTTTTTTCGTAAATTAATATTGGAATTTGGAATTTAATTTTTAGCAAGTACTATGAATATTGGATTAGATATGATGGGTGGAGATTTGGCGCCGCTGGAAGCAGTGAAAGGTCTTCAGTTATATTTAGACGAAATATCATCACCCGCTGATGTTTTTTTGATTGGTGATGAAAGGCAGATCAATGCGCTTTTGCATGAGCATGCTATTTCTTCGACAAGCATCCATGTAATTCATGCATCACAGGTTATCGGCATGCACGAGCATCCGACAAAAGCCCTGAGGGAAAAACAACAATCATCCATAGCAATCGGTTTCCATTTATTGGCTAAGCATAAAATTGACGCCTTTATCAGTGCAGGGAATACAGGCGCGATGATGGTAGGCGCGTTGTTCAGCATTAAAGCGATCGAGGGTGTTTTGCGTCCGACTATTTCTACAATTATTCCGAAAGAAAATGGCAAGACAGGACTGTTGCTTGATGTCGGAATAAATGTTGATTGCAAGCCTGAGCATTTAAACCAGTTTGCCATATTGGGGTCACTGTATGCTCAATATATTTTGGGAATCGAAAATCCGAGGGTAGGATTAATGAATGTAGGCGAAGAAGAAGGCAAAGGTGATTTGTTATCGCAGTCGGCATATCAACTGCTGAAAGAAAACAACCAGGTAAATTTCATCGGTAATACCGAAGGCAGGGATATCTTTTTTGACAAAGCTGATGTGATGGTTTGTGACGGGTTTACCGGAAACGTTATTTTAAAACTTTCCGAATCATTGTACGAGATAACCCAAAATAAGAAAATCTTTCACGAATATTTTGACCTGTTCAATTTTGAAATTTATGGTGGCACACCGGTGTTGGGCGTTACAAAACCGGTGATCATTGGTCATGGGATTTCACATGCAAGGGCTTTCAAAAACATGATTGCTCTTGGAGAAAAAATGATTGCCACTGATCTGTTGGGGAAGATGAAAGCCAGTTTTACCGTCAATTGACTAGTTTATCTTTCATAATTTCCCGATGCGAATTTTTGTAAAATACCTGCTGGAATATTATTGGCAAATAAATCTCAGAAGTTTATTTTATACTTCATTATTTGTCGCAATTCTTATTGGAATAAACTTCACCGGTGGAATTGAAAAAAGAATTTATGCGTTGCATTTTCCGTACTCACTGATCAGTTTTGTTGTTTTGTATTCTCTCGTTTTTGGAATCTCTTATTGTTTTCAATTTATTGGTAAATCAATTTCTGTAATTAAAAGCAGAAGATTGTTTTTTGCTTATTTGCTCATGGCGGTTATGATTCTTGCCATCAAACAGATTCATTGGCAAATTCCATTTTTAAATTCATTTGATTATACATGGAAAAAATATTGGATGATCGTTCTTCAACTCCCTTTCAAATTATTTTTTTTATTGGCTGTATTATTTTTTACTTGGAAATCCCATCGCAAAAAGGAATCCTTTTTTGGTCTAACAACAAAAAACTTCCAGGCAAAACCGTATTTTATTATCCTCATCCTGCTCATACCTTTAGCGGCCTTTGCTGCAACGCAGCACGATTTTTTGCAAGCATATCCAAAAGTGAAAAATATCTATTTTGTAGATGATCAGACACACAGCCCGTGGCTATGGAAATTGATTTATGAAATTTCTTACAGTCTTGATTTTGTTTCCGTTGAACTTTTCTTCCGCGGATTCTTAATAATCGGTTTCGTATGTTTCGCTGGCGTTGATGCCATTTTACCTATGGCTGCATTGTATTGTACCATTCATTTTGGCAAACCTCTTGGCGAATGCATTTCATCTTTTTTTGGAGGATTGATTTTAGGTGTGATCGCTTATCGAACAAAATCTATCTTCGGCGGACTAATCGTTCATCTTGGCTTGGCGTGGGCTATGGAGTGTTTTGGTTACGCCGCATCCTAAGTTTTGAATATTTGGTAATATATTTCTATTCAACCCACAGTTATCCAATGAATGCGGCTAACTCATGTTCATGGTGCCGCATTTCAAAATTGAAATTCAGTCGAGCAATCAACTCAATTTCACGTTTTCAAATTAATAAGCTACCGGCTTATAAGCCGGATTCTGTTTGACTGCGTTAGCAATCCCGCCATCATTTATCTTGTTCCGGCATTACTGCCGAAATCTTGCTGCCTACCCACCGGCATCGGACGAGCAGTCCTCTATCGCCGGTTTATGTGGCATTACAGCATGCAAGGTTTACCCGCGCGCTTCATTACTGAAACACGCCGTGAGCTCTTACCTCACGTTTTCACCCTCACCATTTTGCAATGGCAGTCATTCTCTGTGGCACTCTCTGTTCCTGCCTTAGGCTGGACCCGGCGCTTAACCGGTGCATTGCCCTTCGCTGTCCGGACTTTCCTTCACGCAAAATGCGAGACGATGGCGCGGCCGGTAGCAACGGTAAAAATACTTATTAATTGCTCAACGTGAAAATTGCAATATGGCTCGATTAAGTGGTCGGGCAACTGCCTGACATATCGGATTTCAGGAATTTCACAGATGATTACATTCCTGAAATTCTTTAAAGTGCGATTGAGGTTCGATGCAAAGACATCAATACTGAAAAAAAATTTCCGTCGCACCATATCCATAACGGGCATGATATTGATTGATGAAAGATTTTACGTTTCGTTTCATCCGAAGTAAATCATGGATCTCATCCCTTAGTTTTCCGCTGCCAACTCCATGGATCACGATCATCGAAGGCAAATGATGTACAAGGGCAAGATCAAAATATTTTTCAAATGTTTGAAGTTGCAAAGTGAGCATTTCAAAACTACTCATGTGACTCCAGTTGTCGGTTAGCTTTTCAATATGCAGATCAACTTCATGCCTGGGAGGTTCAAGCAGGTTACGAGCCTGTGAAACTTCATATATTTTATGATCCCTTGAAGAAGTGCTCACTTCCATTTTTTCTACAACGGTCTTATCCGGATATTCATCAAATAATTTATAAGAAAAAGTGGCTTCGTTTTTTTTCTTCATTTCTTCGACCCGTAAAAAGACATTCTTCGGTTTTATTTTCAATCCAGTTTCATAATGTTCTGCTTTCCTTTTATCCGGCGTCAATAGGGAAAATTCAAATTGAAAATTTGGGCTGTCGTTAATATCTTCAAATGCTATGTCATGCAAATAAAAATCTTCAAATGTGTGAATCTGATTGTTCAATTCAAAATCGTCTTTCCCAAAATAATTTAATGAATATGAAAAATGATAACCTTGCACCGTGTTGTTGATTAAATGCAATTTTAGTTCTTTTACAAACTCGTCTCCGAATTCATCGCTGTCAAAAACCGGCAGAAAAGTGAGCCAGACACCATCAGCAATCTTATTTTGATTTGATTTCTCTTTCCTGATATCATCCACATATTTCTTAGGTTTTTGAGCGAGGCTTCTTTCTGTGAATTTTTTAAAGTAAGGAAAGTCAAGCTGGTCAATGTATGCAGGAAATCTTACGCCATGCACATCGACCATAACCATTTCTTTATTAATGATATCAACAATTTCGCCTTCTTCGCTGGAGTGAAGTACGAGCACTTTATCACCGATCTCAAATTTCATTTTACAAAAATAACGATTTGACACTAAGGTCCGGAAACAGGGAGAAGAATTAAGAATAAAGGATCAACAAAGATTTGAGAAATATTTACAATTTATCACCCACACCTTTAAATTATATCTGTCGCAATTTGCTTTTTCTAAATCCGTACAAAAAATAAATCAACAATCCAAAACTCATCCATCCAAAAAATACCATCCAGCTTTTTGCGGGAATTTCAATCATTAAATACATACAACACAAAACCCCTAGAACGGGAATGATCGAATAATTGCGGAGAAAGCTAAAAAAAGCAATGATGATCGCAGCGATAACAAAAATAATAAATAAAATTTCCTGGTAACCTTCTGCTTTGAAATTAAAACACGCATCCGAAAGGCGTGCGCGGAATAGGAAAATAAATATGGCAACAAGAACTGGCGTAATGAATTTTCCGTTTACATAAGGAATCTGAAATTTGCCCGGCTGCTTTTCCA
>Ga0070731_10004086_pt1 | contig 12738 bp, 11 predicted proteins | sample Coa_R1_2_FD_66448 | JGI IMG/M metagenome (GOLD analysis project Ga0070731, IMG submission 66448) | Surface soil microbial communities from Centralia Pennsylvania, which are recovering from an underground coalmine fire - Coalmine... | ecosystem: Environmental > Terrestrial > Soil > Unclassified ... | reverse complement strand
GACCGAAACCGGCGCGCTCGGAGACCTGTATTACTACGATTCGCTGCGGGTAAATCTGGGTCTATTCCAGCATGACGTCAGCGTGATCTGGGACCTGGCTCCTCACGACCTTTCCATCATGGACCACCTGATTAAAGGGGACCCCGAAGCCATTGTCGCCACGGGCGAATGCCACCTGAACGGCGTCGAAGACGTGGCCTTCATGACCATCTATTTCCCGAACAACGTCATCGCGCACATCAATGTGAACTGGCTATCCCCCGTCAAGATCCGCATGACGATGATCGGCGGACAGAAGAAAATGCTGGTCTGGAACGATCTGGTCGCCGACGAAAAGATCCGCGTGTACGACAAAGGCGTCAAGATCACTTCGGGCGATAAAGTGCGAGAAATGCTGGTGAATTACAGGTCCGGAGACATGTGGGCGCCCCAACTGGAACAGCTGGAAGCGCTGCGTGTGGAGCTGGACTATTTCGCCGATTGCATTCTTCACAATAAAACGCCTTTCAACGACGGCCTGGCCGGACTGCGCGTCGTGCGCATGCTGGAGGCGGCCGAGCAATCCATCAAGCAGAGAGGAGAATTGGTGCGCCTGTGAACGAATACTGCAGCATTGCTCCAGACGTTAGGCTTGGCAAGGGAGTGAAGCTTTCCAAATTCATCAACCTGTACGGCTGCGAAATCGGCGATGAAACGAAAATCGGGGCGTTCGTGGAAATTCAAAAGAACGCTTCGGTGGGCCGCCGCTGCAAGATTTCGAGCCACACGTTCATCTGTGAGGGAGTGACCATTGAGGATAACGTCTTCATTGGCCACGGGGTGATGTTCATCAACGACGTCTATCCTCGCGCCACGGCAAACGGGCAACTGCAAACTGAAGCCGACTGGAAAGTCGATCGGACACTCATCAAGAACGGAGCGTCGATCGGCACAGGCGCCACAATCCTCGCCAACGTGACGATCGGAGAGAACGCGATCGTCGGAGCAGGCAGCGTTGTTACCAGGAATGTTCCCGCGAATTGCATCGTAGCCGGAAATCCCGCAAAAGTGTTCCGTAAGATCGAATCCGCTGTGGAGGCCGTAAAGTGAGCACAACAAATGGAGATGGCAACACGAATAGTATTCCGTTCCTGGACCTGGTTACTCCCCATGTCGAGCTGGAACGGGAATTGACGGAAGTTTTCCATCAAACATTGCGCACCGCCGGATTCATCGGCGGCCCAATGGTGGAAAATTTTGAAAAAGCGTTCGCCGATTTCTGCAGCACGAGCCACTCCGTGGCCGTCAGCAGCGGAACCGACGCCTTGCGATTCGCCATCATGGGCGCAGGCATTCAACCGGGCGACGTCATCGTGACCGTGCCGCACACCTTCATCGCCACGAGCGAAGCCATTTCGCAAACTGGCGCGCATCCCGAGTTTGTCGACGTGGACGAGCGCACATACAACATGAGTCCTGAGCGGTTGCGCGAATATTTGGAAACGCAGTGCGCCAAGGACTCCACCGGAAACCTGATCAGCCGCCGCAGCGGCCGGCGCGTGGCAGGAATCGTTCCCGTGCACCTCTACGGGCAAATGGCGGACATGGACGCAATCCTGGCGCTCGCCGAACAGTATGGCCTGGTCGTGATCGAAGACGCTTGCCAGGCTCACGGCGCCGAGTATTTTTCAAAAAGGAACAATCGCTGGATGAAAGCCGGAACGATGGGACGCGCCGCCGCATTCAGCTTCTATCCGGGAAAAAATCTGGGAGCGTGCGGGGAAGCCGGCGCGGTCACCACCAACGACGCCAAACTGGCCGAGAAAGTGAAGATCCTTCGAGATCACGGCCAGGCCAAGAAGTATTACCACGACATGGAAGGCTACAACGGCAGGCTCGACGCCATGCAGGCCGGGTTCCTGCACGTGAAGCTGGCCCACCTGGCGAATTGGAATGCCGCGCGGCGCGAGCGTGCCGCCGAGTACGATCAGTTGCTCGAAGGCGTGGAGGGCAGCGTCATTCGACCTTACGAACCGTCCTGGTCTCGCGCCGTGTACCATCTGTATGTGGTCCGCATGCAAGATCGCGAAGGAATGATCAAACACCTTAAAGAAGCGGGTATCGCCACGGGGATCCATTACCCGATTCCGTTGCACATGCAAAAAGCCTACGACTATTTGAATTACCGGCAGGGCGATTTCCCGGTTTCGGAAAAGGTGGCGTCCGAGATTGTATCGTTGCCCATGTTCCCGACACTCCGGGCGGACCAACAGGCCCGCGTGGTCCGGGAAATGATGCGCTGCCTGCGCTTGGAATTGGCGTCAACGCAGGCCGGAAGGCCGCTCGAAGTGCACAGATGAACGGTTTTGCGCAGCCAGGCAACCTTTCCAAAGGGATCCCATTTCTATGAAATCGACTATCGAAATCACACATGAAAACGCGGAAACTCCAGCGATTGCACCTGATCTTCCCGGTGCCCAGAAAAAAATATGGATCGACCTGGATAATTCGCCACACGTTCCATTTTTCGCTCCCATTATCCAGGAGCTTAAAACCAAAGGGTTCGAGATTTTCATTACGGCGCGGGATTCCTATCAGGTCTGCGAACTGTTGGAATACTACGGAATTCCCGCGCGCGTCATTGGCAAACATTACGGGAAGCATAAACTTCTGAAATTTCTGGGCACCGCCTGGCGCGCCATGGTGCTTGCGGCCATCGCCCGGAAAGAAAAAATTGACGTCTCGGTGACCCATGGGTCGCGAGGGTGCAATTTCGCTTCGTCCCTGTTGGGAATTCAGAACGTCACCATCGGCGACTATGAACACACGTCGAAAATATTCGTGACGCAGATGTGGCTGATCTTGCCTGAAGTGATCCCGACGAATGGGATATCCAACAAGGGAATAAAGGTTTTAAAGTATCCAGGCATCAAAGAAGACGTTTATCTTCCAAGCTTCCACCCGGACCCGCAATTAAGGGCGCGCCATGGCATCGCGCAGGACGACTTGCTGGTCACCGTGCGACCGCCCGCGACCGAAGCCCACTACCACAATCCGGAAGCGGACAAGTTATTGACGGCCACCCTGGAAAAATTCAGTAACATGCCGGGCGCGCGAGTCCTGCTGCTTCCCCGGAATAAAAACCAGGAAAAGGAATTGCGCGCCTCCTGGACCAAGGAGATCGCATCCGGCAAGATAGTGATCCCCGCTCATGTCGAAGACGGAATGAACATCATCTGGAATTCGGATTTGGTCGTCAGCGGTGGCGGAACCATGAACCGGGAAGCGGCGGCGATGGGAGTTCCAGTATATAGTATCTTCCGCGGACCGATCGGCGCCGTGGACCGATTTTTGGAGTCGAAGGGCCGGCTAGTTCTCCTGGAAAGCGTGGAACAGGTTCAGAACAAGATTCGAGCCATTCGTCGCGACAAAGATGTTCTTTCACTCAGCCATCAAAAAAGCCCGGCGCTTGAGACAATCATCAAACATATTACCGACATTGCGGAATCGACGAATCGGACCCGGCAAAAACCTCGCGAGGTATAAGTTCCTGGAGTCAGCAAGCCGCTCTGGCAAGGAAAGGCGGCCATGACGGAAGACATTCTTAGAAAGAACATCGAGGGCAGCATCGAGGTTCACGCCCGTCTACTGGAGGCGTGTTTGCCCGCCATGACTGAGGCAGCCGACGCGCTCATCACAGCCTACCACAGTGGCCGGAAGGCGCTCTTCTTCGGAAATGGAGGCAGCGCCGCGGACGCGCAGCATCTTGCCGCGGAATTCCTCGGCCGTTATTTGCGCGAACGCCGTCCGTTACCGGCTTTGGTGCTTCATGCCAACGCCTCCGCAGTAACGGCCATCGCCAACGATTACGGTTACGAACACGTGTTCGCGAGACAACTTCAGGCATTCGCCGTCGCCGGAGACGTGGCCGTTGCTATCAGCACTTCTGGAAATTCGAAGAGCATTCTGGAAGCCCTTGGTGTCGCTCGTAATCTGGGCCTCTACACCATCGGACTCACGGGAGCAACTGGTGGGCGCATGCGCGGGCTCGTCGACGTCTTGATCGCGGTTCCATCGAACGAAACACCGCGAATTCAAGAGTGCCACATCCTGGTGGGGCATGCGCTTTGCGACGCGGTTGAGCAAGCGGTCGACTCGGAACCCGCATCAAAGGGAATTTCGGCCACGGGCAATCAGTGATGATCCACCCTCCACTTCCGCAGGTTGACCCCCAGACTGCTGACACCCACGCACCTGAGCTACTTGGCGATTCATTTTCCCCAGAAGCGCTCAGAAAACGATTGAACGTTATCGATCCGCTTACCGACACACGCTGGGACGATCTGGTTGCATGGCATCCGCGGGCTTCCGCGTTCCACCGGCGTGGCTGGCTCGAAGCATTGAAGCACACGTACGGCTATCGCCCGCTGGTGCTTACGTCGGCACAGGCAGGGGAATCCCTTACGGACGGAATTGTGGCATGCCGCATCTCGAGTTGGCTCACGGGTACTCGACTGGTTTCCTTGCCATTTACCGACCATTGTGACCCGCTGTTCGGCGAGTTCAGCCCGGAGTTGTTGTTTTCTGATCGCTTGGTGGAGGAATGTGCCGGGCGGGATTGCAGGTACTTGGAGGTGCGGCCACTAAAGGAGTGGGGGAGTTTAGGAAATCAATTTCAGCCCTGCGAGTCCTTTATCTTTCATGAGCTCGATCTCGGGCCGAGCATCGAACAACTCTTCAAGGCCCTGCACAAGGATTCCATCCAGCGAAAAATTCGGCGCGCGGAAAAGGAAGGGCTTTCTTACGAAGCGGGCCGCACCGAGACGCTCATTAATACCTTTTATCAGCTCTTACAGATCACAAGGAAACGCCATCGCTTGCCGCCGCAACCAAAAACGTGGTTCAGAAATCTGGTCAAACACATGGGCGAAGCCGTTAACATCGGAGTGGCCCGAAAAAACGAAGTTGCAATTGCGGCAATCTTGACGTTGCGGCACCGCTCCAACGTCATTTACAAGTATGGATGTTCGAACGAGGGTTTTCATCAACTCGGAGGGATGCCGTTTCTCTTCTGGAAGCTCATTGAGGAAAGCAAGTCTACGGGGGCGGCATGCATCGATTTTGGCCGCACCAAAATGGATAACGAAGGCCTGATCGTCTTCAAGGACAAGTTTGGCACGACCAAACGGACACTTACTTATTATCGGTACTCCAGGAAAAATAAAAAGCAGGCGTCCTTCCATGAAGATTCCCGGTTGATGAGCCGAATCCTGACTGTTGTCCCGGACAGCGTCATGTCCGCCGTTGGCAGAGTCCTCTACAAGCATATCGGCTAGCGGGCAGGATGAACGGAACGGGACGCGCCGAGCACGCGGAACGCTCACAGTGCCAGATCGAAATTTTCAACAAACATTTCCCAGGAATCGAGAACAAATGCGAATCTTTCACGTGATTGGTGCCAGGCCGAATTTCATGAAGGCGGCGCCGGTTATCCGCGCCCTCTCCTCATACCCCGTGGAGCAAATTGTTGTTCACACCGGCCAGCATTACGACTTCAACATGTCCGACGTGTTTTTTCAGCAATTGGGAATGCCCGCGCCCGACGTCAACCTGCAAGTCGGCTCAGGATCGCACGCACAACAGACCGCGCACATCATGTGCCGCTTTGAACCCGTGGTGCTGGAAAAGAAGCCGAACCTGGTCGTTGTCTATGGAGACGTGAATTCGACCGTTGCCGCGGCGCTGGTCTGCTCGAAATTAATGGTCCGCGTCGCGCACGTGGAAGCGGGGCTGCGATCGTTCGATCGCGGCATGCCCGAGGAAATCAACCGCCTGGTCACCGACCAGCTTTCGGATTTGCTGTTCACACCCTCCGAAGACGGCAATCGCAATTTGGCGCGTGAGGGAATTGCCCCGGAAAAAGTGTTCCTCGCCGGCAACGTAATGATTGATACCTTGGTTCGAATGTTGCCCGAAGCGGACCAGCGCCTGCCGGCCGACTTGCCCTCCCGTTATGCCCTGGTCACTTTGCACCGCCCGTCCAACGTGGACGACCTGGACTGGCTGCATTCCCTGCTGTCGAGCCTGGAACGCGTCGGCCACGATCTCGAAGTAATTTTCCCCGTCCATCCGCGCACGCGCCAGAAAATTGCCAGCCTCGGCATGGGCCCGGAAAACAACGGCCACATTCGCTTCTTAGAGCCTGTCCCTTATTTGGAATTTCTCGCGCTTCAGAAGCATGCCGCGGTGGTCATAACGGACTCCGGCGGAATCCAGGAAGAAACCACATTTCTGGGCGTTCCCTGCCTCACAGTGCGCGAAAATACCGAGCGTCCGATCACCACTACGATCGGCACAAACGTGCTGGTGGGCAGAGACACCGCGCTTCTGAGCAAGGAACTGGCCCGAGTCATGAGCAACGAACGGAAGAAGGCCGGCGTGCCTCCCCTTTGGGATGGGCATGCTGCCGAACGAATCGCCGAAGTGATAGTCGCCAAGTAATTCGATAGATTTCATGAGATTTGCCCAACCAAATTCCATGTCTTTCGCCCTCCAAAACTATTACCAGTGCCCGCAAGAGTTTGCGAGGTTTCGCGTTGCCGGGGAACCTGGGCAGACGCCGGGGTTTTTCCGTGTCGGAAAGCAAATTACGTGTTTTGGGCGATGTGCGGGGCCTGTGGCACAGGAACCGAACGGCGATCTTCCCGATATGCTCCCCCAAATGCAGGCCGGGGAAGACGAAATCATGCTCCCGTTTGACGCGGACGAAATACTCGAAAATCTTAGGCGAGAAATATATGTCGGCCCCCCGAAAGCATCTTCCTTCGCAAAAGATCTGATTCGAAAAGGGTATTACCTGGCGCGGCCTCTCCTTTCCGTGGGGGTTCGCAAGCATTTTCAGCGATTATATTTGCGGGGGCGCACAGATATCGAATTCCCACGCTGGCCGATCGATAAGACGGTGGACAATTTGAGCGCGGAGCTCATGTCTCTCTCGGTTCGGGCGAACGGCAATCGGAGAATTCCTTTTATTTGGTTCTGGCCAGATGATTACCAGGGTTGCGTCCTCATGACCCATGACGTTGAACATGAACCTGGCAGAGCCTTTTGCGGCGACCTGATGGATCTGGACGGTCGCCATGGAATCCGGAGTTCCTTCCAGGTGGTGCCTGAGGAGCGCTATGACCTTTCGGATGCCTTTCTGGAGAGTATTCGAGCTCGCGGTTTTGAGCTGAATGTCCATGACTTAAACCACGATGGCCATTTGTTCGACAACCACGATCTGTTCCGGAAAAGGGCGAAAAAAATCAACGAATATGCAAGTAAATGGCGCGCAGAGGGCTATCGCTCAGGCGGGATGTACCGGAATGCCGAATGGAACGATGCGTTTCAATTTAAGTACGATATGTCTTTTCCCAGCGCGGCGCACCTGGAACCGCAAGGGGGCGGATGTTGCACCGTTATGCCTTACTTTGCCGGAGGACTTGTCGAACTTCCTCTGACGACCACGCAGGACTACACTTTATTTCATATTCTCGGCCAATATTCGATCGATCTTTGGAAAGAAGAATTGAACTACATTGCTTCAAGCAACGGGCTGGCTACGTTCATTGTTCATCCGGACTATGTGATCGAACGCGGCGCGCGCCGTGTATATGAAAATCTGTTGCAATATCTCTCGGAATTTTGCGACCGCTCAAAGCTCTGGCAGCCACTTCCTCGGGAAGTTGCGCGCTGGTGGCGCGAAAGAAGCCAGATGCAAATCGAAGTCTCCTCCGGCGCATGCAGAGTGGTGGGTGTAGGTTCAGAGCGGGCGCGCGTTGCCTTCGCACAAATCGAGGAAGGCCGCCTTTGTTATCGCGTTGAGAATTCACCTTGCCGCGAATCCTTCGCCTGAGTCCACCAATCCTTCGGCGTAGTCGCCCACTCCCCACAAAACCGAATATCTCGTCCACCAGGGTTCTTTGCACTACACTTTCATACCCTTCCAAAAGTTCCGCTGAGCTTTTCCCCAACCGAATTTCCGCTTGCTAGCCAATTAGTCCAGCCGACACATCCCATCGAACCAAGCTGCTTCGTGACTGCAGTGATCGAGGCATGAGTCTGCGCGCTGCGCACAAAGCGATGGCTTCAAAAACTTTCGGATCCGCCTATCAGAATGACCTAGCCCGTGGATTTGCAAAAGCAGACTTTAACTGCACTCGCCAGGCAGGCAATTGAACGGAAAAGACTCGGCTCAAGCGGGCATTTGAAAGGACCGAATAAGCGGGGCGTCGCGCCGGCGTGGGATATTCGCTGGAGGCAATAGGGATGACGGAGCGGGCGATCAATGGCGAGCCGCCGGTAGCCGCTGCAAACCACGCGCAAGTGGCCGGGGTATTCACGGCTTCTTCAAGAATGGCACTCGCGAAGCCGTGCCAACTCGTCTCCCCACCGGCAGTCATGTGATAAATCCCACTCATTTCCTCCGCAGAGAAAGGGCCGGTCTTCGTGTCACAGATCCGCGAGAGAATTGTTGTGGTGGCGCCGGCGATTTCCGTGTTTAGCGTAGGCGCGCCGATCTGGTCGCGGACGATTCTTAATTCTTCGCGTTGTGTGGCAAGGCGCAGGATAGCGAGGAGAAAATTCCGGCCCTCGGTCGCGTATACCCATGCGGTTCGAAAGATCAGGTGCGCGGCGCCTGACGCCTGAATTGCGCGTTCTCCTTCGAGCTTCGCTCTACCATACGCATTCTGCGCGTTCGGCGGATCGTCTTCCTCGTACGGGGTGGTTTTCAAACCATCGAAAACGTAATCCGTTGAATAATGAATCAGGAAAGCTCCGATTTTCTTCGCTTCCTCGGCCATCACGCCCGGAGCTTCGGCGTTAATGGCTCGGGCAACGGATTCTTCCGACTCGGCACGGTCCACCGCCGTGTACGCCGCCGCATTTACAATCAGGGCGGGACGGAAGGTGCGGATCGCGTGGCGAATTTCCGCCGGCCGAGTAAGGTCGAGCCTTTCCCGGTCCAGGGCACTCACCTCCCCGACGCGCGGCAGCGTCCTATATAATTCCCGCCCGATTTGCCCGGTTGTTCCGATCAGTAGGATGGCGGGTTTCATTTCTTCGAGTAGGATGGCAGGAATTCCCGAGGGATCGCCGCCAAGGTGGGAAACTTCGCGTCTTTTTCGGAGACGAGAGGATTCGCGACCCCCCACGCGATGGCCAGGCCGGGATCATTCCAAATGATCCCGTGCTCGCTGCCCGGATCGTAGAAGTCGCTGCACTTATATAGGAATTGCACGGAATCGGATAAAGCCAGGAAGCCGTGGGCGAAGCCCTCCGGAATAAAAATTTGATTCTGCTGTTCGGCGGAGAGCACGACACTCGTCCACTTTCCAAAAGTTGGCGAGCCGAGTCGTAAATCCACGGTCACGTCAAGCGCTTCGCCGTCCACCACGCGGCAGAGCTTCGCTTGCATGCGCCGGAGTTGGTAATGAAGGCCGCGCAGAGTCCCTTTTGCGGAACTTGAGTGGTTGTCCTGGACGAAGATGTCCGGGATGCCGAGGTCGGAGAACTTCCGCTGGTGATACGTCTCCAGAAAAAAGCCCCGCGGATCGCGGAGTATGTCCGGGCGAAGTTCCCAGACGTCCGGAAGTGAAGTCTTCAATTTTTGCAAACGAGTCAATCCCTATCCGGTTGCGATAACGGACGCGATCCGGCGTCAACGGGGAAGCTTGGTGCCAGCGGAGGAAAGCGCCTGCAGGGAAGAGTCGCGATTCTCGTAATATTTTTCATAGTAGGAAATATATTCTCCGTTACGAACGCTCGCCGTCCATTTCCCATTGGCCTTGTACCAATCGATCGTCCGCCGTAACCCTTCCTCCAGAGCAATCTCCGGTTTCCAGCCCAATTCTTTTTCCATCTTATCGCAGCGCAGGGCATATCGCCGGTCATGCCCGGGGCGATCCTGGACGCTGGAAAGCAGAGTCTCCGGTTTGCCGATCAAACGAAGCACCGTGCGCGAGATCGTCAGATTCTCTTGGATGTCCAGGCCGCCGATGTTGTAAACCTCTCCCACGCGGCCGCGCTCCAGAACCGCCAACACCCCGCGGCAGTTGTCTTCCACATGCAGCCAGTCCCGCTGCTGCTTTCCGTCACCGTAGATCGGCAGCGGCTGGTCATTGAATGCATTGGTGATCATCAGAGGAATAAATTTTTCGGGAAACTGGTATGGCCCGTAGTTGTTAGAGGAGCGCGTAATCAGCCCCGGGAATCCGTAGGTGCGAACATAGGAAAGAACCAGCAAATCCGAGCAGGCCTTCGAGGCCGAATAAGGGCTGCTGGGTTGCAGCGGAGATTTCTCATCCGCAACCGCGCCGGGGGCCATATCGCCGTATACCTCGTCGGTCGAGATGTGAACGAACCGATCGATGCGCAGCTTCCGCGCGACTTGTAGCATTACGAATGTTCCCGTCACATTCGTGTCGATGACGGGCGCGGGTTTGTAAATGCTCCGGTCCACATGCGACTCGGCCGCAAAGTGCACTGCGGCGTCGCAACCGCGCATTGCCTCTTCGACCGCATTCGCATCGCAGACGCTTCCCCTGACAAACGAGTAATCCGGATGATTCGCAACGGACTCCAGATTCGCCAGATTTCCGGCGTATGTCAATTTGTCATAGTTGACGACCTTATAGTCCCTGTTGAGTGAGAGGACGTGCCGGATGAAAATGGACCCAATAAATCCGGCGCCGCCGGTAACAAACAATTTCATCGGCTCAACTTCTCCGGCGCCGCCATTTGCACTTCACGATCGTGCGACAATTTGTTCGCCCCTGTTTCCGCGACCAGGTTGTTGGCGCGGAGCAGAGACTCGAATGTGCCGGCATCCGTCCACCAGCCGTCCAGCACTTCATAGGTGAGCTTGCCTTCCTCAATGTAGAAATTATTGACGTCGGTGATTTCGAGTTCGCCGCGCCCAGAGGGCTTCAGGCGCTGAATCTTCGAGAACACCGTCTTGTCGTAGAAATAAATTCCGACAACGGCGTAATTCGATTTTGGCGCCGCGGGCTTTTCTTCAATCCCAATCACACGGTCGCCCCGGATTTCCGCCACTCCGAATCGCTGCGCGTCGGGAACTTCCTTGAGCAGAATCTTCGCGCCTTCGCCCTGCCGCTTGAAATTCTCCACGGCCTGGCAAATGTTATTCTCTATGATATTATCTCCAAGTATAACACAGGCAGACTCACCGCCGGCAAAATATTCCGCCAAACCCAGCGCCTGCGCGATCCCGCTTTCGCCTTCCTGATAAGTGTAGTTGATGTGTTTCAATCCGAATTCGCGCCCGTTACCCAGCAACCGCAAAAAGTCACCGGCATTCTTGCCGCCGGTCACCACCAGGATTTCCTCAATTCCCGCATTGACCAGAGTCTGGATCGGATAATACAGCATTGGCTTGTCGTAAATAGGCAGCAGATGTTTATTTGTAACCCGCGTGAGCGGATTCAGCCGGCTGCCGATTCCGCCTGCCAGAACAACCCCTTTCATCGATGTCCTCCTGTTGTCACGCCGGACTAGTTCCATTTTCGGCCCCGACACGTAAGGCGAGCAAGCCCTTTGTTCCCTACGGCGCGGAAGCAGCACCGCCTTAATCCAGACCTGCGAGTGAACCAGCCTCTCCCGCCGAGCTGGTGGGAAAACCCCGGCCATTGCGGGTACGGGGATCTAACTCCGCAACGAGATTCAGGTACAGGTTACCGCCCCCTGTTCCCGAACTGTCCGGACGGGCAGTAGCTGTCACACATGAGGGATCATAATCTGCTTAGGGGCGAAACATTCTTCCGAATGCCCCGTGGCCATGAACGGCTAAGCGGCAGATACTATATGATTAAGGAGCCTAAATTAAAGGTCATGCGAAATAGACAGCTGCTCCTATGTTTGTTCATCCTGCTGCTTTCAGCCCTTCGAGCCGAAGCCGTTACCTACACCGTCAAGGCCGGGGGCGGAGGCAACTTCACCACCATTCAAGCCTGCGCCACGGCGATGGCGCCAGGCGATACGTGCACTGTTTATGCGGGCGCGTATAAGGAGATTCCCACACTTACGGCGGGTACCGCCGGCAATTACAAGACGATCACAGTGAACACCGGGGACACCGTGAATGTCCTGGGCTTCACGATGGCCTCGCATACGAAAGTCAACGGCTTTTACATTGATAATCCATCCTCCCCCTTCGGCGCTGCATGTGTCACCGTTCCTCCAGGGATTACGGACGTTTACATAACCAAGAACAGCATGCATTCCTGCGGAGCCGATGGAGGCACGGAGGAAGCATCCCTTGTCGGAGTGCGCAACGGCGCGATTGGGTCTTCGTTCATCTTTGTGCAGAACAATACAATTACGCACGGTTGTTCCGTGCCCGGCGTGAATGACGTATGCGAGAGCATAAGCATTGGGGCCGGCGACCACTGGCTCATCGAGGGGAACGACCTCTCTCACAACGATGACACGATTGAATTTTACGCGTCGTACATCATTGCGAGAAATAATACGATCCACGACATAAACACCGCGGAATGCAATCCGAACGGTCATGGCTCGAATTGTCATGCGGACCAGTTTGAGTCCGAGCCGGTCGTAACGAACGGCACTGCCCCTTCGGCGCACAATATGTTCGAGGGCAACACCCTTATGAATGCCTCCGGAGAAGTCCACGCGATTCTGGCGCAGGGCGACGCGTGCAGCGGGGAGTGTAACCACGAGATCATTCGATCCAAC
>Ga0070731_10004085_pt1 | contig 12738 bp, 11 predicted proteins | sample Coa_R1_2_FD_66448 | JGI IMG/M metagenome (GOLD analysis project Ga0070731, IMG submission 66448) | Surface soil microbial communities from Centralia Pennsylvania, which are recovering from an underground coalmine fire - Coalmine... | ecosystem: Environmental > Terrestrial > Soil > Unclassified ... | reverse complement strand
GCCAGATCCTGTTCCGTGATCAGCCCGCCATTGGCCTGCATATACGCCGCAGTCATCTTGGCAATCGAGCCTTGATAAAACGCCTTGCTCCCCTGCGCGCCGATGGTCCGCAGCGTAGCCGCCAGATCCTTCTGCACCACGCGATCCCCAAATTGCGCCGGCTTTCCATCATGGAACCAGATCTTCGAGGAAGACGGAAACCGCGCCAGCATCTTTTCCGACGTCTTCAACGAATTCGCCAGATGTTCCGTCACGGGAACGCCCCGCTCGGCTAGCTCAACCGCCGGAGCCAGCACGTCGGCCAGCGGCTTCGTCCCATACTTCTCGACCGCCAACTCCGCCCCGCCCACTGATCCCGGAACGCTCACCGAAAGCGCCCCATCCATCGGAATCCCGCCCTTGGACTTATATAAATCGATGGTAGCCGCCATCGGCGCGAACCCGGTGGCATTAATAAACTTGACCTCATGCGTCTTGGCGATATAAATCATCACGAACATATCGCTGCCGAGCCCGGTCATCATCGGCTCAACCAGCCCCTGCGCCGCCCAGGTAGCAATGGCCGCATCGACCGCGTTCCCACCGCTCTTGAGAATTCGAACCCCCGCCTCCGAAGCCAGCGGATGCCCCGAAACAACCATCCCCTGGTCCCCCATAACGACAGGCCGCCAGGTAGAAGTTTGCCCGTCTAAAAGCGGAAGCAGCATCGCCATCGAAATCACCAGCCGTTTATTCATGCCGAACCCCCCTTCTTGGAACCGTCATCCCGACACCGTCATACCGATACCGTCATCCCAACACCGTCATCCCGACACCGAACCGCGACCAGAGGAAGCGGTGGATGCCGACGGCTCAGACGATTCTATATCACCCTGGCAGCCCCGATTCATTTATGAGCGAAATCGGGTCAGCCTGAACCAACCCCTTTTCGGGACGTCAAAAGAGGGACAGAGCGCTCCGACCCTTTTTCGATACCCGGCAAGAACGTGCATTTACTGTGTTAACTGGCGTTTTTGGTCGCTCTGGGTCTGTGTCACCACGCGTCCGGGCTTGAATGGAGGGGGCGAATCGCCAGGTTCAGTGCCCACTGGTCGCTGTGTTTGGCACGCGAGCTCAATAGAATCAGCATCAAACAGGCGTTGAACTTTGCGAAAAAGGGGCAGAGCTGACTGGCAACATTTTCGAATCGTGAAAAATGTATTAGTTCAGGCTGACCCGCTTTTCCGACCCGCTTTTCACCGATGCACACCTATTGCCGGGGCGGCAGTGGGGTCAGCCGATTTCATCCCACAAATGGAACGGCATTTTGGACGGCACTGGCGTCTTCGAGGCCGGCCGCCCGGCGAAGGCTGTAGATCGTGAAAATCGGCCAGAGCCGTCTGCCTCTTTTTCCGCGGCGTGAAAAGGTGCAAGGTCAGGCCGACCTGTTTTTCCGTTTTTCGGATCGTTCAATCTCACTCTGCAGGCGCACACCAGTCCCTCCGAAGCACGGTCTCGTCGTCAAAGGGCCATTCATCGTACGGAGCGAGTTGCAGATCCATACCTCTTTGCGTCACGAGGAAGTAGTACTTTCCGATTTCTTTCTCGCCCGGGAAGCGATCGACCTTCTTCGGCGGCTTCGAGGTAGGCGTCAGAAGAAACCCTCGTGCTAGGCCTCGATCCATTAAATCACCAAGTGCTCGGATGATTTCGCCAGACTCGAACGTTAAGCCACACCTCTGGCCCAAGCCTCCGACGTGCTTTGAAACTTCGGCGAGATTCTCATAATCGTCACAGATAGCATCTAATACGAATCTCGATAACAAATCGAAGCGAGTAGCCATTCAGGGCCTCAGATACTTCGCACTCGGAAACTCGGGACAGTACACTCAAACACAATTGTTGAGATCTCTCCTGACATGACGGTCACCGACAACTCAGGCGATTCTATATCACCCTGGCACCCCCACACCATTTATGCGAACATTTCTCGTAGCATCATCAGAAGGAGCCGGAACATGGAAACCGCCGGACCCGTTGCCTGGCAGAACGATCTCACTGCCATTTCTCCCTCCGACTGGAACGCCGACTTCGCCGCTCACTCATCGAACGCGTCGGATTCGGCGGCACACCCGCCCAGATCGAAATCCTCGCGACACTCACCCCTGCGCAAGCCGTCGGGCACCTGGTCCGATTCGAACGCATCGCCGGAAAAAGCGCACCGCCGGAGCTCCCTCCCTTCGACCATTCCGGCGTCCACGATCCAGGCCTTGAACCGTTCCCGCCCAGCCGGCCCGCCGTCACCGAGATGGCCAAGCAGAAAGGTGAAGCGCTCGGCATCAAGGTGAAGCCCTCCGGCAACCGCCGCCTCCAGCCGATCGTCGACGAGTTCTTCTACTGGCTCCGCGCCAGCTCTCTCGAGACCAATCGGGTGGCTTACTGGTGGGCCAACCGGATGGTCGCGAGCTTCCAGCCGCTGCAAGAGAAAATGGCGCTGTTCTGGCACGGCCATTTCGCCTCCAATGAAGCCAAGGTTCGCGATTATCGCAAGCTGCTCGCCCAGCTCGAGCTGTTCCAGAAACACGGCCTGGGCAATTTCCGCGACCTGACCGTCGCCGTTGCGCAGGACCCGGCAATGCTCTGCTTCCTGGACGCCGGCGTCAACGTCAAAGGCGCCGCGAACGAAAATTTCGCCCGCGAAATCATGGAGCTGTTCACCATGGGCGTCGGCCACTACACGGAGAAGGACATCCGCGAAGCGGCCCGCGCCTTCACCGGCTGGAATTATGTCGACTTAAAATTCGTCGTTAATAAAGATCAGCACGACGATGGCGAGAAAACCTTCCTGGGCAAAACCGGACGTTTCGATGGGGTCGACGTGATCGACATCATCATGCAGCAGCCGGCGACGGCCGATTACATCGCCGGCAAAATCTATCGCTACTTCGTCCGCGAGGATCTTTCGCCCGAGCTCCAGAAAAGGCTCGGGACAATACTCCGCGATTCTCATTACCAGATCACCCCGCTGCTCGAAAAAATCTTCCTCTCGCGCGATTTCTACAGCCCCGCGTCGGTAGGCACGCAAATCAAGGGACCCGTGCAGCTCGCCGTCTCTACCTATCGCAAGCTCGGCCAGGAAAGCGTCCCCGGCGTTCCCGATTTCAACCAGGCGACCGGCGCGCTCGGCCAGCAGCTCTTCTCCCCGCCCACCGTCGCCGGATGGGCGCAGGGCCAAAGCTGGATCACTCCCGGCCTGCTGCTGGAACGCGGCAATTTCGCGCGCGATATTTTATTTCCCGATATCAGCTTCCTCCCGCCGGACCGCTACACCGGCGGCGGCGAGGTCCGTCGCGTCGCCGAACGCATTCGCCAGGGCATGGACATCAGCACCGCGACCAAAGACGACGCCAAAATGGACATGGCCGAATCCAACAAAAATGCCGACCGCGACGAAGACTTCAACACTCGCTACGGCAGCTTCCGCGGCTCGCAGATGGCCGTCGAGCGAGTCAAACCCATCCCGCGCGACACCGCCCGGATCCAGCTTGCGCGCATGGTGCTCGATGCCAAGCTCCAGAACACGACGCAAGTCGTCGATTATCTGATTCGCCGCTTTATGCGCGTCCCTCCCGGCGATGACGCGCGCCAGAAACTGATCGCGTTCCTGAACAAACAGCTCGGTACCACCGACGTCGCCGTTGCCCAAACTTATATGGAAGAGCCGCTGCGACTCCTCCTGCACCTGATCATGAGCCAGCCCGAGTTCCAACTCGCATAAAAGGCCAAATATGTCGAATCGATTTTCCTTCTCCCAATCCAGCCGCCGTGACCTCCTGCGCGCCGGAATGTACGGAGTCTGCGTCAGCGCCGCATCCCTCCCTTTGCCGATCTTCGGCCAGGCCGCCGCGCAGCTCACGCAGGCCAACGGCAACAAGAAGATCCTGGTTGTCCTCGAACTCTCCGGCGGCAACGACGGGCTGAACACCTTGGTCCCCTACGGCGACGATGCCTATTACAAGCTGCGCCCCAATCTCGGAATCCCGAAAAAGGAAGTCCGCACCATCGACGATCACTTCGGCTTCAGCAATGGCATGACCGGTTTCGCTCGCCTCTACAAGGACGGCAAACTCGCCATCGTCCACGGCTGCGGCTACGAAAACCCATCGTTTTCCCATTTCACGTCGATGGCGTACTGGCACACCGCTGCTCCTAATAGCGGTGAACCGTACGGATGGGTCGGCCGTGTCGCGGATACCCTGGCGCCCGAAGCCCCGCCGAATTTCCTGGTAAACATCGGCACGCGCCAGTCGCTCGCCGTCCGCAGCCACAAGCACGTTCCCGTGGTCTTCGACGATCCCAACAAATTCACGCAGGAGAAATTCTACGAAGAAAAGGAAATCCTGGGCGCCCCTTCCGCGAACGGAAAAGTCGATAATCCCTCCCGCCGTTTCCTGCTCGACACCGCCCAAAGCGCCCGCGACGCCTCCGTGCTGGTCCAACAAGCCTGGTCGAAATATCACACTCCGGTTGACTACGGCATCACTGGCCTCGATCTGCCGAAAGTAGCCGCGCTCATCGACGCCGGCATGCCTACGCGTCTCTACTACACGTCCTATCGCAACAACGCCTTCGATACTCACGTCTTCCAGAACGACGTCCACAAGCGCCTGCTCACCTACGCCTCCGACGCGGTCTCGGCATTCTTGAAGGACCTGGAACGCATCGGCCGCGCCGACGACGTGGTCGTGATGATCTTCTCCGAATTCGGCCGCCGCGTTCCGGAAAACGTGAACCTCGGCACCGATCACGGGACCGCGAATTTAATGTTCGTCGCCGGGAAACAGGTCAAAGGCGGTCAATACGGCGCGATCCCGAGTCTCACCAAGCTCGACGCCGGCGACAACCTGATCCACACCACCGATTTCCGCCGCGTCTACGCCACCATGATCAACGGCTGGATGGGCCTGAAAGATTCCAGCACCGTCCTCAACGGCAACTTCGAAAATTTTGACATGTTCCAGAAAAAAGCGTGAGCGAACCTCTTGATCGGCGCACCATGCTCCTGGCAACCGCCGCGGCAACCCTTCACGGAGCTCCGTCACCTCTCGTGACTCTGACCGAATGGATACAGGCGGACCCGAAACGACGCGAATCCGAGGTGCAGTCCCGCGCCGAGCGCATCAAGACAGCCGACGCCTCCATTCACGCGTGGGTCCAGGTTCTCCCGCAGAAACCGATGGGAAAGGGGCAACTCCTCGACATCCCCTTCGCGGCCAAAGACATCATGGAGACGCAGGGCCTGTCCACGGAATATGGCTCGCCGATTTACAAAGGCCGGATCGGCGCCGCCGACGCAGCCATCGTACAGGACTTGCGCCACCGCGGCGCCGTCTTGATGGGCAAGACGCACACCACGGCGTTCGCCTACCGGGACCCGGGCCCGACACGAAATCCACACAACCTCGAACACACCCCCGGCGGCAGCTCCAGCGGATCCGCCGCCGCGGTCGCCGCGGGCATGGTGCCGTTGGCCTTAGGAACTCAGACCGCCGGTTCCGTGCTCCGCCCGGCGTCCTACTGCGGCGTCACCGGATTCAAGCCTACCTACGGTCTGATTTCTTTAGATGGCGTCCTTCAATTCGCCAAGAGCCTGGACACGCTCGGCTTCTTCACCCACACGCCCGCGGACATGCTGCTGCTCTGGGAATCCCTCGGCCACGCCACCGGAAAAGAGGAAGACTTCGCGATCGGCGTCCCCGATCCGATGCCCGGCATGGAGCCTGAAATGGCTGTAGCTTTCCAAAGCGCAATATCGTCATTCACCAAAGCAGGCGTTCAGATTCGAAAAATCGACATCGCGCCGATGCTCGCCAAACTCGCCGAAGCCGGCACGACCATCATGGTCTACGAAGGCGCTCAATTCCATCAGCAGCGTTACAAGGAATTCGGCGACAGGCTAGGCGCGATGGCCGCGCTGGTACGCGACGGATCGCAGATTCCACCGGCCCGGTATGACGAAGCCCGGCAATACGTCGCGCAAAGCCGGGAAGCGCTTCTTACGCTGTACAAGTCGACGCCGGTAATCCTGGTCCCCGCCGCGACCGGACCGGCGCCCCTGGGCCTTTCCTACACCGGCGACACTCGTATGAACGCGCCCTGGACCTCCATCGGAACGCCGGCCATTTCGATCCCGATGCCGGTCGGGACCGCCTTGCCGTTGGGGCTCCAACTCACCGCCGCTCCCGGCGAGGACGCCCGCGTACTTCGAACCGCAGCGCGGCTGGCTCGTTTCCTGAAAACCAGCCAATAGACTGTCCTTGGTGATTGTGTCGGCGCTCTGCGACCCCTCGAAGCCCGCTCACTGGCGTTCCGGCTCGGTGCGGAGAATCCGTGGCCCATCCACTCCCATTTGTGCACAGTACGGTCACGGAGCCGCAAGCGCCAGCGAGCGGGTCCTGACGTGTCCCTTTGATTCGAGCCGAGCCCAAACTTCCTCTCACGCCGCGACCGCTTCCCGCGCATTCCTGCGCTCCTCGACCTCCGCATCCGTCAGCCGCGCATCGTAAATCGATCGCGTCTCGATCGTCCGCGCCACAATCGTAGCCATCCCCACCGCCACCAACAGCGGCAAAATAAACGACCGGTCCCGCCCCGTCAACTCCATCATCAGGACGACCGTTGAAATGGGTCCCTGCGTAGTCGCTGCCAGCACTGCGCCCGCCCCGAGCACCGCGAACAGACCGGGCGGCACACCCGGCCAGATCCATCCCCACGCGTATCCTAAAACCCCGCCCAGCATCGCCCCGACGGTTAACGATGGCGTGAACAATCCACCAGGAGCGCCGCAGCGCATACACAGAAGGATCGCGGCAGGTTTCAGCAGCATGACGATCAACAGCAACCCCGGCGCAACCTGATCCGTGAATGCCAACTGTGAAATATCCTTGCCATTTCCCAGCACCTGCGGAAACCAGATCGAGACCACCCCCAGCAGTCCCAGCGCGCCGATCGGCGCCATCACGCGCCGCCAACCCTCGGGCCGATTCCGATCCGCCCAAATCACCGCTCGAACGTACCCGACCGAAACCACCCCCGCGATCGGCCCCGCCAGCAGCGCCCAAACCAGGCTCGACGCCGAATTCGTATAGGCCGGAATCGCGTAAGTTGGCGCATCCGGCAGCAGGATCCAGGAGACCGCCGTGGCAATCACGGACGTAAACAGCGCAGGCAGCACGAATCGCAGCGCCAGCGCGCCGCGCATCACCTCCAGCGCGAACAGCGCGCCCCCCAGCGGCACGCCATAAGCCGCCGCCATCCCCGCTCCCGCCGCGCAGGCGACCAACAGCCGCCGCTGCTGATCGGACAATCCGCCTTTATCCGAAAAAAAGTTCGCCAGCACGGCGCCGGCCTGTTTCGGCGCGCCTTCGCGTCCCAGCGACACGCCCATGCCGACGATCACAACCGAAAGCACCGCGCTCCCCAGCGTGCGCAGCGCCGGCATCCGCCCCGCGTAAAACCAGATCGCCGCCGTGGTATCGATCCCGTTCCCGCTGGAAAGCCGCCTGAGGACGATCTGCCCCAGCCCCGTGATCAGGCCCGCGCAGCCCAGCACGATCACATGCCGCCACGGACTAACGCGCTGAGCCGCGTCGAGGATGTCCGTGCCCGACCCCTTCCATGCGATCTGCTGTACCGCTTCCAGCAGTTTCGTCAAAGCCGCTGCCACCACGCCGGTTCCCGCGCCGGTCAGCAATACCGCGATCCAGAATCGTGGCGCATCAGGCTGCCGGAGCGTCGAAGGGATCATGCGGTCATGCTAGCTTTTTTCGCAACTCAATTACGAAAGGGATCATCATAAGGAGCGGATGACCACATTGAAGAAAACATTCGTTATTGGCGGCGACCTTGAAGTAAATCGTCTCGGATTCGGAGCCATGCGGCTGACCGGCAAAGGAATCTGGGGCGAGCCGAAAGATCCCGAAGAGGCGAAACGCGTTCTGAAGCGAACCGTCGAGCTCGGCATAAATTTTATAGACACCGCCAACAGTTACGGCCCCGACGTGAGCGAGCGCCTGATCGGCGAAGCTCTGTCGCCGTTTCCTAGGGGCTTGATCGTCGCCACGAAGGCCGGACTAACCCGCCAGGGGCCGGACCGATGGAGTCCGAACGGCAATCCCGATTATCTTGCCAAAGAAGTAGAGAAAAGCCTCCGCCTGCTTAGGACCGATGTCATCGATCTATGGCAACTGCATCGCATCGATCCGAAGGTTCCCGTCGAAGAATCGCTGGCGCCCATCGTAAAGCTGAAGCAGCAGGGCAAAATCCGTCACGTCGGTTTGAGCGAAGTGAAACCGAAAGAAATCGATCGCGCGCGAAAAGTAATCGAGATCGTGAGCGTGCAGAACCTGTATAACCTCGGCGACCGGCAGCATGAAGACGTCCTCCAATACTGCGAACGGCACAACCTGGCGTTCATTCCGTGGTTCCCCGTCGCTGCGGGAAAACTCGCGCAGCCCGGCGGCAAACTGGATAAAGTCGCGAAGCGCCACGGCGCAACCGTCGCACAGCTTTCCATCGCATGGCTCCTGCACCGCAGCCCCGTGATGCTGCCCATTCCCGGTACATCCTCGGTCGCCCACTTGGAAGAAAATCAGAAAGCCGCCGACCTAACACTCTCCGAATCCGAGATGAAAGAAATCGAAACCGCGTAGCAGTAGGGCAGGTCCCCGACCTGCCCTTCCCGACCCATCAGCAAAATTTGCGGTATCGATCTAACTCACCCTCGATAAATCAACACTTACCGCTTCGGCAATCCGCGTGCTCCTCTCAAACCGGAGGCATCGCCCAATGCTGATGACCATCTTCGTAATCCTGCTGGTGATGTGGCTGCTCGGCATGGTCACGTCCGTCACGCTTTACGGTTTCATTCACATCCTGCTGATCATCGCCGTCGCCGTCCTGTTGATTCACCTGATCCAGGGCAGGCGAGTCTTATGACTATTTCTGACTCAGCCCGCCGTCGACCGCGAGAATCTGCCCGGTTATAAAATCCGATCCCGATAAGAAGTACGCCACGGCGTCGGCGATGTCGGCGCCCGTTCCCGCGCGCCGTTCCGGCGTCTTGTCGATCAACCTCTGCGTGTGGGCGTCCACCGGCCCGAACGCAATCACGCCCGGCGCGACGGAATTCACGGTTACTTTTGGAGCGAATGCTTTCGCCAGCGCCCGGGTCATCATAATGACTCCCGCTTTCGAAGCGTTATAGTGCGCGTTACACGACCACGGCCGCAATCCGCCGAGCGAGCTGATATTTACGATCCTTCCGCCATCCCCGGCGATCATCCGCCGCGCGGCCTGCTGGCAGCAGAAAAATGTTGCTTTCAAGTTAACAGAATGGATGAAATCCCAGTCGGCCTCGGTGACTTTCAGGGGATCGATGGTCGTAAATCGCCCCGCATTGTTCACCAGGCCATCGATGCGCCCGATCTTCCGGTCGAGCTCCGCGAACATCCGCTCGATCTCATTGACTCGGGTCAGATCCGCCTGGAAAACCGGAGCGCCTCCGCACTCCTCCGCCGTCGCCCGCGCGTCTTTTTCCGATGTCGAGTAATGAATACAGACCCGCGCCCCATCCCGGCTCAGTCGCAGCGCAATCTCCCGCCCGATGCGTTTCGCCGCGCCCGTAACCAGAATTACCCGCCCGTCCAGAGAAGACATCTCCCCCATTGTCCCGCGAGTAAGTCGCGCTACTGCGGCTGCTTCTTATCCACCGGCGGATCCGTCGGCCGCCGCAGCGTAGGAGCCTTCTTCTTCGGCGTCGCGTCCGGATTCGCAGCGTCCTTCTTGGCCTGCTCTTTCTTCTCTTCCGGCGTCATCTCCGCCTCGCGCTCGGCCTTGGCTTTCTTTTCTTTCTCCGCCACTGCCGACGCCCGCCCGTTCAAATCCGCCTGGGAAAGCTCGTAGCTATCCTGCGTGGTCTCCACGGCCTGCTTGAGCGCGAAGTCGTAGCGGGCCAGATCCTTCGGCTGCGATTGATCGATCTTCTCCAACTTGCCGAGCATTTCCTTCTCGGCCGCCGCAACCGCAGCGATTCCCGTTTCGATGGGTACTTTGCGCTTCAGCGCATCGTCGGACACGGTATCGATCGCCTCGATGATCTTCGAATAGTCTTCGAGCAGATCGTGAATTAACGCGCTTCGCCCGGCTTTGTCTTTCGAGAGAAGCGAATTCACCTGATCCAGACGCTGCTTGGCGAAGTGCAGATAAAGCTTCAGCCGGTCGTTCGGTTCCTGGACGTTGCGAACCTGGTCCGCTTCATCGGTGGTCAGAAAATCCCGCTGCGCCTGCGCCGCCAGCGCGCCCGCCACCAGCAATATCAGAAATCGCATAAAACCTACTTCTTCTTGCTCATGATGCTCTTGAGCAGATCATCGTGCACTTCCGACACCCGATCTTTAACTTTGTCGACATACGCGCGGCTGTCCACGTCCACCAGATGTTCCAGGCCTTCCAGCCGGCGGACCAGATCCCGGGTCCTCAACTCGGCGCGCTTGAAGAATTTCGGATTCCGCCGCGCATCCTTGCCGGTATCGAGCAGCGATTGGTAGGAAAGATTCACAGACTCCGTGATCTCCTCGAGCGCGGTCTGCATTTTCGGCGCGTCATTGGCATTGAAAGCGTCGCGCGCGGCATCCAGCTCTTCGTTTGCGTGATCCAGCGCCAGATCGCTCCGACGCTCCAGATTCGGCTCCAGCTTGACCGAGCTAAGATCCAGCGCCAGAACCAGCATCAACAGCCAACTCATCCCGCGTACCTCTTACGCCTATTCCGATCTTATCAGCCGTCACTTGGTCAAATAAACCGAAAACTTGGTGACGTCGTGAAATCCCATGCGCCTGTATAATTTGTAACCTGCTTCGGTGGATTGCAGCACCAGCCGCGTCAACCCCGTCCGCGCGCGGATTTCCGCCGTGGCGCATCGCAGCAGCGCTTCTCCATAGCCCATCCGGCGGAATTCCGGCATCGTGGCGAGCGAATATACGCCCATCGCCCCCGCCTCCACCACGATCGCGACAATCGCGACGGCGCGTCCATTCACCATCCCCACGAAACCTTCGTAAGAGCCGTTCCACGCCTCGGCGCGTGAATACACCGCGCGGGCGACCATGTGAGGAATCTCGAACGCTACTGACGTGATCTCCGCGAACGCGGCTCGCGATGGCGCATCCACTACGCGCCGTATCTCGATCGCCGGCAGTTCACGCACGGGAGCCAGCAGCGCCGGCGCCATCATTCCCGGCGGATGGGAGATCGCGCGCATTCCGAAGCTGGTGAACGTCTGCCGCTCGCGCCGCCGCGCCGGCGTATCGAGCAGGTCCTCGCACAGCCAGAACGACCAGCGCAGCGTCCGCTCCCCGAAAAAGTGGGCCAGCTCCGCCAGCCGCGATTCCAGTTCGCTGGTGTTCCCGCGCACGCCCCGTGTCAGCAGTCCGATATTGAATACGCCATAATCGAGCCCCGAAAATACCGCCACGGTTCCGTCCAGCGCGCGCACCTCGCCCGATCCCGAAGCCTCTCCAAAAAACCGCATGGCGCTGCGCAGGTTTTCTTCGACCACCAGGAAATCGCTCATTAAAGCCAATCGGGACAGACAACTCTGTCCGCAGACGTATCCCCTTCGCCGCGCGAATCGGCTCGGTTGGGGATAGAGCGGTCCGTCCCCTTTTGCGACAAGCTTCTAAAGTAATGTAACCGGATCCACATCAATCACCAGCGACGTCGGGTTCCATTTCTCTGCCGCGGCAAAGCGCTGCAACTCGCCCAGGACTTCGTTGAGCTGCTTCCGGCTGGAACTCTTGAGCAGCATCTGATAGCGGTATTCGTTTTTCACGCGCGCCACTGCCGCCGCCGCCGGCCCCAGAATTTTCAAACCTTCGGGCGCAGGCTCCAACACCCTCGCCAGCGCGCCACTGCGCGTCAGGGCTTCCTCTTCGCGAGCGCTCCGCACCATCACGCTCGCCAGCGCACCGTAAGGCGGATACGACATCAGCCTCCGGAATTCGATCTCCTTCGCGTAAAATGCCTCATAATCCTGCGCCGCCGCGCAGCGAATCGCGTAATGATCCGGATTAATCGTCTGAATCAGCACCACGCCCGGAGTCTCGCCGCGTCCGGCCCGCCCTGCCGCCTGCGTCAGAAGCTGAAACGTCCGTTCGGCCGACCGGAAATCCGGCAGCGCCAGCCCGATATCCGCGTTCACAATTCCCACCAGCGTGACGTTGGGAATATCGTGCCCCTTGGCGATCATTTGCGTGCCGACCAGAATATCGTAATCGCCGTCCCGAAATCCGGCGAGAATATTTTCATAATCCCGCTTCCCGCCGACCGTATCCCGATCCAGCCTGGCGATTCTCGCGCGCGGAAACGCCCCGTGCAGCTCGTCCTCAACGCGCTCCGATCCCACACCGATGAATTGAATGTGATCGCTATCGCATTTCAGGCATCGTTCCGGCACGCGCACCGCGCAATTGCACAAATGGCAGAGCATTCGCCGGTCGCGCCGATGATACGTCAGCGTGACCGAGCAATTCTCGCATTCCATGCGTTCGCCGCACGCCCGGCAGGTCAGGAAACTGGAAAATCCGCGGCGATTCAAAAGCAGCATGCTCTGCTCGCCGTTCTCGATCCGCTCCCGCACCGCGTCCACCAGCGCCCGCGAAAACGTCGCCTGCTTGCGCGATTCCAGAAACTCCTGCCGCA
>Ga0070731_10004084_pt1 | contig 12739 bp, 16 predicted proteins | sample Coa_R1_2_FD_66448 | JGI IMG/M metagenome (GOLD analysis project Ga0070731, IMG submission 66448) | Surface soil microbial communities from Centralia Pennsylvania, which are recovering from an underground coalmine fire - Coalmine... | ecosystem: Environmental > Terrestrial > Soil > Unclassified ... | reverse complement strand
CCGGATGACCCCGGCACGTACGAGCTCGTCGTCGACCTGGTACACGAGCGCCATCGGTGGTTCGGCGTCGATGCGCGCGCCGAGGTCGATGTCCGCCCGCGGAGGCAGGCAGTCGTCCTGGTCGGACAGCCACCGGGCGAGGAAGAGTTCGACCGCCGCGTCGAGGAAGTCCTCGGCCGGATCGACGCGTCGCTCGAGCCGGTGCTCGTCGGCCCGAAGGAAGACTGGCTGCGAGACCGCTTCGGCACAGAAGCGCACTCGGAGCCACCGAGCCGAGCCGACCGCGTCTTCGTCGTGGCAGCCGGCCAGCGCCGCTCGCAGTTGAGGCTACGCCATCTGGCGCGACGACTGGAGCGCCGGGAGCGAAGCGTCGTCGCGACATTCAAGCTGGTGGTGAAGACGACGCTCTCGGTCGTCATCAGCGGCGCCGCCGGCTTCGACCGCTTCGGCTAACAGCGGCGAGCCCGAGTAGAATCAGTGGAACGCCCTCTTAGCTCAGTAGGTAGAGCACCTCCATGGTAAGGAGGGGGTCGACGGTTCGAGTCCGTCAGAGGGCTCTGCAAAAGCCCCGGAAATCGGGGCTTTGTCTGTTTGAGTCAGTCAAGTCCCAGGACGTGGTGTAACTCGCCGGCTGTTCAGGCTGCGCTGAGCTCGCGCGCCTCCTTCTTGTTGTTGTCTTCTTTGTCATCGGCGAGGATCGCTTCCAGGGAGTGGTTGCTGAGGTAGCGGTGGCCGACGAGCCACTCGTCGTTCTGCTCGATCACGACGCTAGCGGCGAGCCGGATCAGCGCTTTGTCGTTCGGGAAGATGCCGACGACGTCGGTGCGGCGCCCGATCTCGCGCTTGACGCGCTCGAGCGGGTTGGTCGAGCGCAGCTTCGGCCAGTGCATTAGCGGGAACGCGTAGAAGGCGAGCAGGTCCTCCTCCGCGTCTTCCAGCAGCGCCGCCACCTTCGGCAGCGGCTTGCGCAGCCGCTCGAGCGCGCCGCCGATGAGCTCGCGGGCGACGTCGCGATCGGCAGCGTTGAAGATCGGCCGCAAAAGGCGCCGCGACCATCCCTTGCTGGTCCTTGCGCACCTGCCCGAGCGTCTCGCGCAGGAAATGGACGGTGCAGCGCTGCCACGGGCAGCCGAGCACCTGCCCGATCGCCTTTTTCAGCCCCGCGTGCGCGTCGGAAACGACGACCTCGACGCCGGTGAGGCCGCGCTTGACCAGCGAGCGGAGGAAGCTGCGCCAGAACGCCTCCGTCTCGCACTCACCGACGTCGAGCCCGATCACCTCCCGGTAGCCGGACTCGTGGACGGCGTAGGCGAGCACGAGCGCCTTCTGCACGACCCGGCCGCCGTTCCGGACCTTCTCGACCTTCGCGTCCAGCCACAGGTAGGGGTAGCGGCCCTCCAGCGGCCGGTTCCGGAAGGCCTCCACTTGCTCGTCGAGCCCCGCACAGATCCGCGAGACCTCGCTCTTCGAGATCCGCAAGCCGAGCGACTCGACCACCTGGTCGACTTTGCGCGTCGAGACGCCGGCGACGTACGCCTCCTGCACGACCGCCACCAGCGCCTGCTCACTCCGCTTACGCGGCTCGAGAAAGCTCGGGAAGTAGCTGCCGCGGCGGATCTTCGGGATCGCCAGCTCGATCTCGCCCGCCCGCGTCGACCAGGCACGCGACCGGTAGCCGTTGCGGTGTGTCAGCCGCTCCGCTGGGGCGCGCTCGCCGTGGCCGGCGCCGACCAGCTCGCTGACCTCGGCCTCCATCAGCTGCTGCACCACCCAAGCGAGCGCCTCGCGCAGAAAATCGAGGCCCTCGCCCTCGAGCAGGTAGCCGACAACCTCCTCAGCCGTCATCTCCTCATCTCGGCCATCGCGGTGACTCCTCTCGTCGAACTTCATTGGCGTGAAGCCGACGATCATGAGCGCCGCGGTGGCCGGACTACGAACCGGCTCCGTCCGACGCCCAGTTACACCACGCTACGAGACGTGACCGGTTTGCAGTCCCTGGCAAGGTGGCCGTAATGGTGGTCGATCATGCTCAGGCTGGTGCCCATGAAGCGTGACAGATCGAACATCGAGACGCCGGCCCGGAGCGCGAACGTCGCGAAGGTGTGTCGCAGGTCGTAGACCCGCCTGGTCGGGGTGATCGCGGCTTTGAGTTGGGCCGGCTCCAGTAGCGGCTGCGGAAGTTGGGCAGATCGAAGTGGCCGCCTTCAGGCCCAGGAAAGAGGAGCTCGTTTCCGGTTCGGGTGGGGAGCTGGTCGAGCGCCTCGAGCGCGATCGCCTGCAGCGGCACGGAGCGGAAGCTCCCCTCGGTCTTCGGGTACTTGATCCGACCGTTGCGCCAGGCGCGCTCGACCCGCACCGCCCGTTCGTGGCGGTCGATGTCTGTGTGCTCGAGCGCAATCCACTCACCGGGCCGAAGCCCGGTCGCGGCCGAGAACAACACGATCGGCTCGAACTGTGGGCCGATCGCGGCCGCGAGCGCCTGCACCTGCTCCCAGGATTCGAACGGGCGCTTCTCGGTTCGGCGCCGGTGCGTGTTGTCGACGCCCTTCTTGGCCGGGTTGTCGTCGATCATCTCCCACTCGATCGCCCGCGCGAGCACCTGCCGTAGCGCCTGGGTTGTCTCGAACCGGTGGCCGGACGCGATCGTCATCCGCCAGGTCGCGATCCCTGTCGGCTGCAGCTTGTTGATCCGAATGTGCCCGAACTCGCGCACCGCTTTGCCGAGCAGCCAGCGCAGCTTCGCGACCGTCTCCGGCTCCCGTCGTGCTGAGAGAGGTAGAAGTCGACGAGCTCCGCAAGGGTTGGCGCCTCAACGAGACCCTGCTCGCGCCGGAACCGAGTCAGCGCCCGCTCCAGCGCCTCAAGCGCCGCCTGCTCCGACCCGAACCCGCCGCGCTGCACCCGCCGCGCACCCCGACCCCCCAGCCGATACCGATACGCCCAACTCGGCCCCCCGTTCCCCGTCGCCTTCAACAAGAACACCTGACCGTTCTGCATCACAAATCACCTCACAATCGAGTTAACACCCGAGAAAGTGACCGCGACACACGCCTTCTATGCAGCGCCGGATCGGGCTGGTGCCGCCGAAAGTGACAGTCAGCCAACCGCTGAAATACCGACTCGAGGCGTCGACCGCCGACAGGTCCAAGTCAGTCGTCCCCGCCTGCGGCCTCGAAGCGAAGCGGCTTCTGCCGGGCGCGATGGCCGACCGAAGGAGCGGCGGCTGGATCATGCAAGGCCGCCTCTACGCGGACCCGGGCGGGGGCGGCTACTCGTTCGTGAACTCCCGCGATAGCGCACTCGCCGTCCCTGGCCCCGACTACGGCACCCGCGGCTGGTGAATCGCACTCAGCGCCGCCATTAGCTCCGCCGATCGCGAGCCCGTAGCTCTTCCCGGCATTGATCGCTGCCGTTCCCAGCCAGGTGGTAGCGCGTGGTCGAAGTAGAACTGGAACTGGCCTGTATGACGAGCAACCGCTCCTGTTTGGAACGTCCATCTGACCGGAGGTCCGTGGCTAGGAGAAAGCCCAATCGGAGGCTGCCGCCGCCGAGCAGGCGGCGCGCGATCCGCGTCCGCGCCGGCGTCACGCTTGACGAAGGTGATCTTGTCGGTGTTAGCGGCGAGGCCGTCCGGCTCTGGGAGACCGGCCAACGGATACCGAGCGAGACCCACCGCGACGACTACATGGACGTCCTCGACGACCTCCGCACGAGCTGAGCCAAGCCCGCGCTGCGTGAACCAGCTGCGCTCCGCGCAGTCGACGTCCGCGAGCTCCCGAGCTTCTTTGGCTGCGATCACGAGTGATTTCTTTCGGCATCGCGCGTCCTCACGCGACGCGCGGCGCCGCCTGACGACACAACGTGTCCAACCCGGCCGATGATCATCGAGCCGCGCGGACCTCGTTGCGCAGCACGCCGATCCCCTCGACCTCGACCTCGACCACGTCGCCGTCCTGCAGCGAGATCTTCGGCTCACGGAAGACGCCGACCCCCTCCGGCGTTCCGGTGAGGATTAGGTCGCCCGGCTCGAGTGTGAGCTGGTACGACACGTAGCTGACGAGCGTCGGCACGTCGAATATCAGGTCGCGTGTGCGTGCTTCCTGCAGCAGTGTGCCGTTCAGCCGCTGCACGACCCGCACGTCAGACGGATCGAAATCCTCGCGGTCGACGACGCGCGGGCCGACTGGGCAGAAGGTGTCGAAGCTCTTTCCGCGGAACGACTGCCCGTCACCAAACTGCGCGTCGCGCGCGCTGACGTCATTCGCGCAGGTGTAGCCGGCGACGACGTGAGAGCGCCCTGCGCAGGCACGCGTGCGACACGCTCGCCGATCACAACCGCAAGCTCGGCCTCAGCGTCGACGTGACCGATCTGCCGAGGCAGCACGATCGGCTCGCCGGCGCCGACGAGCGTGTTGGCGAACTTGCCGAAGAGAAGCGGCGCCTTGGGCGGCTCAGCGTGCGACTCGGCGGCGTGCGCGCGGTAGTTCAACCCGACGCAGACGATCTTCGGCTCGGCCCGTCCGAAGCGCGCGACCCATTCTTCCCTCACGTTCACGGTGCGGTCACCAGCCCTTCTGCGAGTAGTTGACGGAATCGGTCGATCGTCACGCGCACACCCTCCTCGAGCGGCGTCTCCTCGTACCCGGGCACCAGCTCGGCGAACGACACGGCGTCCGCCTCCTCAGGGAACGGCAGCGCGACGTCGTCGAAGCCAATCGAGTCGGCGCCGATCGCGGCGACGACGTCGGCGATCGCGGTGCGGCGACCGGGCAGATTGTGCACGGTCGCGCCGGTCGCGTTCGCCTCGCTCGCCGCGATGAACCCGCGTGCGACGTCCCGCGCGAACTGCATTTTGCAGGCACCGCCATAGGGGATGCGGTACCGCACGCCGGCGGCGGCGGCGAGCATCGCGACGGTCGGTGCCGAGGTGAGGCCCTGGTCACGGCCGACGCCGTAGACGGTGTGGGGACGCAGTCCGACGCTCGCGACGCCACTCTCCTCGAAATAGACACGCGCCGTCTGTTCGCCCGCGCGCTTGAAGACGCCGTAGAGGGTCGACGGCGGGCCGGCAGTGCCGCCCTCCCAGTCGAGCGCGGCGATCGACGACGCGTAGACGACCGGCGCCAGCTCGCGCCCCTTCACAGCTTCGAAGACGTTGACGGTGCCGAGCACGTTCGCCCGCGCGCCGAGCGGCGGGTCTGCACGTACGAGCGGCACCTGGAGTGCCGCCAAGTGGACCACATTCGTGATCTCGTGCTCGTCGAGCGCGTGTTCGAGCGCAGCGCCTTCGGCGACGTCACCCGCGACGTGCGGCACGGCATCGGCCTCGGTTCCGAGCAGCAGCCGCAGCCGGCGCGGTTCGGTCGAGAGGTCGAACGTCACCGCCTGGCGGCCGGCGCGCACGAGCTCGTGCACGACCCACGCGCCGATGCAGCCGTATCCGCCCGTGATGAGGAAGCGGGTCACGCGTGCAGCAGCACCTTGGTGTATTGCGCTGGACGTTCGACGAGGTCGGCGAATGCCTCCGCGCCGGCCGCGAGCTCTGCGTCCGTGAGCCACGAAAGATCGAGGTCGCCCTCGGCGAGGAGTTCGACTGCGTGCGTGAAGTCGGCACGCGAGTAAGCGAACTGGCCGCGCAGTGCGATCGCGCGTCGCACGAGGACCGCCATCGGGAACTGCCCTTCGGCGCGGCCGAGCCCGAGCACGACGACCTGCCCTCCGTTCCGTACCGCGTCGAGCGCCGCGCGCCAGGTCGGCTCGAACCCGGCTGCGTCGACCGCGAGGTCGGCCGCCAGCCCCCCGGGTTCGGCCCGGGCGGCGGCGCCGAACCGCTGCGCGAGCGCGAGGCGTTCCGGCACCGGCTCGATGGCGTGCACGGCCGCGCCCGCCCGTGCCGCCAGGTAGACGGTTAGCAGGCCGATCGGCCCGGCGCCGAACACGACCACGGACCGTCCCGGTCCGATCTCGTGTGGCGCGAGCGCGCCGATACAGCAGGCGAGTGGCTCGGCGAGGACAGCACATCGCGCGTCGATCGGCGGCGGCACGGGCACCAGCGAGCGCCACGGCACCGCCACCCGCTCGGCGAAGACGCCTGGACGGTGCATGCCGACCAGCCGCCACGAGGCGCACAAGTTGTCCTCGCCGGCGCGGCAGCGCTCGCACTCGCCGCAGGCCACGAGCGGGTAGACGACGTAGCGCTCCCCGCCCACACTGCCGACGACCTCGTGGCCGAGCACAAGCGGGGGCACACGCGGCCCGGGGTGGCCGCGGTAGGCGTGCAGGTCGGAGCCGCAGATGCCGGCCAGCTCGATCTCGAGCACGACCTCGCCCTCACCCGGCTGCGGCTCCGGCACTTCCTCGAACCGCAGATCGGTATCGCCGTACCAGACGAGCGCCTTCATCGCCGCAACTCGTCCGCGGTAATGACGCCCCCAACGAGCGAGACCAGATCGCAGCTGAGCTCAACGGTACTCGGCACACCAAGGAGCTTCAGCGTGCGTACGTAGTCGTCGTGAAAGAGCGTCGTGAGGTGATCGACGCCCGCCTCGCCCCCCGCCATCAGTGCGTACAGGTAGGGCCTGGCCACGAAGACTGCGCGGGCGCCCAAGGCAACCGCGGCGGCGACGTCGGCACCCGAACGCACGCCGCCGTCGAGATAGACCTCAGCGCTCCCGCCAACCGCTTCGACGACACGCGGAAGGAGCTCGAACGGCGTGCTCGCGCGGTCAAGCTGGCGTCCACCGTGATCGGAAACTGCGATCCCGTTCGCGCCAGCGGCGACTACCTCGAGTGCGTCATCAACTCGCTGTAGGCCTTTGACGACAATCGAATCCGGCCACTGGGATCGCAGCCAGTCGAGGTCGGTGACCGTGACAGACGGATCGAACGCGGTGTTGATCAACTCCATCACGCTCCTGCTGGGACCGAGCGTCTCAAACGAGAGCGGATCGGTCGTAAGCGCATCGAACAGCCAGCGCGGCTTGCGCATCATCCCGAGCAGGCTCTGCACGGTCAATGTGGGCGGGAACGTCAACCCGTTGTAGATGTCGCGGTGGCGCGCGCCTGCAACGGGCACATCGACCGTGAGGACAAGAGCCGTGAAGCCACTTTCACGTGCTCGAGCGACGAGCTCGGTCGACCGCCCCCGATCCTTCGAAACGTAGAGCTGGAACCAGCGGTCGGTCGCAGGCGCTTCCGCCGCCAGCCGCTCGATCGACGTGGTGCCCAGCGTTGAGAGGACGTACGGAATCCCGGCGCGGCCGGCCGCCCGCGCAACCGCACCCTCGCCGGCCGCGTGCATCATCCGCGTGAAACCCGTCGGGCCAAAGACGACCGGCAGCGCACTCGGGTGACCCAGGATCATCGCCGACGCGTCGACCCTCGAAACGTCACGAAGGACGTGGGGATGGAACGTGACGCGCTCGAACGCCTGCACAGCCCGATCCATGCTCAGCTCGCGCTCGGCTGCGCCATCGACATAGTCGAACACCGAGCGACGCGTTCGTCGCAACGCCAGCGATCGGAAATCGGCCGTTGTCCGTACCCTGTCCCACCGACCTTTGCGCTGCCTGCGAAGACTCGGAATGACGAAGCTCCTCACGAGCGTCGCACTTGGCAGACGCCGTTTCAGCCGGACCGTGGCCGTACGTGACTTCACTGCTAGGCGGCGGTCGGCCAAAAGAATTGTTCAGCGTTGCCATTCAGCATTGCATCCATCTCGTCACCCGAGAACGCCGCCCACTGGACGCGCCGAACCTCCAATCGCGGATCGAAGTGCGGGAGAGCACTGGCGTACAGGACCCGCTGGGCCCCGTGCCGCCTGACCACGCGCTCGATGAAGTCCTCTCTGTAGACGCCGGTCGTCTGAATGATGAGGTTGTCGTTGTCTGCGAGCGCGAGCTCGGCGTCTGTCTGACCGAGGCCCGACATGTTGATCTGGAGCCCGTTTGTCGCGACGAGGGTCACGTCCGGGAAACGGCCGGCGAGCTCGCCGACCTGCAGCGCTTCCGAGAGCCACGGATACCCCGATGCGAGGACGACGGGAACACGACGAGCCCGCGCAACCTCAACCACCGCGTCCACCCGTCGATCGGTGACCGCGAACGTTTCCTCCCACGGGTGTAGGAAGACTCCAACCAGCCCGAGCTCGTCGATGCCCCGTTCTGCCTCCGCGACAGCGTCGGGACCGAGCAAGGGGTCGACGCGGACGAGCCCGGCGAAGCGGTCGGGATGCTCGCCGCTGATCCCCGCGACGGCGTCGTTCGCCGCGGCGAGGTGGTAATCGCGCGGCTTGGCAGGGCAGAGGACGGCGCGCTCGACGCCAGCCGCCGCGAACTGTGCGAACAGATCGTCGCGCGTGACCGACCAGCCGAAGATCGAACGCCCGAAGAAGGCGAGTCCATCCGTGATCAGTGGACCGCCTCCAGCAATCGCATCGCATTGTCCGCGAACAGGGCTTGCTCGTCCGCTGCAGACAGCCCGGCCAGCCTGACCTTCTCCACTTCGATCCGCGGCGAGCAGGCGGGGCCGTCGCTTGCATAGAGGACACGGCGAGCACCGACCCGGCCGACTGCCTCCCGAATCTTCGCCGGGAACGGCATCGCCGATGTCTCGAGGACGACGTTCGCGAACGCCTCCGCGACGCGAATCGCCTCATCCGCGTGGAAGTACCCGCCCATATGTCCGAGGATGATCGTCGCGTCGGGAACCGCACGCGCGGCGCGGGCAACAGCGAGAGGCGTCGCCATCGGCTCGTCCGCACAGTGGAAGAGCGTCGGCGCACCGTGCGCGGCTGCGACGCGAATCAGGCGAAGTGTCTCCTCGCCCGCGGGATGGGCGATCGTCGAGACGGGGTGCAGCTTCAGGCCTTTGAAACCGAGCTCGAAAGCCCGTTCGAGCAGCGCCACCGACCTCTCTCCGTACCAGGGGTGGATGCGCGCGAACGCCTCCAGGCGGCCCGGGTAGCGGGCACACGCAGCGGCGATCAGATCGACGGCGTCCGGATTGACTTCCGGCGCGTCGACGATCGTCATCACCACGCCACGGGCGATCCCGGCTTCGTCCATCCGGCGGATGCATTCCTCCGCGTCGAGCTTCCAGCCGAGCGCCGGCAGGTCGTCGACGTGCAGGTGCGCGTCGACGATCATTCAGGACCCGGCCGCGGCGTCTTCGAGCGCCTGGCCGCGGGCGACCTCGTGCCAGACGGATGGCTTCGTGAACGTCCTGTCGACGCCGCCCCCGTTCCAGCTCGAGATCCGTTCGGGCCAGATCCGAACGAGAACGCGCGGGAAACCGAGTGTCGCCTCGAAGTATCCGAGCCCCTCCTCGCCCAGATAACGGAGCACCATTCTGCGTGCGATCGCGACCCAATCTCCATCGACGAACTCGGCTCGGCCACGGACGATGACACGCTTGTAGGGCAGCTCCGGGTTTTCGATGCAGAGCGAGACGCGCGGGTCGCGGCGCAGGTTCTGGCAGAACCCGGCGAGCTCTTTCGTGACGAGCCAGAACGATTCGCCGTCGTACTCGTACCAGGCCGGATTCACGTTTGGCCAGCCGTCCGGCCCGATGGTGGCGAGCTTGACGATGATCCTCGTCTCAGTGAGGAAGTCATGCAGCTCGTTCGCGGTGAGCCCGCGGCCCTTGCCGAGCGGGAAGTTCTCAGCCATCGAATCTTCCTTCTCCTTTCGTCGATACGATCACGTTGCAGCTTCGAGGAATGTGCCGAGCCGTTCGAGCGCCGGCTCAAGGATCGAGTGCTCCGCCGCGTAGCAGAGCCTGAGCGATCCCTCCCCGCCAGCGCCGAAAGCAGAGCCCGGCGCGAGCCCGACGCGCTGCTCCACCAGGAGCCGCCTGCAGAACGCGAACGAGTCCTCGAGCCCGTCGATCCTCGGGAAGACATAGAACGCGCCGGCAGGATCCGGGACCGTCACGCCCGGCATCCGGCGCAGGGCAGCAAGGCAGAGGTCTCGCTTCGCCCTCAGCGATCGGACCATCCGCCGAAGCTCCGGCTCCCCCTCCTCCAGCGCAGTCTGGGCGGCAATCTGGGCGAACGTCGCGGCGTGCGAGACGAACGACTCGTTCAGGCGGGCGAGTCTTGGCCCGAGGTCAGGCCGCGTGACGAGCCAGCCGACGCGCCAGCCCGTCATGCAGTAGCTCTTCGAGAAGGACTGCACCACGTGCACGGGGTCGTTCCGCTCGGCCTGCCGCAGGATCGAGCTTGCCGGCTCGCCGATCGTCGAGCCCTCGTAATAGATCCGCTCGTAGACCTCGTCCGCGAGCAGCCAGAGCCCGCGCTCGCGGCAGAGCTCGAGCAGGCGCAGTTGCTCCTCGACGGTCGCGACCCAGCCGAGCGGATTCGACGGCGAGGTGAGGATGACCAGCCGCGTGCGGGGAGTGAGCGCCGCCGCGAGGCGTCCGAAATCGAGCTCGTAACGATCGCCGGCGAAGGACAGCGGGACGTCGATCGGCACGCCGTGGCAGAGCCGAACGATTGACCTGCTGTTCGGCCACGTCGGCGAGAGGACGACTGCCTCGTCGCCCGGCTCGAGCACCGACCGGATCGCGAGATGTAGCGCCTGGAGCCCAGACGCCGTGATCACGATCTCGCACGCCGGATCGAGCTCGACATCGTGAAGCTTCAGGTAGTGCGCCGCGAGTGCGTTGCGGAGAGTCGGCAGGCCGGCGTTCTCCGAGTAGAAGGTGTGGCCCTCGCGGAGGGCGCGAACCGCGGCCTCGACGATGAATTGCGGAGTCGGAACGTTCGACTCGCCGAAATAGAGCCTGAGCACGCCGTCCATCGACAGCGCCAGCTCGCTGAGCTCGCGGATACGCGAGTAAGGAACGGCGTCGAGCGAGGCGGCATAAGGAGTGGGCACGCTGCCGACGACCGAGCTCTGTGCGGCATCGGTCATCTCGGCTGCGAACGCGCTCGCGCGCGGCCTGCGCGGGACGAATATTCTCCGCGGAGTGAGAGCCAAGGAGGCGTGTAATGGCTGATGGTGTCTGGCGCGGCAACCTTGGCCGCATGTCGGACGAGGAGCGTGAGCGCTTTCTCGCGAAGGACAAGGTGATCCGGATCGCCTGTGTCCGGCCAGACGGGTCGCCGTACATCGTCGTCTGCTGGCACGATTGGCACGACGGCTATTTCTGGCTCGTTCCACGTGCGCGCGCGGCCTGGGCCGAGCTGCTCCGAAACGATGGCCGGCTTGCCTTCGTTGTCGACGACGACAAGACGATGGAGAAGGTGATCGGCGAGGGGGTGGCGGAGTTGGTCGAGGAGCCGAACGTCGGCGGGAAGTGGGTCGAGGTCGCGAATCGGATGTCGATCCGGTACCTCGGCGAGAACGGTCCGACCTACATCGTCCCGACGCTGAACCAGCCGCGGTGGCTCTTCCGCTTCAGGCCATTCAACGTCAGGACTTGGCAGGGGGTCGGCTGGGCCAGGCGCTATTGGGTCGAGGACAGCGGCGGGCCGACGTACGAAGAAGCCCACAGCCACTAGCCGCTCGTGCAACTCGCCGAACGCGTCCACCTGGTCGGTTCGGGCTCGTTCGGTTTCGGGCTCACCGACGCCTACGACTGCCACATCTATCTGCTCGACGGAGGCTCTGAGCTCGGCCTCGTCGACGTCGGCGCAGGCATGGGCGCGGCGCAGGTCGTCGAGAACGTCCGGCGCGCGGGCTTCGACCCGGGCGCGATCGGTCAGATCGTCTGCACTCACGCCCACGGCGACCACGCGGGCGGCGCGGCGCGGATGCGTGCGCTGCTGCCGAGTGCGACACTGGCGCTCTCGAGCTACGCCGCCGACCTGATCCGCCGCGGCGACGAGGCAGGCACGAGCATCGGCGTCGCGAGGACAGCGGGCGTCTATCCGTCCGACTACAAGCTGGAGCCGTGCCCGGTCGAGCGGGAGCTCGCCGAGGGCGACGAGCTCGCGATCGGCGACCTCGTCCTCGAGTGCATCGCCACCCCCGGCCACGCCGACGGCCACCTCTCGCTGCTGCTGGACTACGACGGCACGCGCAGCCTGTTCGCGGGCGACCTCGTCTTCCACGGCGGCACGATCCTGCTGCAGAACACGCACGACTGCAGGCTGGAGGAGCTCGCCGCCTCGTTGCGCAAGCTGCGCGGCCTCGGGCTCGATGCTCTGCTCCCGGGCCATTTCACGCCCTCCCTCCGCGACGGTCAGCGCCATATCGAACGCGCGAACGAGGTGCTCGACCAGCTGCTGATCCCCCCACAAGCCGTCTCCGCCTGGTAGCCGCGGCCGCATCGTCAGTAGCGCAGCAGTCCACCGTCGACGACCAGGGCCTCACCCGTCACGAACGACGCGTCGTCGGAGGCCAGGAACGCGACGACGTTCGCGACCTCGTCGGGGCTCGCCGAGCGGTCCAGCGGTACCTGGGCGAGCGCCGCCGCACGCGTCGCACCCGGCGGGGCTCCCGTCACGCGGGCGGTCTCGGCATCGATGTGGTCCCACATCGGCGTGGTCGTCACGTGTCCGGGGCAGCAGGCGTTCACTGTGATCCCGTGCGGGGCCAGCTCGACTGCGACGCTCTGGGTGAGGCCGATCACGGCGAACTTGCTCGCGGCGTAAGCGCAGATGTTCGAGCCGCCGCGACGTCCTGCCCCCGAGGCGACGTTGACGATCCTGCCGCCGCCGCTCCGCTCGATCATGTGGAGCGCCACCTCCCGGCAGCCGAGGAAGACACCGCGGGCGTTGATCGCGAGCACGCGG
>Ga0070731_10004083_pt1 | contig 12746 bp, 12 predicted proteins | sample Coa_R1_2_FD_66448 | JGI IMG/M metagenome (GOLD analysis project Ga0070731, IMG submission 66448) | Surface soil microbial communities from Centralia Pennsylvania, which are recovering from an underground coalmine fire - Coalmine... | ecosystem: Environmental > Terrestrial > Soil > Unclassified ... | reverse complement strand
GCCGAGAACGCCGAGATCCGCGATGCGCTCGAGCTCCCGCACGCGCGCACGCTCGCGCGGCGTCTTCCCGATCATCGAGGGCTCGGGGTTCAGCTCCTCGAGGTACTCGATGATGGCGAGCGACTCGGTCAGGTGGCTCCCGTCGTCGAGCTCGAGGACGGGCAGACCGCCGAGCGGGTTCTTCTTCAGGAACTCCGGCGTGCGATTCTCCTGCGTGACGATGTTCACCTGCACGCAGGGGATCTGGAGTCCCTTCTCGGCGAGATACGCGCGCAGCTTCTTCGGGTTCGGCGCTCCGACGAAATCGTAGATCTTCATTGCGGCTCCTCCTTGGCGGTGTCGAATAGCCGACCCGCCGGCTCACGCAATCCGGGTCAGGCGGTGAGGGCCGCGATCTGCATCAGGAAGCCCATGTCGCCCTCGATCTTGATCTTCCCGGTCATGAAGGCCTCTTGGCCGTTCATGCGCCCTTCCTGCATCGCGACGTAGTCGGCCACCTTCACCTTCATGCCCGTGCGCGGGGTCGCGGCGTCGCTGAACGTCATCTCGACCCGCATCGGGTCCTTCCCCTCGCGCGCCAGCTCGACCGCCATCGTCCCCTTGAGCTGCTTCGCGCGCGCCGAGTTGTCGGGTCGCCCAGGACGCGCCTGGGGCAGGATGACGGCGAGGCTCGCGCCGTCGCGCCCGAGGACGGCGTCGCGCCAGTCGTCGACCGACAGGGTGAAGGCGAGGTTGGCCTCGCCACCGCCCTTGCGGGTCGCCATCTTGCCGTCCTTGATCGTGACGTGCCATTCGCCGCCGCCCGCACCGGTCAGGTGGTAGCGAATCGTGAAGTCCTGCGGGGTCGGGATGCCGGACTCCTTCTGCGCCAGGAAGCCGGCGGGCAGCAGCTCGGCGAAGAACTGCTCGGGGGTGACGTTCTCGGGTGCGGTGGGTTGCTCGGCCATGTGGGGAATTCCTCCTCCAGCTCTTGCTGCCATGACCCGCGGTCCGCGGGCAACCGGGCTCAGGTCGTGCCGGCGTGCGCCGCGAGGTAGTCGGTGAGCGCGTGCTCCTCCTCCGGCGTGAGCCACGGGATCCCGCGCTGCGCGAAGAGCTCGCGCATGCGCCCGAGCTGGAAGCGCCACGTCTCGATCGTCATCGAGCCGGGCGCGTAGACGCGATGGCACCCCGCGCAGCGCATCTGGAGCACGCGCGCGCCCGGGCTGTCCGGGTCCGGGAGCGCGGCGCCGCAGCCGGCCAGTAGCGCGGCGACCGCGACGACCCTCAGAACACTTCGCGACAGTACGCGACCTGCCCCGGCGCCTCGGCGACACCCACCTCGAGCGCCGCGAGCCCGCGTCCGCCGACCTCGTCGCGGAGCGCGTCGCGCAGTCGCCCGAGGAAGTACGCGGCGAGCTCCTCCGCCGAGCTGTGCGCGATCGGCAGGAGCCGCACGTCGCTCGCCGGGAAGCGGAAGCGTGCGCCCGACTCCGTCGTGACCTCGACATCGTCGCCGACCTGCGTGACGACGAGGCAGTCGCTCTGGGCGGGGAGCAGCACGCGCTCGTCGAGCTCCGCGCAGAGCTCGCGCGCGACCCGCTTCACGAGCCCGAAGTCGAGGACGTAGCCGTCGGGCCCGAGGTCGGCCTCGACCTTCACCGAGACCTGGTAGTTGTGGCCGTGGAGCGGCTCGCGGAAGCCCGGGTACGCGATGAAGTGCGCCGCCGCGAACTTGAGGTAGTCCTTCGCGACGACGACACTGTAGCGCCCGGTCACCGCTCGGGCTTAGGCGGCGGGTGGCGGGGAGTCAACTGACGCAGGGTCTCGTTCGTGAGCTGCTCGAGGGCCGCCGGCAGGTCCGTCTCATCCGTAAACGCGACCAGCAAGTGAATGAGCAGCTTGCGCGGGTCACCCTCGGTCCGATGGACGAGCGCGTCGATGAGGCGGCGCGACGGCCGTTCCCCGGCGAGGAGCCAGATGACTTGTGCTATCTCCGGCATGCCGAGCCGGCGATGCCCCCTCCTCCGCGTCGTCATCGGTTGCGATCGCGAATGCAATCTCCGCGCCCGGTCGCAGCGTCACGTAACGCCCGCCCGATCGAGCGGGGCGTTCGCCCGAGTGGAATCGCCGTCCAGTCGAGTGTACGCGGGCGACGCTCAGGCAACGTCGGCCCGGCGAGTGGTCTCCGAAGCGCCCGGCACGATCGCCGCACCGAGCGCGCGCCGCGCCGCCTCGCGCCCGGTCTGCACCGCGCCCTCGATCGTCGCCGGAAGCCCGGTCTGCACCCAGTCGCCGGCGAGGAACAGGTTCTGGATCGGCGTGGTGACCGGTGGCCGGACCGCGTCCGCTGCCGGCGTGAGCGAGATCGTCGCATGCCGCTCGCGGACGACGAGCGAGCGCGTGCAGCGCACCTCGGCCATCGACGGGAGGACGGCGCGCGCGTCGGCGAGGACCTCGGCCGCGATCTCGTCGTCGCTCGTGTCGTCCCAGAAGCGCGCCCCGCTCGTGACGCTTGCGAGACGCGACGGGGCACACTGGAAGAGCCACTGCGCGCGCCCGGCGAGGAGCCCGAGGAAGGTCGACCCCCAGCCGACGGGCCGATCGAGCCACAGGTGGACGCTCACGATCGGCGACGTCCCGACGCCGGCGAGGGCGCGGAACGCGGGCGCGTCGCGCAGCACCGGTGGCAGGACACGGAGGAGCGCCGCGCACGGCAGCGCGAGCACGACGGCGTCGGCGCCGACGCGGCGCCCGTCGCGGAGGAGCACGCCGTCGGCGCGCTCGCGATGCAGCGTCAGCGCGGCGACGGTCGCGCCTGTCAGGACGGTCCCGCCCGTGGCCTCGATCGCCGCGCGCGCGTCGGTCGTGTAGAGCTCCGAGAGCGGCACGGCGGCGAGCGCGAAGCGCGCGGCGCGCGCGCCCGCGAAGAACGCGCGGCGCAGCACCGCGGCGAACGGCGCCGCGGCCGCAACCTCGGGCGCCTCGTTGAGCGTCGCGATCGCGAGCGGGTGCCAGAAGCGCTCGCAAGCGTCCTGCGACTGCCCGACGTCCGCGAGCGCCTGCGCGATCGTCCGCCCGGCGAGCGGCCGTCCGCGCGCGGCGAGGCGGAGCGCACCAGCGAAAAGCCGGGCGCGGTCGGGAAGCGAGAGGAGACGGTAGCCGAGCAGCGCGAGCGGCGCCTGCAGCGGCCCCGGCACGGCCGGCGCGGCGACCTCGCCGACGCCGAGCGCGGGATGGGCGAGCGCGACGCGCAGCCGCGGCTGCACGACGAGCTTCGCCGACGCGCCGATCTCCGCGAGGAAGTCGAGCGCCTCGGTGTAGGCGCCCATGAGCGCGTGCGGTCCGTTGTCGACGACGTCGCCGGTCGCCGGGTCCGCGAACGAGTACGCCCGCCCGCCGAGGAACGGCCGGCGCTCGAGCAACGTCACGCGCGCGCCGCCACGTACCAGACGGACCGCCGCGGCGAGCCCCGCGAAGCCGCCGCCAACGACGGCGACGTGCGGGCGCGTCATCCTGAGAGCCAGTAGAGGACGCGCAGATGCGGCCGCACCCAGGCGGCGACCGCGAGCCCGGCCTTCTCCGGACGCGTGAGCCGGATCTTCGGCCCGAAGACGTCGTAGTGGCGGAACATGATGCGGCGGAGGAGCTGCTCGTAGATGAGCCGCATCGCCTCGGCCGGCGCGAGCGACTGGCGATCCTCCTCGGCGAGGAGGAAGCGCGCGCGCCCGTAGTGCTCGCCTGCGCGCGCGCACTCGAACGCCATCACCTGGCGGAACGCCTCCGTGCAGTGACCGACGAGCACGTCCTCCTCGCGGCACCCGAAGCGGCGGAGGTCGGCGCGCGGCAGGTAGATGCGACCGCGGCGCGCGTCCTCCGCGACGTCGCGCAGGATGTTCGTCAGCTGGAACGCGAGCCCGAGCTCGATCGCGTACTGGCGCGCCGACGGGCTCTGGTAGCCGAAGATCTCGATGCAGACGAGGCCAACCGCGCTCGCAACGCGGTAGCAGTAAGCCTCGAGATCGCCCTCCCACGTCTCGTAGCGCTCGCGGTGGAGATCCATCTCGACGCCGTCGATGACGGCGGCGAACTGCTCGCGCGGGATCGCGAAGCGCTCGACCGTGTCGGCGAGCGCGACGCCGATCGGGTGGCGCGGCCGCCCCGCGTAGACGGCTTCGAGCTCTTCGCGCCAGCGCGCGAGCAGAGTGGCAGCGTCGCGCGGCGCGCCGTCGTCGGCGATGTCGTCGGCCGCGCGGCAGAAGGCATAGACGGCGCACAGCGCCCGGCGGCGATCGTGGGGCAGGAGGCGGAACGCCCAGGCGAAGTTCGATGCCGCGCGCCGCGTGACGAGCTCGCAGTGATCGTATGCGGCGGCGATCGGGTTCCGCAGCGCGACGGCGGCTTCACTCATGCGAACATCCCTCGCAGCACGACGCGGCCGAGATCCCGACGCGAGAGCGTCGGCCGGCGTCGAAAGACGTCGCAGTCCACGGCCGCGATGCGATCGAGGATCGCCAGCCCCCCGCCCGCGAACGCGCGTATCTCGATCGCGAGCCGGCGACGCACCATCGTCGCGAGCGCCAGCCCGCGCTGGAAGAGGTCCCGCGTGCGGGCGATCTCGAAGCGGAGGAGCGCGCGGAACGCGTCCGTCGCCTCGTGTCGCGCGAGTGCCTCCCGGCTCCCCGGGAAGCGGTCGAGATCCTCCGCCGGTAGGTAGACCCGGCCGCGCTCGAGGTCGCCGGCCACGTCCTGCCAGAAGTTCGTCAGCTGGAGCGCCGTGCAGATGTCGTCCGAGCGCGCTTGGCGCTCGGCATCGCGGTAATCGAAGAGCGCGAGCACGATCCGGCCGACCGGGTTCGCCGAGCAGCGGCAGTAGTCGAGGACATCCGCGAAGGTGGCGAAGCGCGCGCTCTCCCCGGCGGCGTCGCGGCGAAACGCGCGCAGCAGATCGCGCAGCGTCTCGACCGGAAGCGCGTGGCGCGCGATCGTGTCGCCGAGCGCGAGAAACACCGGGTCGTCCACCGATGCCGGGTCGTGCGCACAGGCAACGAGCTTCGCGTCCCACGCCGCCAGGCGGGCGAGCCGCCCCGCGTCCGGACCCTCGTCGGCGATGTCGTCCGCGCCGCGCGCGAAGGCGTAGACCGCGGCGAGGTCGCGCCGGAGCGGACGCGGCAGCAGCCACGAGCCGATCGTGAAGTTCTCGTAGTGGCCGCGCGCGACGCGCAGGCAGTGCGCGTAGGCGGCGGCGAGCGCGCGCGGATCAATCCGGTCGTGCCCCCCGCGGACGGCCACGCCGGCGGTCATGCCGCGAGCGCTCCCGGGCGGCCGTAGATCCGGCGCTGGTCGCGGACGCCGCTGAAGACGAACTCGCCGGTGAAGTCGGCGGGCGGCTCCCCGCCGCGCTCGCCGGCGCGCACGAGCCGCTCGTACGTGTCCACGTCGACGAAGGTACGCGCCGCGAGCAGCGCCGCTATCCCGGCATTCGCGACCACGTCGATCTGCGCCGGCACCGTGCCCGTGAAGAACTCGGCGCAGCACCCGCTCCCGTACGAGAAGAGCCCGAGCCGCCGCCCCGCGAGCCCACGCCCCTCCGCCTCGAGCAGCGCCGCGAGGCAGACATACAGCGACGCCGTGTACGTGTTCCCGACGCGCCGCACGGCCTCGAGGCCCGGCGCCGCCAGCGCCCGATACGACGCCGCGGCGGCTTCCTCGATCGACGGATCGCCGTCGCGCCAGCGTCCCGCCGCCCGCCAGTCGGTCTCGATGAGACGCCGATGCGCCTTCATCGCCATCTTCGGGAAGGGCGTGTGATAGAGGAGGCGCGCGACCCGGTCGACGAACGCCTCGCCCGGAGCGAGCGCGGGCCGCTCGAGGGCGCGGCAGGTCCCGAACGCGCTCACGAGCGCGTCGAGGTAGCACTCGACCGAGTACTTCCCGTCCACGATCGCCTCGCGCCGATCGAACGGGCGCCAGAAGTCGTGCACGTTGCCGGCGTGCGTCCCGCTCTGCTCGGCGAGGACGAGCGCGCGCGGCTCCGGGCCGACGAGCATCGCGACCGCACCCGCGCCCTGCGTCGGCTCGCCGGCCGAGCCGATCTCGTAGCGCGCGATGTCCGCGGCGACGACGAGCGCGCGCCGCGAGCGGCCGCCGCCCGCGCGCACCCAGTCGGCCGCGGTCATGAGCGCCGCCGTGCCGGCATAGCAGGCGTGCTTCAGCTCGTAGACGCGGCAGCGGGAGCCGATGCCGAGCAGGTCGTGGACGAAGATGCTGACCGGCTTCGAGTGATCGACGCCGGTCTCGGTCGCGACGAGCAGCATCCCGATCTCGTCGGGATCGACGTCGGCCGCGCGCAGCAGGCGCGCGCCCGCGGTCGCGGCGAGCGTCACGACGTCGTCGCACGGCGCCGGGATGGCCATCTCGTGGACGCCGAGCCCGGCGGTCAGCTTCTCGGCCGGCACGCCGCGCGCCGCGGCGAGATCGGTCAGCCGGAGCGCGTACTGCGGAACGTAGACTGCGAGGCGTTCGATGCCGACACTCATGAATCCTTCCCTCCCGTCATCTGCGCGAAGCGCCCGAGCGCCATCAGGGGGAAGTAGTGCCGGTAGAGATGGTAACGGAGGTAGAAGTGGCGCGGGAATCCCGTGCCGGTGAAGAGCCGCTCGTCCCACGTACCGTCGGGACGCTGGTTGCGAACGAGCCAGTCGATCCCGCGCTGCACCGCGCGGCTCTTCGGGCCGTCGGCGGAGAGGAGACCGAGGAGCGCCCACGCCGTCTGCGACGCCGTGCTCTCGCCGGTGCCGGCCAGCGACTCGTCGTCGTACGACGCGACCGTCTCGCCCCAGCCGCCGTCCGCGTTCTGGCGCGCGACCAGCCACTCGACCGCGCGCCGGATCCACGGCGCGCGCAGATCCTCGCCGATCGCGGCGAGGCCCTCGAGCGCGCACCAGGTCCCGTAGATGAAGTTGACGCCCCACCGGCCCCACCACGACCCGTCGGCGCGCTGGGTGCGGCGGAGGAAGTCGATCGCGCGCGCGGCGCGTCCGTGCTCGGGCCCGTAGCCCGTCGTTGCCATGAGGGCGAGGAGGCGGCCGGTCAGATCTTCCGTCGGCGGGTCGATCATCGCCTCCATGTCGGCGAACGGGATGCGGTTCAGGAAGGCGGTGTCGTTGTCGGTGTCGAACGCGCCGTAGCCGCCGTTGCGGCTCTGCATGCCGAGCGTCCAGTCGAGCCCGCACGTGATCGCGCGCCGGCCGAGCGGCGTCGCGGCGACCGGCAGCTGCTGCAGCACCATCAGGATCACCGCGGAGTCGTCGACGTCGGGGTACCAGTCGTTCGCGAACTCGAACGCCCAGCCGCCGGGCTCGAGGCGCGGGTTGAAGACGGACCAGTCGCCGGGGCGGAAGATCTGGTTCGTGATCAGCCACTCGGCGGCGCGCTGCAGCGCCGGGTGGGCCGGATCCATGCCCGCCTCGAGCAGCGCCTTCGCGGCCAGCGCGGTGTCCCAGTTCGGCGAGACGCACGGCTGGTACATGAGCGTGCCCTCGCACTCGACCAGGAAGTCGTCGACGCCCTGGAGGCCGCTCACCATCGCGGGATGGTCGGCCGCGAAGCCGACGGCGTGGAGCGCGAGCACCGCGTTCACCATCGCCGGCTGGATGCCGCCCCACTGCCCGTTCTTGTCCTGATGGCGCACGACCCACTCGATCGCGCGCGCGACGGCGCGCCGGCGGAGCGGCTGCCACGGGATCCCGCCGCCGAGCTTCAGGAGCCGGTCGACGGCGAGGAAGAAGTTCCGGAACGTCACCAGCTCGGAGGAGCGCGCGAAGCGGAGATCGGTGCGCGTCGGCGGTCGGAGCCAGAGCTCGGACACCGTCGCGCTCGGCGAGGTCTCGACGTGCGACCGGTGCGCCATCATGAGCGCGAGCGGGACGACGGTGCCGCGCGCCCAGCTCGACATCGCGTAGATGTTGATCGGGAACCACGGCGGCAGGAGGACGAGCTCGACGGGCAGCGACGGCACGCCGGCCCACGGGAACTGGCCGAACCACGCCAGCCAGATGCGCGTGAACACGCCGGCGCGCGCGAGGCCGCCGTTGCCGCGGATGAAGTCGCGCGCGCGGGCGAGCGCCGGCTCGTCCGCCGCGAGCCCGGTGAGCTTCAAGGCGAAGTACGCCTCGATCGTCGCGGAGAGGTTGCCCGGCCCCTCCTTGAAGAGGGGCCAGCTGCCGTCGGCCTGCTGGAGTGCGACGAGGCGCTCGACGATTCGGTGGTCGAGATCTGGCCTTTCGCGATGAAGCAGGCGGTTGAAGAATATGTACTCCGCCTCCATCGTCGCGTTTGCCTCGAGCGGCGCGTGCCAGTAGCCGCGCGCGTGCTGGGTCGCGGTCAGATACTGCGTCGCGCGCGCGACCGCCTGACGCACCCGGCCCCCGAGACCTTCCGCATCCGTGTCCGTCCCGCCCACCAGCACGAGTCGTCCCTCGTTCACGCCGCCGCCTCCTCCGCCGCACCGATCTCGACGACGATCGTTCGGACCCCTAGAGCGCGGAGCGTCGCCGCGACCCGTTCTGGCTCGGCCGCGACCGCGATCGCGGCGCCGCCGGCGCCGCCGCCGGTGAGCTTCGCGCCGAGCGCACCGGCTCCCTCGGCGGCCGCGACGAGCTCTTCGACCGCCGCTGCCGAGACGCCGAGCTCGCGCAGCAGCACCTGGTTCGCGCGGAACGCCTCGCCGAGCGTCGCGAGATCGCCCGCGGCCGCGGCGCGCGCGCCCGCTTCGACGACCGCCGCAACGTCGTCGAAGAGCCGCTCGTGCCGCGCGCGATCCGCTTCCCAGCGCGCGCGCAGCCCGCCGACCGCGGCGCCGGTGCTGCGCGGCCGCTGGTCGAGTGCGATCACCATCCGCAGCGGACGGGCGAGCGCCAGCGGCGTGATCGTCGGCGGCTCCCCGCGCACGAAGCGGAAGCACGTGCCGAGCGCCGCGGCGGCCGGGTCGATCCCCGACGGATGCCCATGGAAGATGGCCTCGAGCCGGCGCCCGTGCGCGAGCTCCTCGTCGGTGCTCAGCCGGCGGCCGGCCGCGCGTGCGAGCGCGCGCAGGACGGCGATGGAGAGCGCCGCCGAGCTCCCGAGTCCCGCACCTGCGGGTAGCTCGGACCGGACGCGCACGACGAGCCGCGACGCTTCGAGGCCGACGATCGTCGCCGCTTCCTCGACGAGGCGGCGCGCGCGGCCGTCGTCCTCCACATCGCTCTCGACGACCGGCCCCTCCCCTTCGCGTACCTCGACCTCGAGCCCGATCCCGAGGCCGGCGGCGAGCGCCGGTCGACCGTACACGACCGCGTGCTCGCCGAGCAGGATCACCTTCCCCACGGCGCGGCCGCGGGCGGGAAGATTCACGAACCCGGCTCCAGCGTCCGCAGCAGCGCGCGCGCCCGGTCGATCTTCACCTCGCCGGCCGCGAGGAGCCGCTGGCGGAGCTCCTCCGCCTCCGCGCCGCGCGCGCCCGCGGCGTGCGAGACGGCGCGCGCATGCAGCGCCATGTGCCCCTTCTGGATGCCCTCGGTCGCGAGCGCGCGCATCGCGCCCAGGTTCGACGCCAGGCCGACCGCCGCCATGATGCCGGCGAGCTCGCGTGCGCCGCCGACGTTGAGGAGCCGGAGCCCGAGGCGCACGCGCGGATGCGACTGCACGAGCGGGCCGACCGTCGAAACGGCCATCGGCAGCTCGAGGGTGCCGACGAGGTGTCCGGCGTGGACCTCCCAGTGGCTGAGGGAGCGGTAGCCGCCGTTGCGCGCCGCGTACGCGTGCGCGCCCGCCTCGATCGCGCGCCAGTCGTTGCCGGTCGCGATCGCCAGCGCGTCGATGCCGTTCATGATGCCCTTGTTGTGGGTGGCAGCGCGGTACGGGTCGTTGGCCGCGAACTCGTAGGCCCAGAGCATCCGCTCCGCGACCTCGGTGCCGTTCATGCCGTCGCGCTCGAGCGCGCCGAACGGGATGCGCACGGCGGCGCGCGCGAGCCGTCGGTCGGCCAGGTTGGACAGGATGCGGAGACACGCGGTGCCGCCCGCGATCTCGGCGACGAGCGGCGCGATGCCCTCGACCAGCGAGTTGACGGCGTTCGCGCCCATCGCGTCGCCGGTGTCGAGCAGCACGTGGACGACGACCATCGTCTCGCCGCTCGACGTGCGCACCAGGCGGACCTCGACGTCGCGCGGACCGGCGCCGCGCCGGCAGAGGCCCGGCGTCAGCTCCTCGGCCGCGGTGAGCAGCCGCGCGCGCGCCGCGCCGAGGCGCTCGACGGCCGCCCCCGGGTCGGGCACGTCGACGAGCTGGATCTGCCCGATCATCGCGCCCGGGTCGGCCTCGGCGGCGAAGCCGCCGCCGGCGCGCGCCACGAGCGCCGCGTTCGAGGCCGCCGCGATCACGGATGGCTCCTCGACCACCATCGGGATCACGTGGTCGCGTCCGTTCACCTGGAAGTTGAGCGCGACGCCGAACGGCAGCGCGAACGTGCCGACCGCGTTCTCGACCATGATGTCGGCGACGTCGAGAGGGAGAGCATCCGCCGCATTCAACGCGTCGATCTCCGCGGGTGAAAGGTCGAGCGCCTCGGCGAGCTTCCGCCGTCGCTCCTCCACGCTCAGCCGGTAGAACGCCGAAATCCGCGAATTGATCCGTGTGCTGCTCATGCTCCTCCTTCCGCCGTGACCCACCCCAGGAGCCGGCTTCCGAGTACGACCGGCACCCGACCGAGCGCCCCGACGTCGCGCGCCCCGGTCAGCACCATCGCTGTCCGGAGCCCCGCGACGAGCCGGGCAATGAACTCGGCCGCCGCCTGCTGACCACCCTTTCTGAACGCGCGGAACACGGGCAACGCGACACCCGCCACGCGGGCGCCGAGCGCAATCGCGCGCGCGACGTCGAGCCCGCTCCGCACCCCGCCGCTCGCGATCACGTCGAGGCCGAGCCCGCGCAGCGCGAGCAGCGAGGCGGCCGTCGGGATGCCCCAGTCCGCGAACAGCGCGCCGAGCTCGCGCTCCGGCGCGCCGGCGCGCAGCGCCTCGACCTTCACCCACGACGTCCCGCCGGCGCCCGACACATCGACGGTGCGCACGCCGGCCGCCGCGAGTCGCTCCCCGACTGGCCGCGAGATTCCGCACCCGGTCTCCTTCACCACCACCGGGAGCGGCAGCTCGCCGACGAGGCGACGGATCGTGTCGAGCCCGCCGCGGAAGTCACGGTCGCCGCCCGGCTGGATGAGCTCCTGGGCGGGATTCAGGTGGAGGCAGAGCGCGTCGGCGCCGATGGAACGCACGAGGCGCTCGACCTCGGCCGTCGCGAGCGCACCCGCCTGGACCACGCCGAGGTTCGCGAGCACGAGCGTCGTCGGCGCGTGCGCGCGGACCTCGAACGTGTAGGCGAGCGAAGGCGCGCGCTGCATCGCACGCTGCGAGCCGAGCCCGAACGCGATCCCCTGCTCCTCCGCCACCTGCGCGAGCGCGCGGTTGATCGCGGACGCCTCGTCGGTGCCGCCGGTCATGCCCGTGATCAGGAGCGGCGCGCGCAGGCGCTTGCCGAGGAGCGTCGTGCTCACGTCGACCTCGTCGACCGCGAGCTCCGGGAGCGCGTCGTGGACGAGGTCGACCTCCTCGAGGAGCGTCGTCTTGCCGGCGAACTCCACCTCCTCGCCCTCGCACAGCTCGAGGTGCGAGCGCTTGCGATCGCTGATCGACTCAGCCAAGCGCCGCCTCCCGGGCCTGGGTCGTTTCCTCGACGACGACTCCGGCAGACGCGATGGTGACCGGCAGCGGGACGATGCCGACGTCGCGCCACGCCGCGCGCACCTCTTCCGCCTGCCCGGCGGACGTGCAGAACGCGACCCCGCAATCGCCACCGCCGGCGCCGGACGGCTTCGCGACTGCGCCCGCCGCAGCCGCCGCGTCGACGAGCCGCGTGAGCGGCGGCGTGACGATCGGCATGCCGAGCTCGGCGCCGAGGCGCGCGAGCTGAGCCGCGCTCGCCGTCACCGTCGCGCAGAACGCGGCGGCATCGCCGGCGGCGAGCGCGCGCGCCGCCTCCTCCGCCGCTGCGATGAGCGCGCGCAGCGCGGGAGGCTCGCGCGTCGCCGCGGCGGAGCTGAAGTGCTTCACGAGCGGGTCGGTCCGCGCCGGCTCCCCCGTCCAGCCGACGAGCAGCTCGAGTCCGGGAGGCAGCACGCGCGGCGTGACCGCGAGCCGCCCGCCGCTGCGACGGAATTCGATGACGCCGCCGTGCGCCGCGGCCGCCACGTCGGCGCCGCTCCCGTGCCCCTCTTGGAAGAGCGCGTGCGCCGCGACGGCCGCCTCGCACGTGAGGGCGCGGTCGCGCCGACCGCTCACCGCGAGCCACGCCGCCACCGCGGCGGTGACCACCGCGGCGCTCCGTCCGACGCCGAGCTTGCGGCCGTCGACGAGGAAGGGACGCGCATCGACCACGATGTCCGCGCCACGGCCGGCCAGCGCGGGGACCCACGCCGCGGCCGCGCGCTGCGCCGCGAGCACGGCGCCGAGATCCCCGCCGGTCAGCTCCTCCCCGTCGGGCGCGGCGATCGTCCAGCGCTCGCGCTCGACGAGCGATTCGACCGACAGCGGCCCCGTGTCGGCGGCGACGTCGAGACGAACCTCCGCATACCGGTCGATCGCGGCAACGATCGCCGGTGCGCCGCAGAGCACCGCGTAGTCGCCCGTCAGGACGACCTTCCCGGGCGCGCGTGCCACGAGCGCCGTCAC
>Ga0070731_10004082_pt1 | contig 12747 bp, 24 predicted proteins | sample Coa_R1_2_FD_66448 | JGI IMG/M metagenome (GOLD analysis project Ga0070731, IMG submission 66448) | Surface soil microbial communities from Centralia Pennsylvania, which are recovering from an underground coalmine fire - Coalmine... | ecosystem: Environmental > Terrestrial > Soil > Unclassified ... | reverse complement strand
AGCGTCTCGCCGGTGATGCCGCCCTGCTTGTTCGCCTTCTCGTAGTACGTCCGGAACTGGTTCTCGAGCAGCCCGTAGTACCGCCGCGCCTTCTGCTTCTCGCGCAGCTGCAGCAGGTACTCGCTCTGCTTCACGCGGCCGCGGCCGTGCTCGCCCGGCGGATACGAACGGCGCTCGATCGCGCACTTCTCGGTAAGACAGCGCTCGCCCTTGAGGAACAGCTTCATGCCCTCGCGGCGGCACTGCTTGCACTTCGGGGACCTGTCCCTCGCCACTAAACACGCCTCCGCTTCTTCTGCCGGACGCCGTTGTGCGCCTGCGGCGAGACGTCCTTGACTCCCAGAATCTCGAGACCGGCGGCCTGCAGCGAACGGATGGCGGTCTCGCGTCCCGAGCCGGGGCCCTTGACGAACACCTCGACCTTCTGCAGGCCGTGCTCCATGCCCTTGCGCGCGGCCGAGTCGGCCGTCACCTGAGCGGCGAACGGCGTCGACTTGCGGGAGCCCTTGAACCCGGCGGAGCCGGCCGACTCCCAGACGATCACGTTCCCGTCCTTGTCGGTGAGCGCGACGATCGTGTTGTTGAACGACGTCTTGATGTGCGCCTGTCCGATCGCGATGTTCTTGCGGACGCGGCGGCGGGTGCGGCCGCGGGCCGCTGTACGACGAGGGGGAGCCAACCTACTTCGCCTTCTTCCCGCGGCCGACGGTCTTCTTGGGGCCCTTGCGCGTCCGCGCGTTCGTCTTCGTGCGCTGGCCGCGGGCCGGCAGGTTGCGACGGTGGCGAAGACCGCGGTACGAGCCGATCTCCTGCAGGCGCTTGATCGACTGCGTGCGCTCGCGCCTGAGATCGCCCTCGACCTGTTCGTTCTGGTCGATGAACTCGCGCAGCTTCGCGACCTCTTCCTCGGTCAGGTCGCGCACCTTCGTGTCGACGGAGAGGCCGAGCGCGTCGCAGATCTTGCGCGCCGTCGGCTGGCCGATGCCGTAGATGTAGGTGAGGCCGATCTCCAGCCGCTTCTGGTTCGGGAGGTTGACCCCGGCAATGCGTGCCATCAGTGGGTCTCCTGGTGACGAGACCGGATGCCTGGGCCGCCGGCACCAAGCGATGCAAGGACGCAGGGAGCGCCAATGGTGGTGACCATTGGCGCGACCGAGGACGCGGCAGCGCGCAGTGTGACAGCGGGCCGGGCGCCGGTCATCGTTGCCTGGAGGCCCACTACCTCTACCCCTGCCTCTGCTTGTGGCGCGGATTGCTGCAGATGACCATGGTGCGGCCGTGCCGCTTGATCACACGGCAGCGCTCGCACATCGGCTTCACGGACGGGCGGACCTTCATCGTTCAGCTGCGGTGGCGGTAGGTGATGCGACCGCGGGTCAGGTCGTAGGGAGAGAGCTCCACCTTGACCTTGTCGCCGGGAAGGATGCGGATGTAGTGCTTGCGCATCTTCCCGGAGATCGTCGCGAGGACGTCGTGGCCGCCCTCGAGCGCGACGCGGAACATCGTGCTCGGCAACGCCTCCGTCACCTCGCCTTCGACCTCGATCTTGTCTTCCTTGCTCGCCAGCTTTCCTTCCTTCGTCAGACCACTCTCAAGGGGCACGGAAACGTGCGCGCGGGCATCCGCCTCGCAGCGCGGAGGGTCATGGTACCAGGACCCCTGCGGAGCTCGTAAGCACCCGAGGGCCCTCCGCGGTGACGGCGACGGTGTGCTCGAAATGGGCCGCCAGCGACCCGTCGACAGTCGAGATCGACCACTCGTCGTCGTGGATGTAGACGTCCGCGCCGCCGGCCGTGATCATCGGCTCGATCGCGATCGTCATGCCTTCCCGGAGCTCCGGCCCGCGGTAGGCCGACGCGAAATTGGGGACCTGCGGGTCCTCGTGCATGGCCCGCCCCACGCCGTGCCCGACGAGGCTCCGGATCACGCTGAAGCCGGCTGCCTCGGTCACCGTCTGAACCGCCTTGGAGATGTCGCCGACCGAGTTGCCGAGGCGCGCCTGCGCGATTCCGGCCTCGAGTGCCGCGAGGCAGGCGTCGAGCAGCCGCTGGGCCGCCGGGTCGATCTGCGCGACGGGAAACGTCCACGCCGAATCGGCGACGAACCCGTCGAGCGTCACGCCGACGTCGACCGAGAGGATGTCTCCCTCGCGCAGCTTCGTCTTGCCCGGGATGCCGTGGACGACCATGTCGTTCGGCGAGAGGCAGGTCGCGGCCGGGTAGCCGCGGTAGCCCTTGAAGGTCGGCTCGCCGTCCCGGGAGCGGATGAACTCCTCGGCGATCTCGTCGAGCTCGGCGGTCGTGATGCCGGGCTGGATGTGCTCCTCGAGCAGCCGCAGCGTGCCCTCGACGACGCGGCCGGCGCGCGCCATCGTCTCGATCTCCTGGGTTGACTTCCTGACGATCACTTCGTCACCGACTTGAAACTGTTTGCGATCTTCGATCGCAAACAGTTTCCGTTCATGCCGCCACCGCCGAGAGGGCATCTTCGATCTCACGCCACACCTCGTCGACCGTGCGGGCGGCGTGCAGCGGCACGAGCTTGCCCGTGGTCCGGTAGTGCTCGACGACCGGCTCGGTCTCGGAGTGGTAGATCTGCAGCCGCCGCTCGATCACCTCCGGGGTGTCGTCGGCGCGGCCCTCTTCGCGCGCACGCGTCAGGAGCCGCTGTAGCGCGACGTCGTCGGGCAGGTCGAAGAAGAGGATCGCGTCGAGGCCTCTGCCGATCTCGCCGAGCATCTCGTCGAGCGCCTCCGACTGCGCGAGGTTCCGCGGGAAGCCGTCGAGGACGAATCCCTGGGCGGCGTCCTCCTGGCCGAGCCGCTCGCGGATCAGGGCGACCGTCAGCCCGTCGGGGACGAGCTCGCCGGAGTCGAGGATCGGCTTCACCTGCCGGCCGAGCGGCGTCCCGGCGGCGATCGCTGCGCGGAACATGTCGCCGGTCGAGATGTGCGGGATGCCGTAGGCCGCGGCGATGCGCTTCGCCTGCGTCCCTTTGCCTGCCCCTTGGGGGCCCAAGACCAGCAGATTCACTACCGCAGGAAGCCCTCGTAGGAGCGCATCATCATCTGCGACTCCATCTGGCGCATCGTGTCCAGCGCGACGCCGACCACGATGAGCACCGAGGTGCCTCCAAGCGCGCGCGAGGTCGCCTGCTGGAACCCGAAGTGGTTGATGAAGATGGACGGCAGCACCGCGACGACCGCCAGGAAGATCGAGCCCGGCAGCGTCAGGCGCGTGAGGACGCGGTCGAGGTACTGCGCGGTCGGCGGGCCCGGCCGGATGCCGGGCACGTAGCCGCCGTACTTGCGCAGGTTGTCGGCCTGGTCGGCCGGGTTGAACTGCACGGCCGTGTAGAAGAACGTGAAGATGATGATCAGCGCCGCCTCGACGGCGAGGTACGTGTTCGACGTCTGCGCGAAGTGGTGGTTGATGAACGTCTGTGTGTTCGGCGCGAACGAGCCGATCGTCTGCGGGAGTGCCAGCAGCGCGGCCGCGAAGATCACCGGGATGACGCCGGCCATGTTCACGCGCAACGGCATGTAGGTCGACCCGCCTGTCGTCTCGCGACGGCCGACCATGCGCTTCGCGTACTGGATCGGGATACGGCGCTGGCCCTCCTGCACGAACACGACCGCGACGACGACGCCCAGCGCGACGAGCGGGAAGAAGAGCTTCTCCGTCGGGCCGCCGTGAACCCACGCGTTGATGCCGGTCGGTGCGGCGGTGAGGATCGAGGCGAAGATCAGCAGCGAGATCCCGTTGCCGATCCCGCGCTTCGTGATCTGCTCGCCCATCCACATCAGCAGCGCGGTGCCGGCGGTGAGCGTGATCACGATCAGCACCAGACGCCCGAGGTTCGACGGAAGCACTCCTTCCCTGCGGAACAGGTAGGCGTAGCCCGCCCCCTGCGCCGCGGCGAGCACGACGGTGAGGTAGCGGGTGTACTGCGTGATCTTCGCCATGCCCGCCTCGCCCTCTTTCTGGAGCTGCTCGAGCGTCGGGATCACGACCGTCAGCAGCTGGAGGATGATCGAGGCCGTGACGTACGGCATGATCCCGAGCGCGAAGATCGAGAAGCGCGAGAGCGCTCCGCCGGAGAACAGGCTGAGCAGGCCGAACACGCCGCCGCCCGAGTTGATGAAGCTGTTGATCTTGCTCGCGTCGACCCCCGGCGCGGGCATCCACGAGCCGAGCCGGTACGCGGCCAGGATCAACGCAGTGAACAGGAGCCGGCGCCGCAGCTCCGGGACCCGCCACGCGTTGGCGAGCCAGGAAAGCACCTAGTCCTCCGAGTCGGTGTCCGGCACCTCGGCGTCGGGCGCGGACTGCGTACGGCCTTCGGGCCGACGCTTGAGGTTCTTCGGCTTCCTGTCCTTGCGTTCGCGAAGCAGGATGAGCGTGCCGCCTGCGGCTTCGACCTTGCGCTGGGCGGCCTCGGACGCCGCGTGCACGGTGATCGTCAGCTTCCTGTCGAGCTCGCCGACGCCGAGCAGCTTCACGTCCTTGCGCAGCGACCTGATGAGGCCCTTTTCCTTCAACGTCTCAGGAGTCACCTCCGCGCCCTCGTCGAACCGCGCGAGGTCGCGCAGGTTGACGGGCTGCGAGTACGTGCGGAACGGCCCGATCGGCATCGCGTCGGCCGAGGTCGCGCCGCGGAGCTTCGCGGTGCGCATGTACAGCGGCATCTGGCCGCCTTCGAACCCCGCGCGCATCTCGTGCGAGCCGGCGCGCGACTTCTGGCCCTTGATGCCGCGGCCGGAGTAGCGCCCCTTGCCGGAGCCCATGCCGCGGCCGACGCGCTTGCGGTCCTTGCGCGACTGGGCGGGCTTCAGGTTCGACAGGTTCAGATCGCCGGCCATTACGACGACTTCTCGACCTCCACGAGGTGACGCACCTTCCTCAGCATGCCAGCGACGACCGGGCTCTCGTCGTGCTCGGCGGTCTTGCTGATCTTCCCGAGGCCCAGCGCCCGCAGCGTCCCGCGGTGGCGCGGAGACTGGCCGATGGAGCTACGAATCTGCGTCAGCTTCAGCTTCGCCATCGCCGGCCACCTCCCCGGGCTCCTCGGGCTTGTAGGGCAGCACATCGGTGATCGTCTTGCCGCGCGCCTTGGCGACGTCCTCCGGGCGGCGCAGCTGCCGCAGGGCGGTCTCGGCCGCCTTCAGCATGTTGATCGGGTTGGTCGTGCCGAGCGACTTCGCGAGCACGTCGCGGATTCCCGCGAGCTCGAGCACCGCACGCACGCCGCCGCCGGCGATCACGCCGGTGCCGGGCGAAGCGGGGCGCAGCAGCACACGCGCCGCGTCGAAGCGGCCGAGCACCTCGTGGGTGATCGTCGAGCCGTGCCGCGGCACCGTGAACAGGTTCTTCTTCGCGTCGTCGACCGCCTTGGAGATCGCAAGCGGAACCTCACGCGCCTTGCCGTAGCCGACGCCGACGCGATCGACCTCGTCGCCGATCACGACGAGCGCGGTGAACGAGAACCGCCGGCCGCCCTTCACCACCTTGGCGACGCGGTTGATCTCGACCACGCGCTCCTTGAGCTCTCTCGATTCAGCGACGTCGACTGCCACTAGAAACGCAAACCTCCTTCGCGTGCGCCGTCGGCGAGTGCCTTGACGCGACCGTGGTACAGGTATCCGCCCCGATCGAACACGGCGGACGAGACGCCTGCCTTCGACGCGGAGGCGGCCAGCCGCTTGCCGACCTCGGCGGCCTGCTCGCCCTTGTCGCCCTTGAACGACTTCGGCAGGTCGAGCCACGACGCGGCGGCCACGGTGCGGCCGGCGTCGTCGTCGACGAGCTGGGCGAAGATGCCCCGGTTCGAGCGGAACACGGCGAGGCGCGGCCGCTCCGCGGTGCCGCGGATCTTGCCGCGCACGCGGCGGTGGCGGCGGAGACGCGCTTCGCGCACAGTCAGGCTAGGCATCCTGAGGCTCCTGGCTCGTCGCTGGCAAGTGGGGCAAGCGAGCGAGGCGCGGACAGTACAGGTAGTACGGCCGAGGCGAGCGAGCGCAGCACCGCGCCGCCAGCGGCGAGAGTGCGTCGCGGAGGGCGGCTCCGCCGCCCGTGAGCGAGGCACGGCCGGGAGTCTCAGGCACGCTTGCCCACCTTCCTGCGGACGTGCTCGCCTTCGTAGCGGATGCCCTTGCCCTTGTACGGCTCGGGCGGGCGCACCTTGCGGATCTCCGCGGCGGTCTGGCCGACCACCTGCTTGTCGATCCCGCGGACGACGACCTGCGTCGGCACCGGTACCTCGAACGAGATGCCCTCGCGAGGCGTGATCCGCACGGGGTGCGAGTAGCCGACCTGCAGCTCCAGGTTCGCCCCTGCCAGCGCAGCGCGGTAACCGACGCCCTGGATCTCCAGCCGCTTCTCGAAGCCGTTCGTGACGCCCTCGACCATGTTCGCGATGAGCGTGCGTGTGAGGCCGTGCAGCGCGCGGTCTTCGCCGCGGTCCGTCGGACGCGTGACCACGATCGTGCCGTCCTCCTGCTCGACCTTCATGCGCACGGGCAGGTCGCGCCGGAGCTCGCCCTTGGGGCCGGCGACGGTGACGCGGCCGGGGTCGATCGAGACGAGCACGCCGGCCGGGACTTCGATCGGTCGTTTTCCGATACGAGACATCGCTAGGTCGCCATCACTACCAGACGAAACAGATCACTTCCCCGCCGACGCCCTGCGCCTCGGCGGTGCGGCTCGTGCAGATGCCGCGGGACGTCGACAGGATCGCGGTTCCCATGCCGCCGAGGACGCGCGGCAGGCGGTCCTTGCGCGCGTAGACGCGGCGGCCCGGCTTCGACACCCGCTTGAGGTCCGTCAGCACGCGCTCGCGCCCGCGGCCGTACTTCAGCTGGACGACGAGCGTCGCGTGCCCGTTGTCGCTGCCCGAGACCTGGAAGTCGCGGATGTAGCCCTCCTCCTTGAGGATGCGGGCGATCTCCTCCTTCAGCTTCGAGTGCGGCATCTCGGTGCGGTCGTGCAGCGCCTTGTTGGCGTTGCGGATGCGGGTGAGCATGTCGGCGACGGGATCGGTGAGCACGTGCGTCCTCCTACCAGGAGCTCTTGGTCATGCCCGGGATCACGCCCTGATGGGCGAGCTCCCGGAGGCAGATGCGGCAGAGCCCGAACTTCTTGAACACCGCGCGCGGACGGCCGCAGCGGTTGCAGCGCGTGTAGTTCCGAACCTTGAACTTCTGCGGCCTTCCGGCCTTGACGATCAGCGACTTCTTCGCCACTACCTATTTCCTCCGTCTGCGGCGAACGGCAGCCCGAGCCCCGTCAGGAGCGCACGGGCCTGCTCGTCGTCCTTCGCCGTCGTGGTGATGGTCACGTCGAGACCCCGGATCTGGCCGATGCTGTCGTAGTCGATCTCGGGGAAGATGATCTGCTCGCGGATGCCGAGCGAGTAATTGCCGCGGCCGTCGAACGAGCGCGGGTTGAGGCCGCGAAAGTCGCGGATTCGCGGCAACGCGATCGAGACGAGCCGGTCGAGGAACTCCCACATCCGGTCGCCGCGCAGCGTCACCTTGACGCCGACGGACATCCCCTCGCGGATCTTGAACTGCGCGATCGACTTGCGGGCGCGGCGCACCTGCGCGCGCTGTCCGGCGATCGTCGTCAGCTCGTCGAGCGCGCTGTCGATCTGCTTGGCATCGGTCTTGCCCTCGCCGACGCCCATGTTGAGCGTGATCTTGTCGACGCGCGGCACCTGCATCACCGACGAGAGCTGCAGCTGCTCCTTGAGCTGCCCGCGCAGCTCGTCGTTGAACTGCTGCTTCAGGCGCGGCACGTAGGTCTCGGTCGACGCCATCAGAGATCGAGCTCCTGGCCGCAGCCGGCGCGCTTGCAGACGCGCACCTTCACCAAGCCGTCCTTCGACTCCTTGACGCGGTAGCCGACCCGGGTCGGCAGCTTGCACGTCGGGCAGACGACCATCACGTTGCCCACGGGCACGGCCGACGGCCGCGACACGATCCCGCCCGGCGCGATCTGGGTGCCTCCCATCCGGCTCGAGTCGCGCATCGGGCGCGGCTTCTGATGGCGCTTGACGACGTTCAGGTTCTCCACGACGACCTTGCCGTCACGCGGGCGCGCGTCGAGGACGCGGCCCTGCTTGCCGCGGTCCTTTCCCGTCAGCATCTGGACGGTGTCGCCCTTCTTGATCTTCATTCCCTGCACCTACAAGACCTCCGGAGCGAGGCTCACGATCTTCATGAAGTTCTTCTCGCGCAGCTCGCGGGCGACAGGCCCGAAGATGCGCGTCCCGCGGGGGTTGCGCTGGTTGTCGATGATCACCGCCGCGTTCTCGTCGAACGCAATCAGCGTTCCATCGTCGCGGCCGAAGGGCTTCTTCGTCCGCACGACGACGGCCTTCACCACGTCTCCCTTCTTGACCGTGCCCTGCGGGGCTGCGGCCTTCACGGTCGCCGTGATGACGTCGCCGACACGCGCGTAGCGGCGCTTCGAGCCGCCCGCAACGCGGATGCAGAGTAGCTCACGGGCACCCGTGTTGTCTGCGACCTTCAGGCGCGTCTCCTGCTGGATCATCGCTAGCGCGCCTTCTCCACGATCTCCGCGAGGCGCCACCGCTTCGTCTTCGACAGCGGCCGCGTCTCGACGATGCGGACGGTGTCGCCGACGCCGGCCGTGTTCTGCTCGTCGTGTGCGTGGAAGCGCACGGTGCGGCGGATGACCTTCTTGTACTTCGGATGGATCTTCACCACGTCCACCTTGACGACGATCGTCTTGTCGCCCTTGTCGGAGACCACGACGCCGCGACGCTCCTGCCGAGGGCCGCGCTCGCCCTCCGGCTTCGGAGTGCGGACGATCGGCTTCCGCGTCTTCGGCTTCTCGCGCGTCGGCTTCGACCGCTGCCGCCGCTCGGTTCGCGGGACGTGGCGGCGCGACCGCGCAGGCTTGGCGGGAGCCTCCGGTTCCGCGGCAGCCTCGGGCTCCGCGTCCACCTCGGGAACGTGGTTTGCCTCCGGCGAACCACGTTCCGGAGTTTCCTCCGGCGTCTCCTCCGGAGCTTCGCTCTCGGTGATCTCGTCGTTCTTCTCGTCGTCGGTCATCTGATGGCCTTCCGTTCGTGCTGCACCGTCAAGATCCGCGCGATCTCGCGCTTCGTGAGCTTGAGCCGCGCCATGTTCTCGAGGGCGCCCGTCGCAGCCTGGAACCGCAGGTTGAACAGCTCCTGGCGCGTGTCTGCGAGCCGATGCTGCAGATCGTCGTCGGACAGGTCGCGCAGGTCTCTAGCCCGCAAAGAGATCACCGCCCTCGCGCTTCACGAACTTGCTCTTCACCGGCAGCTTCTGGCCCGCGAGCCGCAGCGCCTCCTTGGCGAGCGGCTCCGGCACGCCGGCGAGCTCGAACATCACGCGACCCGGCTTGACCACCGCGACCCAACCTTCGGGCGAGCCCTTGCCCTTGCCCATGCGGGTCTCGGCCGGCTTCTTCGTATAGGACTTGTCCGGGAAGAGGTTGATCCAGACCTTGCCGCCGCGCTTGATCTTGCGCGTCATGGCGATACGAGCCGCCTCGATCTGGCGGTTCGTCACCCAGCCGGTGTCGAGCGACTTCAGCCCGAACTCGCCGAACTGCACCGTCGTCTGGCCCTTCGCGGTGCCGGCACGGCGCCCGCGGTGCATCTTCCGGAACTTCGTCTTCTTGGGCAGGAGCATCGGTTACTCGGCCTTCTTCCGGCTTCTGCTGGGCTTCGGCTTCTCGGCCGGAGTCTCGGGCGTCGCCTCGGCGGCCGGCGCCTCCTGAGGCGTCTCGACCTGGGGCTCGGCCCCGGGCTGCTGCTCTGCCGCCGGCTGCTCCGTCTCGGCCGGACGCGGAGTACGTCCCCCGCCGCGCGCGCCGCGGGCGCCCGGGCGGGCTCCCCCGCGCTGGCCGGGGCGGCCACGCCGCACCGGGCCGAGGCCCTCGCGGTCCTGGCCGCGACCGCGGCCGGACTCGCGCGAGGCGCCGAGGCCCTCGGTCACGCCGCCGCGCCTGCGGGCGGTGTCCTGGTCGCCCAGGCGCGTCTCCTTGCCTCCGCCCGGGATGCCGCCGTAGCCCTCCGGCATGATCTCGCCCTTGTTGATCCAGACCTTGACGCCGATCCGGCCGGTCGGGGTCTTCGCCTCGACGAAGCCGTAGTCGATGTCGGCGCGGATCGTGTGCAGCGGGACGCGGCCCTCCGAGTACTGCTCGGAGCGGCTCATCTCGGAGCCGCCGAGGCGGCCGGAGCACTGAACCTTCACGCCGGCGGCGCCGGAGCGGATCGCCGACGCGAGCGAGCGCTTCATCGCACGCCGGAACGACACGCGGTTCTGCAGCTGCTCGGCGATCGACTGCGCGACGAGCTTCGCGTCGAGCTCGGGGCGCTTGATCTCGTTGATGTTGATGTGGACGTTCTTCTGCGTCATCGCGTGGATCTCGCGGCGCAGTGCGTCCACCTCGACACCGGACTTGCCGATCACGATTCCGGGGCGCGCTGTGTAGATGTCGATCGTGATCCGCTGCTTGTCCTTGCGGATCAGGATGTCCGACAGCCCCGCGTGCGACAGCTTCTTGAGGATGTGCTCGCGGATGCGGATGTCCTCGATGAGGGCGCCGGCGAACTCCTTCTTGCCGACCATCCAGTTCGACTTCCAGTCGTGGATGACGCCGACGCGCAGGCCGCCCGGATGAACCTTCTGTCCCATTAGTGCCCCTTCCGGTGGTGATCTCGCGTTTCCGGCGAGTGGCTGGGGTCGCCAGACAAGGACGCAGGGAGCACGGATATGCGGGCATATCCGTGCGACTGAGGACGCAGTATGGCGGCCCCAGGCGCCGCCGGAAGTGCCCTGATTACCGCCGGGAGGGGCACTATGCGGCCTCCTTCTGGGAGAGCTCGATCGTGATGTGGCAGGTGCGCTTGAAGATGCGCGCGACGCGGCCGCGTGCACGCGGGCGCCAGCGCTTGATCGTCGGGCCTTCGTCGACGTACGCCGCGGCGACGACGAGGTCGTCGCCGTTCCAGTGCAGCGCCGGGTTGGACTCGGCGTTCGCGACGGCCGAGCGCAGCACCTTCTCGACGTCCACCGCGGCTGCGCGCGCCGTGAACGCGAGGATCGTGCGCGCTTCCGGCACGGTCCGGCCGCGGATGTGCTCGGCGACGAGCCGTGCCTTGCGTGGCGAGACGTGGACGTACTTCGCCACGGCCCTGACCTTCTGCTGCTGCGTGTCGGTGGCCGCCACTACTTCCTCTTCACCTGGGTCTTCTGGTCGCCGGCGTGGCCGCGGAAGTGCCGCGTCGGCGCGAACTCACCGAGCTTGTGTCCGACCATCTGCTCGGAGATGAACACGGGCACGTGCTTGCGGCCGTCGTGGACGGCGATGGTGTGCCCGACCATCTCGGGGAAGATGGTGCTGGCGCGCGACCAGGTGCGAAGCATCTGCTTGCTCCCGGAGGCGTTCATCGCCTCGATGCGCGACAGCAGCCGCTCCTCCACGAAGGGCCCCTTCTTGGAGCTCCGACTCATTTAGCGCTTGTCCTTCCCGCGGCGACGGCCGCGAACGATCAATTTGTTGGATTCCTTGTGCTTCGAGCGGGTGCGCTTGCCGAGCGTCGGCACGCCCCACGGTGTGACCGGATGGCGGCCGCCCTTGGACTTGCCCTCGCCTCCCCCGTGGGGATGGTCGACGGGGTTCATCGCGCTTCCGCGCACGGTCGGGCGCTTGCCGAGCCAGCGGCTCCGGCCGGCCTTGCCGCCCGTGATGTTGCCGTGGTCGACGTTGCCGACCTGGCCGACGGTGGCGCGGCAGGTGAGCAGCACGCGCCGCATCTCGCCCGACGGAAGCCGCAGCGTCGCGTAGCCGGCGTCCTTGGCGACCAGCTGGATGCCGGAGCCGGCCGAGCGCGCCATCTGGCCGCCCTTGCCCGGCTTCAGCTCCACGTTGTGCACCAGCGTGCCGGTGGGGATCAGCTCGAGCGGCAGCGCATTCCCGGGCTTGATGTCCGAGCCGGGACCGGACTGCACGACCGAGCCGACGCGGAGACCGGCCGGGGCGAGGATGTAGCTCTTGAAGCCGTCGGCGTAGTGAAGGAGCGCGATCCGCGCCGACCGGTTCGGGTCGTACTCGATCGCGGCCACCTTTGCAGGCACGCCGTCCTTGGTGCGCTTGAAGTCGATGACGCGGTACCGGCGCTTGTGACCGCCGCCCTGGTGGCGCGTCGTGATGCGGCCCATGTTGTTGCGGCCGCCCTTCTTCGTCAGCTTCTCGGTGAGCGCCTTGTCCGGCTTCGACTTCGTCACCTCGGCGAAGTCGGAGACCGTCATGAAGCGGCGGCCGGCGCTGGTGGGCTTGAACCTGCGAACCGGCATCAGATCTGCGCCCCCTCGAAGATCTCGATCGTGTCACCGGCGCGCAGCTGCACGACGGCCTTCTTCCACGCCGGCCGCGTGCCGCGGTAGAGGCCGCGCCGCTTGGGCTTGGCCGGCATCTGTATGACGTTGACGCGCTCGACCTTGACGTCGAACAGCTCCTCGACGGCCTGGCGGATCTGCGTCTTGTGCGCGTCCGGGTGGACCTTGAACGTGTACTGGCCCGTCGTCGTGGCGGCGTAGCTCTTCTCCGACACGATCGGCTTGAGCAGGACCTGGCTCGCGTGCATCAGGAGCGCCCTCCTGAAACTGTTTCGTCGCTTCGCGACGAAACAGTTTCCACGCTTCGCGACGAAACAGTTTCCACGCTTCGCGACGAAACAGTTTCC
>Ga0070731_10004081_pt1 | contig 12749 bp, 13 predicted proteins | sample Coa_R1_2_FD_66448 | JGI IMG/M metagenome (GOLD analysis project Ga0070731, IMG submission 66448) | Surface soil microbial communities from Centralia Pennsylvania, which are recovering from an underground coalmine fire - Coalmine... | ecosystem: Environmental > Terrestrial > Soil > Unclassified ... | reverse complement strand
ATTCTTCCGCCATTACCACGATCGTTACTACACCGGCACGACCAACGTCGCGGATGTGGCCGTGCTGCGGAATTGGCCATCCATGGCTTACAGTATCAACGCGACCTACGTGCCCGCCACGCTGATGGAACAGGTGTTGATCCAGCATAAGATTCCCTTCGACTTGCTCTTTGATGAACAACTTAAAAATCTGGATCGCTACGGCGCGGTGATTCTGGCCGGGCAGGAATGTGTTGCGAACGCGCAAGTGCAGTTGCTGTTGGATTACGTGCGCCGCGGCGGAACGCTGGTCATTACCGGCAACACCGGCGAGTTCAATGAATGGCGCGAGAAGCGGCATAAGAATCCCTTTCTGCCTGCGCGTTCGGAAGGAAGCGGGCGGATTATTTACATTCCGGAAATTCAACGCGCGGATCTCCGGAATCAGAAAGGAGCTCTCGCCGAGGATGCGGAACCCGGCGCCGCCGGCCAGCACACTCCTCGTATGTCTCCTTCGCAATGGGTGCTTCCCAAAAACCACGAGGAAATTTTTGACGCCATTGCAGGCGGCCTATCGCGCGGACTCTCGTTGAAAACCGACGCGCCGCTCACCACCACCGCCGAACTGCTGACGCGCCCTGAGTCCCACGAAACCATCGTTCATTTCGTCAACTTTGATCGCGAACACCCGGTATCATCATTTCATGCAACGGTTCGAAAACAATTTGGCAATGTTAAGTCCGTGACTTTGTTTTCACCGGACGAGGATGATCCGCTACGGTTGAATTTCGAAAGCGAAGGAGATCTGGTCCACTTCACCGTCCCGGCAATGCGCGTTTATTCAATGATAGTTATGTCAGAAAAATGACGTCCGAGACCGCACTATTCTCCATGGAAAATACTCCGGGAATCGTGCATTCTGCGATTCGATAAAATATCTGACGCTGAATATATGAAAACCGGCAGTCCAAACCTCCACTCGCCCGCCACTTTGATCACGGCGCTGTTGCTTGCCTTTGGGGCGACAGCCCGTTCTGCGGAGACAACCACTCTCAAGGACGCCTACAAGGGCGCTTTCTATGTTGGCGTAGCCATCAATCGCACCATCGCCACGGATAAAGCCGTCCAGGCCAACAACGTCAATCGGAACCAGGACCAGGTGGAAAAGGACATCGCGCTGGTCAAGGAACAGTTCAACCAGATTTCGCCGGAGAACGATCTGAAGTGGGCGCTGGTCCAGCCGCGCGAGGGCGCCGATGGATACGATTTTGCCCCGGCTGACGCGTACGTGGATTTCGGCGTCAAGAATCACATGTTTATCGTAGGGCACACGCTCGTCTGGCATAATCAGACGCCGAACTGGGTTTTTGCGGGCACGAATACGCCAACGGAAAACGCCGACTCGCCGGGTAGTTTTAGTCGCGCTTACAATGGACCGCGGGCGTCGCGCGAAGAATTACTTCAGCGGATGCGGGACCACATCCATACTGTAGTCGGCCGCTACAAAGGCAAGGTCAAGGTCTGGGATGTTGTGAACGAAGCAGTCGCCGAAGGCGGCACGAATATGCTGCGCAACTCGCTCTGGCTGCAAATTGTCGGGCCTGATTTCATCGCCAAGGCGTTTGAGTATGCGCACGAAGCGGATCCCGACGCCATCCTCCGCTATAACGACTACGGACTCGAGAGCGCGGGAAAGCGGGAAAAATTCATCGCTTTGATCAAATCCCTCCAGGAGCAACACGTGCCGGTGATGGCCATCGGCACACAAACGCACGTGAGCGTTTCTTCTCCCAGCTTCGATGCTATAGATAAAGAACTGACCGATTTGGAGACGCTCGGTTTGCCGATTCACATCACCGAACTTGACGTCAACGGCGCGCGCGGCGGCCAGCGCAATAACAGCGCGGAGGTTGCCAATAACGCCGCGACCACGCAGGGCGGCCTGATCGATGACGCCAACCAGCGTCTGGCCGATCAGTACGCCACGCTCTTCCGCGCTTTTCTCAAGCACCGCAATTCGGTGAAGGTGGTGACTTTCTGGGGCGTAAACGACGGTGTTTCGTGGCGTGCGAATGGCCGCCCGCTGTTGTTCGACGCCGACGACCAGCCGAAGCCCGCCTTTAACGCCGTTATTGCGGAGACGAAGAAAACAGCCGACGCAAAGTAAAAATACGCCGATGAAAGGAACCATATTCCTCCAACACATCGTGAGAGGAATAATTGTTCTCGTAATCGCGGTTGCTGCCACAGCGATCGCCCAGACGCCCACCGCCAGCGACAAGCCGGCGACCAATTCTCCCCGCCGTGATGGTGCGCCATTGCCATCGGGTGTCAAAGCGGAGAGAAATATTCCTTATGTGGAGAACGGCCATCGCAATCAGGTTCTGGATATTTTCCTGCCGGAACAACCTTCCGGCAAGCCACTGCCGTTGATGATCTGGATTCACGGCGGTGCGTGGGCCGCGGGAAGCCAGGCTAATCCGCCAGTGCTTTATCTGGTGCGCAATGGTTTTGCCGTTGCCAGCATTCAATATCGTTTTTCTCACGATGCCATCTGGCCGGCGCAGGCATACGATTGCAAGGCAGCCATCCGTTTTCTCCGCGCGAATGCGGCCAAATATAACTTCGATCCCGATCACTTCGGAGTGGGAGGCGATTCGGCGGGCGGACATCTGGCGGCCTTTATCGGCACCAGCGGCGACGCAAAAGAAATGGAAGGCGATCTTGGTAACAACAACGTGTCCAGCCGTGTGCAGGCTGTCGTGGATTGGTTTGGCCCGACCGACCTCACGCTGATGGGTTCGCAGTCCGGTCCGCACAGCATGATTAAACATGACGGGCCCGACGCTCCTGAAGCGCATCTTCTCGGTGGGCCGGTTCAGGAGAAGCGTGAACTGGCGAAGACCGCGAACCCGCTGACTTACATTAACAAGAATGCCCCTCCCTTCCTGATCATGCACGGTGACAATGACCAGGTGGTGCCGCTGGCGCAAAGCGTTATTCTCGCAAAGGCTTTGATCGATGCCGGTGTGGAAGTAACCATGAAAACGATTCCCGGAGCCGGTCACGAAGATCCTACGTTTCGCAACGCTGAAAACCATCGGCTGATTGAAGATTTTCTTTCGCGCGAGCTTAAGGCTGCGCGGTAGACGGCGCTGTCGTCAATTTTGCGTCGCTCCTGAATCCCCATCCAGATCCGTTCGCTCACGGATCACGCGGAGGTGGTCGCCTTCATCGCTCATTTCGTAGAGCTTGGCGCGCGCATTATTGAAGGGGCGGTGCAACACCAGCATGAGTTGGCCATCGAAGGTGTGAAAGAGCATTCCATGACCCGAGTCCTGGCGAATTAACGGCTCGAGTTGTTCCCATGGACCTTTGAGTTCACCGGATTTCGAACGTGCCACAGTTTCGACGTAACCACCGGTGTCGTAGCTGGACCACAGCATTAACAGGTGGCCGTCCCTGGTTCGAAACATCTCCGGGCCGTCGGTCACATAATGACCCTCGCGCCGCGATGCCGTGGCCTGCTCATCCAGCCACGGCGCATCTGATGCTTTGAATAAGTATATCGGCGAGCCGGAGGCACTGGAGAGATCTTCGTTGAGTGGCACGGCTTCCATTGTACCGTCGATTTTCTGAATCCATTCGTGCGCGTAGACCATCCACGGCATGCCGGATTTATCGACATAGAAGGTTCCATCCAGCGTCATAAAATCGGCGGGCGGAACGGGGCCGTTGGTTTTCAAAAGAGTGAAGGGGCCTTCCGGAGATTCGCTGCTGGCAATGACTGTGCCGCGCATGTGATTGGTGCGCCACACTTCGGGTGGAGTGGCAATAATTTTTCCCGGATTATGCAACGTGGTGAAGAGATAAAATCGTCCTTTATATTCATGCACTTCGGGAGCCCAGGCTGCCTGATTGGCGGAAGCCCATGTGCCCTCCGGCAACGTAAAGACCACGAACGGGCCTTCCCAATTCAGCAGGTCCTTGCTGCGATACACCATCGTGCCGGGCCGATCGACGCCGGTGGCGCGCCGGTTGTTCGAAGTGTAGAGATAATAGGTCTTGCTCGGCGCGTGCGCGAGAATCCATGGATCGTGCAGACGGATTTCCGGCAGGTGAAGATTCTGGTGCACCGCGTTGGTAGACGGCGCTGAGTCCCCTGCTCCACTGGCTGGTTGCGCTGAGACGCAGAACACATTTAAAGCGACGCACGAGGCAAGGAAACATGCGGCAAAATCTTTCATCGGTTTAACGAAGCCAATGATTCGTTACCTTCTTCGTCGAGTAAATGAAATTTGGAGAACTTCTTCCAAAGCGCCGGAGGGCCGGCGCACTCCAGGACGCTATCGCGAGTCAAAGAGCGTCAGAGCATCCGCGAGGTTTTGGGGTGCACCAGTCCTCTGGCGCTTTGAAACATTTACCGTTCACAAAAAGCTAAAAACATTTCTTGACAAACGATGCCTTATACTTAAATATTTTAAGTAATCTTAAAACTAAAGCATAATGCCATATGAAACCGGAAATTGAGCGAGTGAAGAGTGATCTGGAAACGATCCAGAAAGCCATGGGCAGCGAACCGTCGTTTGGCCGCGACTGGGCAAAGTGGATTCGACGCGACAACTGGCTGACGCTCTGGTGGCTTTTGCCGGCGGCAATTTTGCTGGCCACTTCATTTGTGCACTGGGAGGGCAGCGCGCGGTACTGGGGATTGAAGCCGGAGCAATGGGCGGGCGTGCTGGTCAGCGGGGTGCTCATTGGAATGTTGGTGTTCTGGAACCGCGCGGTCACCCGCACGAATGGCCGGCCCGATGGATTGGTGCGCGAATATAAACGGCTCAATGCAATGAGCGGGTGGTCCTTGATTCCGTTTTTGGCGCAGATCGGCCTTTATTTTGCATGGGCAAATCAACATGGGTTGTCGGGAAAGACCGTAATGTCGGGCCTGTGGCTCGTGTGTGCCGGCTCAATGGCGACGATGGGTATGGTGACGCGATATTGGTTATACCTGGGTTGGGCATTGCCGATGGCCGTCTATGCGTTTCTACTGCCGCACGTGTCCCACGAATGGGGCGGCGCGGCGTTGGGAGCGTTGTTCGTGGTGGCCGCTCTCTTGAGCTGGTTGATCACCTCAGTCCAGGTGCGAGTGTTGGAAAAGCAGCATGACGCCCATTAACTTCAACGGACTCGATACGAATGTGCACGGGCCGATCCGGCTCGGCATCCTCACTGCGCTGCAAATGGACGGCGCACTGGATTTCACGACTTTAAAAAAACGCCTGGAGGTGGCGGATGGCAGCCTGAATCTCCATTTGCGCAAGTTGGAGGAAGGCGGCTATGTAGTCAGCAAGAAGGCCTTCGTGGGCTTGCGACCGAAAACGACCTATCGCATGACACCGAGTGGAAAGAAAGCCTTGCTCGATTATCTCGGGGCGATGCGGAAGTTGTTGGAGGCGGTGGAAGGCTGAGATGCAATGGGAAGAGGCCAGATAGCAAACCGCTGGTCAACTTGTGAATAAGTCCTTCGTTTTTTGGGTTGAAAACGAGACGAATCACGCCAAGGTAGCGCCCGTAAATCCCACTTGTTTGAGAAAAGGTCGCGCATGAAAAACAACCGCATACTCCCTCGGCTCGTCCTCGCGATCATCTCGCTTTCCTTTTCGGGTGCGCATCTACCAAGTTGCTCTGCGGCTCCGGGCGACCTGGACACGAGTTTCGGCAAGACCGGGACGGTGAAGACCGGTTTTGGCGGTGGCAGGGCGATCAGTTTCGCCTCGGCGGTGCAGTCCGATGGCAAATTGATCCTGGCCGGCTTCGGCAATCCGAGGGGCAGTCTACTTGGTGGGCCGGGCGGTGATTTTTTGCTCGCGCGCTTTGAGACCAATAATACTCTGGATCATTCCTTCGGCAACGAGGGTATCGTGATCACACGAGTCAGCACAAACATTCAGAGCATTTTCTCGAGTGAAATCAAGGCGGTGCTGATCCAACCAGACGGCAAAATCGTGGCCGGCGGCTATTCCTTTCCAAATACAAATTACACGGATTTTACCCTGGTCCGATACAATCCGGATGGTTCGCTGGACACCAGCTTCGGCACGAACGGAACTGGAATTGTCTACACGGATTTCGGGCAGAATTCGCAAATCAACGGGCTGGCATTTCAATTTGGCACAAACCTGATTGCCGCGGGATCGCTGTTGACCAATAACGACGCCACTGCATTTGCATTCGCGCTGGCGTGTTACGATGCTAACGGCGCGCCGGTTCCGTCATTCGGAACGGGCGGAACAACGCTGACAGCCGGCTCGAATTACTCCGCCAATGCGGTCATTACCGAAGGCGACGGCTCTATTCTCGCGGCAGGCGCAGGAACAGCCATTGGTGATACGAATTCAGATTTTGCGCTTTTTCATTACACAACAAATGGATTACTGGATGCGACCTTTACGGGCGGCGGGAAGGTGTTCACCCGGATCGGAGCCAATGATTTCAGCGACAAGGCCGCAGCCGTGGCGCTGCAGGCGGGAAACATCACGCCGCCGATTGCGCAAAAAATCGTGGTGGCGGGAACGTACGAGAACAGCGCATTTCAGACTTTTCAGACCGTCATTCGTTACAATCTCGACGGCTCAGTAGACACCTCCTTTGGCACCAACGGGATTGCGACCAATATGATGATCCTCCATTCCGGTGGGGCACAGGAATCCTGCACGAGCCTGATCGTCCAGGGACAACTCATCCAGCCACGAAAAATAACCATTGGCGGCTGGGGGTTCAACAATGCTACGAACTTTTATTTCACGCTGGCCCGCCTCACTTCAGCCGGGGTTCTGGATACCACGTTCGGCACCAACAGTTCCGGGAAAATCGCATTCAATGTGGTCAATGAAATCATTCCCATTGACCAGCAGGCTGAGGCGAACGCGATGGTGTTGCAATCCGGTAATTTTGTACTCAGCGGCGTGCTGGGTTCTATTTCAATTTACGGGTCCGGGTTTGCCGCAGCCCGCTTCAATTCGAGCGGGCTGCTTGACAGCACCTTTGGGACGAATGGCCTGCTGGTGGCCGACGTTTCCGATGAGCCGGAAGCGCAGGCCAACGGGGTGGCCATTCAGCAGGACGGGAAGATCGTCGTTGCCGGCTTTTCGCCTTTTCTTTTGCACCCCGACCAGTCACTCACCAGAGAATTCGCGCTCGCCCGTTACAACACCGATGGCTCCCTGGATACCACATTCGGCCAGGGCGGAAAAGTGCTGACCACAATCGGATCGGGTGACCTTGCGCGGGCGGTGGCCATCCAGGCCGATGGAAAAATTGTCGTGGGCGGATCGAGTTTTGTGTTCGGCGTCCGCAACGAGCCGTCCCTGGCGCGTTACAACGCGGATGGCTCACTTGATACTTCATTCGGGAACAACGGCTCTATCACCGAGTTTGTTGGCGACGGCGGAGGCGGCATTAACTCATTAAAGATTCAAGCGGACGGAAAAATTCTTGCCGCCGGGTTCGGGATAGACCTCAACAGCAACAGTTTTTTCACTCTCTTGCGTTTCAACACCAACGGCGCGCTGGATTTGACTTTCGGCAATTCCGGCAGGGTGACCACCAGCTTCGTGGGCGGAAACCTGGAGAGTGCGTACGACGTAGAGATTGGGACGGACGGAAGAATCGCCGCAGTTGGTCTCACGGAACAAACCAACGACACTAGTCTGATCACCATGGCGGATATTACCGCCGCCCGCTATCACACCAATGGCGCACTGGATTTTTCCTTCGGCTCTTTAGGCAGGACTACGGCCAATGCGGGTGGCGGTTCGCTGGACATCGGCTATGCGTTGGCGATTCAGCCCGACGGCAAAATCGTGGTGGCCGGCGCTGCCGGCCTGGGAGGTTTGCCCGGGCCTGTCTCCTTCAATTTACGCGTGAATTCGTTTATAGCATTGGTGCGGTTCAATACCAACGGTACGCTGGATACGAGCTTCGGCGAGGGCGGTACGGTGGTCACCGAAGTGGGCCCGTTCAGCGATTTCGCCACGTCGATCGCCGTGCAACCCAACGGCAAGATTCTCATAGCCGGTAGCAGCCTGGACGGGACATACGAGTTTTTTGCGATGCGTTATAATTCAGATGGGTCGGTGGATAGTTCCTATGGGGATGATGGGATCGCTTTTGTGGACTTTGGCTCGGGCGCTGACGAATTACCCTACGCGCTGTCCCTTGATTCGATGGGCCGTGCAGTGCTCGCGGGCGATGGCGGTGGTCTTTTTGGCGTGGCGCGGCTGCAAGGAGACGTGGTGCCTGGTCCTTTATTGAATATCTTTCTGACGGCAACGAATACGGCAGTGGTTTCGTGGCCGTTTCCGTCCACTGGATTTGCTTTGCAGCAGAATACGGATTTGATCAACGGCTCGTGGAGCACTCCTCCGCAAACGGTGGGTAATGATGGGACGAATAATTTTATTATTGTCAGTCCGCCGGCGGGGACTGGTTTTTATCGATTGTTTGAGCCGTGAGTTACAGCCGGACGGGGCAGGCTTCAAAGTTGCACCTCGCACAAAGCGCCAGAGGGCTGGCGCACTCCAAAACCTGGCGGACTTTCTTGCGCTCGCCCGACGTGGATCGATTCGGCGCTACTATTGTTTTTTGTCCGTGTCATCCGTGACATCCGCGGTTAAAGTTAACGCGCATGGCATTTAAGAATTTTCCGGAGCAGGTGCAAGGGGTGGGATTGTTGCAGCGGTCGCTGGAACGCGGGCGGCTTGCCCATGCTTATCTTTTTACCGGACACGAGCTGGGCGAGCTCGAGGCCATTGCGCAGACGCTGGCGAAAACTTTGAACTGCCAGCAGCCGGTTCGCGGGCAGAACGGCGTGGCGATTGATTGCTGCGATCAGTGCGTGAATTGCCGAAAAATCATCAACGGCAACCATGCGGATGTGCATTGGGTGCGTCCGGAATCCAAGTCGCGCACGGTGAGCGTGGTCCAGATGCGGGAGTTGATGCAGGAAATCAACCTCAAGCCGACGGAGGCGGAATACAAAGTGGCGGTGATTGTGGCCGCGGACCGTTTGAATGTGCAGGGGGCGAACGCGTTTTTGAAGACGCTGGAGGAACCGCCGCCGAAATCGATTTTAATTCTGCTGACGACTGAGCCACAGCGATTGCTTGAGACGATTGTCTCGCGCTGTTTGCGATTGAATTTTTCGGGTGATGGTCCGCGTCCGTTGCCGGCGGCGGAAATGGAATGGCTGGCGGGCTTCAGCGAGATGGCGGCATCAGAGCAAAAAAGTTTGCTGGGGCGTTATCGGTTGATGGATGTGTTGCTGCAAAAGCTGAACGCGCTAAAAACGACCATTGAAGAGAGCCTGACGGCCCGCTCGCCGTTGCAGCGATACGACGATGTGGACAAGGATTTGCGCGAGAAGTGGGAGGACGAATTGACGGCGGCGATCGAAGCGGAGTATCGGCGGCAGCGGACGGATTTGCTCGGGATTGTGCAGAGGTGGTTGAGGGATGTGTGGCTCGCGGCGATGGCGAAGGGTCGAGGGTCGGGGGGCGAGGGGAAGGCGGAGGGCACGCGGGAGTTATTGAATTTTCCTGAGCTGGCGGGCACGAAACGTGTGGCGGCCAGGATTTCAGCGCATGATGCGATGGAGAATTTGCAGGTTATCGAATCGACGCAGCGGTTGTTGCACACGAATGTGCAGGAGGCGCTGGCGCTGGAAGTGGGGTTGTTGAAGTTGAATTTGTGAAGAGGTTAGACACGAATTCGCACGAATGGGCACGAATTTTGATGCGGAGGGGAACGTTGAAGCGTCTCTTATGGCGGGCTTGGCGAGTGTCAGGGAGCCGTTGTAAATCTCTGCAGGTCTTCAGTGAACTCTTTTAGAACTGTATCTGCGTCGCCATACGTTCCGTCTTTGGCGAGCACGAATGCGTCATCGTAGCCATAAATGAAGGAAAACTCGCGGGGAACTTTGGAGAGCATCACAGCCGTGCGATAGAGATGGGTGGCGATTCGCGCAGCATCGTCAGGGTGTGAAACGACGTGCCGATGAAGTCGTCCCAGCACTGCTCTGAATGCCGACCAGAACTCGGCCTCTGTGCTAAGGGCGTGCAAGTGCGAGATGATCGCCCCCGTGTCGTCCGGTCTTGTAACAGCAAGCTGCATAAGTGCGTCTGGCGGCGAGTCCAAGGCCACAATCTGCGAATCGGCCCAGTCGATAACCTCGCGCGCCGCCGCCACGCCATAATCAAACAGCAGGCTCAGTCGCTTTGCGTCTTGTGTGTATGGTGGCATGACGAGACAGCTTAGCTCGGGTCAATTCGCGCAAGCACGTAAATCTTCTCGCAACAGGGTTCGCCGCGAAAAATTGTATCCCGGTTTTCTTTGAAACGGAATCCGATGCGCTCGAGTAGGCGGATGCTTGGCGTGTTCCGGTGGTCGGTAATGCCAAATACTTGCGAGACTTTGGTGGCCGCAAACAGGAGGTGAATTGCCTCTTTGACCGCGGCGGTGGCGATGCCTCGGCCCTGCGAATCCGGCTCAAGAGTAATGCCTATTTTGGCTGTCCTTGCGTCGTTCGCGACATAGATGCCGATGTCTCCAATGAGGCGGTCGGCGAAGGGTTCAGCGATGCCCAGTTGTATCCACTCGCCCGGGGAGAATAGCGACGCGGTGCTCATCTGGGTGAGGAAGGCTGAGGCTTCCGTTTCTGACATGGGCAACCAGCTCTGATAGCGGCCAAGTTCCGGTATGGAACGGTACGACTGAAAACAGTCGAGATCAGTTGGACGAAGGCGACGGAGTAAGCCTCCGGAGAAGGCGCGCGGGAGTAAATCGTCGTCTGGTGAGGGCATCATGGCTAAAGGCCAGAGGCCGGCCGCGGGGATTGCAACATAAACAACCCCAACTTGAACGGGATCGCAATCATTCAGCAACCTTCGGAAGCCGAGGAGCGAACATTTGTGTGTCGCGAAACTCAATAGCAAGGCTTCCCTTCCGCGCTTCGCATAGTGGCTCAATTTTGGAAATCTGCGATTGCACTGTGGCGGATGGATGCTCCATTGCGAAGCATCCGGTCCAGGTGAAAACCTCAATGAAGCAATCTCGCGTCTCGTCCTCACGCACTTTGACTAAGACGTGCGGATCGGCGTGGACCATGCCTTCCTTCAAATAAATCTGCCAGGTCTCGGAAAGTACGGCTTGAAGTTGGTGTTCCGACCCCGGTCGGACGTGATAGATAACCGTCTGAGGCATCGGAGCATTCCCCGGCCGAAGAGGTGTGGAACAAGATGCTAAGATTAGAGGCAGCAATCCGACGGCATATCGAATGGTTTGCATGTGACGTGTTGCCATGAGATCTAACTTGTAAGTGTACCTATCTAGACTTTTTCGCCGCTCTCCAGCCACGGTAATACCTGTGCCATTGGCAATCTGAAACCAGCCTCAGGTGAATCAAAACGACTGCGAACAATCTGCAAAAACTCATCGACGTCGACCATCGCCAAATGCCGAGTGGAATGAATCAGAGAGTCGTCAGCGGCAAAAGTGAAAACCTCAAGCTGAGTCTTTCGGTATATCGTGGCCAGCGCGACACCATCAACGTGGGAGAAGTTGTAGAAATCCTGCCATTCGACCTCGCCACAAGCCGCATTGTCGCGTGTAACGTCTCGAAAACACCGCGGGATCTCTTGAATCAGATTTTCAGTCTGTTGGACGCTTAAGCGCGGCTGGACTCGAAGCAGTTCCGTTCGAATATCGAGTTTGAAGTCGCGCATGACTGTTCATTGGTCAGCAGTGAACAAAACAAAGCGTCCCTCTTTTGCGGCGCGGGTGTAAAGGTCCCGGACGCCCTGAAACCAGTCCCAGGTGTAGCGAAAATCCTCGTCGGACAATGGAGAGTCATAGCTCGTGGCATCAATCGCGAAGTAACGGCGCCGGAACTCCTCCTCGGTGATAGCGGGCAAGGCCGCGGCTATGTCACGGACCTGATTGGATGTCTTGAGGCTCATGATGTAATCCGAATCTGTATAGAGCAATTCTCCGGCAAGAACGGTGTGGTTCAGTGGATACTCGCCGCCATCCCAACTCAATTGACCATCGGAGAGCGTCCGGTGCATCGCGTCCCACGACTTGTCGCTCTCGGCCGCCAGGTCGGGATGCTCGCCGAGATAGGTTTCCTCGATGACTTCCCGCACATGCTCAAGCCGCGCCTGCTCGTCGTCGAGCGAGCGAAGGTGCGCGGCCTCTTTTTCTGTCAGTGCAAAATGAACGCCAAGGCAACTCATAATGATGGGCGGAGATATTTAACGAGTAAATCCCGCCGTGGCGGGACACGCGGGGATTGTAATATAAAACAACTCGCGGCTGCTCGATGAACCGAGAGCGCTGACCGGCGTTGGTTGCAGCGATTTTTTAGGCCACGACTCGGTCATACTCGCTATGCTTGGGCGGCAAAATGCTCTAAATCTGCCAGCACCTGCGCCTGAGTGGACGCCGGAGAGCTGAATGACCGCCAGCAAGATTCCAACATCATCAGTGAATTAATTCTCTCGATTCCCCGGCGCTCGGCTGACGACAACGGACGCCCAAGCTTCTGCTCGGCAGCAGAAATCACTTGCTGCTGACTCGCCGCGATTGCCTCCTCCATCTTATCTTTCATGAGCGCGTAAGTGGTCTAACTTGTGAGTCTGCATCAGAATTGTTGGCTATCTCCATTCACGGGGGGAAGGTATAACCAGATTGAGTGGCTTGTCGAGCAGTGGGTG
>Ga0070731_10004079_pt1 | contig 12756 bp, 13 predicted proteins | sample Coa_R1_2_FD_66448 | JGI IMG/M metagenome (GOLD analysis project Ga0070731, IMG submission 66448) | Surface soil microbial communities from Centralia Pennsylvania, which are recovering from an underground coalmine fire - Coalmine... | ecosystem: Environmental > Terrestrial > Soil > Unclassified ... | reverse complement strand
GACATCCCGACCGGCTCCGGCGCCCCGGACGGCAGCGGGCAGACGATCGTCGTCGTGGTCGCGTTCGGCAACCCGACGATCAAGAGCGACCTCGCGACCTTCGACAGCACCTTCGCCCTGCCTGACCCGTCGCTGACGATCCTCGGGCCGAACGGCACCGGCGACCAGTCCGACCCGGACGTGCAGAACTGGAGCTTCGAGACCTCGATGGACGTCGAGTGGGCACATGCGATCGCGCCCGGCGCGTCGATCGTGCTCGCGGTCGCGTCGAGCGACGACTCGCACGCGCTCGAGGACACGGTCGCCCAGGCGATCCAGCACTACGCCGGGTCGATCATCGTCCAGAGCTTCGGCGCCAACGAGACGTTCGTGAAGCAGGGCTTCATCGACGACCGCACGACGCACCTCCTCTACGCCGGCGCGGCGGCGCTCGGAGAGACGGTGCTGGCGGCCGCCGGCGACTTCGGCACGGCCGGCTCGCCCGACCGGACTGGCACGCTGAGCCTCGGCCCGCAGGTCTGGTATCCGGCCAGCGACCCGTTCGTGACCTCCGTCGGCGGCACGATGGGCGATCCGTACCTCAACCCGGACTCGCCGGACATGCTGCCGCTCGGGCTCGGCGCGCTCGTCGACGGCCACTACGGCGCCGAACAGACGTGGAACGAGAGCGAGATCGGGACCGTCGAGGGCGCGACCGGCGGCGGATTGAGCCAGATCTTCCCGGAGCCGTCGTTCCAGACCGGCTTCACCAAGCGGGCGGTGCCCGACGTCGCTTACGACGCGGCGCTCTTCGGCGGTGTTCAGGTGATCTGGGACGGCCAGCAGCACACGGGCGGCGGTACCAGCGAGGCGACGCCGCAGTGGGGCGGCATCATCGCGCTCGCGAACCAGCAGCGCGCCGCCGCGGGCAAGGGGCCGCTCGGCTTCGCGAACCCGGCCCTGTACGCGAACGCGGGCGCCTTCCACGACATCACGAGCGGAGACAACGCGCTCTTCTCTGACCCAGACTCCCCAGACTCCCCGCCTCAGATCGCCGGCTACTCGGCCGGGACCGGGTACGACCTCACCACCGGGCTCGGCACGCCTGACGTGGCCAAGCTCTTGCCCGGGCTCGTCGCCGCGGCCGGTACGACCACGCCGGGCTCGCTGGGCCCGCCGCCGCCGCCGTCGCAGCGGCCGAGCGGCCCGAACGTGAGCTGCACGAACCAGCAGCTGACCGGGACGTACAACAACGTCAACGTCAGCAACGGCGCGTGGTGTGACCTGGCGGGCGCCACCGTGGCCGGCAACGTGAACGCGAACAACACGAAGGGGCTGGGCCTGACCGGGACGACGGTGTTCGGGAACGTGAACGCCGCGAACACGAACGGCGCGAACGACTCGAGCCACCTGGGCGTCGACGTCCTCTGCGCCAATGCGATCTCCGGCAACGTCAACATTGCGAATAGCAGCGCGCGCTGGAGCATCGGCGGGGCGGCGTGCGCCGGCGTTACCGGCGGCCCCGGCAACGCGATCGGCAACAACCTGAGCGTCGTCAACGTCCACGCTCCGGGCAGCGAGGTGAGCGCGAACTCGGTCGCCGGCAACCTCCAGTGCCAGAACGACGTCGGGCTCGTCGGCAGCGGCAACCAGGCCGGGAAGCTGCAGGGCCAATGCGCCACGTTCGGGACGCAGGTCTCCCAGCATGGCGGCGTCGGCGGCGCCGACGTGACCTGCCAGAACCAGCAGCTCACCGGCACGTACCACAACGTCCAGGTCGGAAACGGCGCCTGGTGCGACCTCGCCGGCGCGACCGTGACCGGCGACGTCCACGCGAATCACGCGACCGGGCTCGGGATCACCGGCTCGGTCGTGATCGGCAACGTCGACGCCGGGCAGACGGTCGGCGCGGTCGACCCGAGCCACCTCGGGACGAACGTGCTCTGCAACAGCGTCGTTTGGGGCTCGGTGCACATCGCCAACAGCTCGAGCTCGGCGCCGTGGAACGTCGGCGGCACCGGCGCCTGCGCGAGCGTCGCCGGCGTGACCGGCGGCACCGGCAGCGCGATCGGCAACGACCTCCACTTCGACAACAACGCCGCCCCGGCGAACGACGTCAGCGGCAACACGGTCATCGGCAACCTCGAGTGCAGCAACGACGGCGCCGTCGCAACGAGCGGCGGTCCGAACCTCGTCGGCGGCAACGCGCAGGGCCAGTGCGTGTCCTCGCCGCTAGTGAGCGGCTGAGGCCGCCGCGGCGCGCTGCTCGTCGGCGCGGTACGAGGACCGCACCAGCGGCCCTGCGAAGACGGAGCCGAAGCCGAGCGCCTCGCCCTGCTCGCCGAGCCAACGGAACTCGTCGGGATGGACCCAGCGGTCGATCCGCACGTGCTTCGCGCTCGGCTGCAGGTACTGGCCGATCGTCACGACGTCCACACCTGCCCGGCGCAGGTCGCGCATCGTCTCGACGACCTCGTCGTTCGTCTCGCCGAGGCCGACGATGATGCCGCTCTTCGTGAGGAGCGGCGCCGGCGCGAGCTCGCCCGCACGGCGGAGGAGCGCGAGCGCGCCGTCGTAGCTCGCCTTCGCCCCGCGCATGCGACGGTGCAAGCGGCGAACGGTCTCGATGTTGTGGTTGAACACGTCGGGCCGCTCCGCGAGCACGGTGCGCAGCGCCTGCTCCTCGACGCCCAGGAAGTCCGGCGTCAGCACCTCGATCGTCGCGCTCGGCACCCGCGCGCGCAGCGCGCGAATCGTCGCCGCGTAGTGGCCGGCGCCGCGGTCGGGCACGTCGTCGCGGTCGACCGACGTGACGACGACGTGGTCGAGCTCCATCTGCGCGGCCGCCTGTGCCAGTCGCAAGGGCTCGAGCGGATCGACCGGTCCCGGCGTCCCCGAGTGGACGTAGCAGTAGCGGCACGCACGCGTGCACGTGTCGCCGAGGATCTGGAACGTCGCGGTGCCGCGGCCCCAGCACTCGGCGATGTTCGGGCAGCGCGCCTCCTCGCAAATGGTGTGCAGGCCCGCGCCGTGGATCAACTGCCGTACCTCGAAGTAGCGGCTGTCCGCCCTCGGCGCGCGCACCCTCATCCACTCGGGGCGCCGCGGGCGCTCGGCAACCGGCTGCGAGCCTTGCATCGGCTCTGAGTCTAGAGACCCCAGTTACCCTGGGAGCCCGTGCTGGCCGTCAAACTGGCGCTTCTCTACGGCTCCGTCACGATCGGGCCTGTGACGCCCGTCTGCCGGGTCAGTGTTCCGTGCGACAAGCCGGCCGCGCGGGTGAGCCTCACGTTCACGCGGGCAGGTCGCACGTTTAGCGCGGAGACGAGCGCCGGCGGCGCCTTCCGGATCAAGCTGGCGCCGGGCATCTACGCCGTCCGCGCGGGCGTGGGCATGACGATGCGGCCGCACGCGATCGACGTCCACGCGCCCCGCACGCGTCTCGACTTCGCGATCGACACCGGCATCCGCTAGCGCGACGCGAGCTGCGCGTGCAGCGGCTGTGCCCAGAGGCCGGGATCGTTGCCCGGGAGCTCCGAGAGCTCGAGGTCGAACACCGCGGCCAATGCCCGGCTCGCCGCAGAGCGCACCTCGTCGAACGACAACGGCCGGCCGGTCTCGAGCGCGAGCGAGGTGAAGGCCGCGTCCTCGAGGCCGCACGCCGTGATCCAGTCGGTGAACGGCGCCGGGTCGAGGTCGACGTTGAGCGCGTAGCCATGCGTCGTCACCCAGCGGCTGATGTGGACGCCGATCGACGCGATCTTGCGCGGCGGCGGCGAGACCCAGACGCCGGTCAGGCCCTCGATGCGCGTGCCCTCGACGCCGAACGCGGCGAGCGTTCCGAAGACGGCCTCCTCGAGGTCGCGACAGTAGCGCTTGACGTCCTTCCCGTGCCGCTTCAGGTCGAGGATCGGATAGCAGACGAGCTGTCCCGGCCCGTGGTAGGTCGAGCGGCCCCCGCGGTCGGTCTCGACGACCGCGACCTCGGCGCCGGCCGGCACGTGCACCTCGGCCGGAGCCGTCCGGCGGCCGAGGGTCACCGTCGGCGGATGCTCGAGGAAGAGCACCGTGTCGGGGATCGCGCCTTGCAAGACGGCCGCGGCCAGGGAGCGCTGAAGGTCCCAGGCCTCGACGTAGTCGACGACGCCGAGGTGCAGCACGTACCCGTCCATGCGCCCGACTGTAGTCATACCGAGGCTTAATGCGGTTCTCATCCGCGCCCGGCTACCGTGCCGCGGATGATCGAAGCGAGCGGGCTGACGAAGGACTACGGCGAGAAGCGGGCCGTCGACGGGCTCTCGTTCACGGTCCGGCCGGGGATCGTCACCGGCTTCCTAGGCCCGAACGGCTCCGGCAAGTCGACGACGATGCGGCTGGCGCTCGGGCTCGATCGGCCGACCGCCGGGACGATCACGGTCAACGGCAAGCGCTACGCCGAGCACGAGGCGCCCCTCCACGAGGCAGGCGCTCTGCTCGAGGCGAGCTCGGTGCACACCGGCCGGTCCGGCTACAACCACCTCCTCGCGCTCGCGCAGACGCACGGCATCCCGCGACGGCGCGTCGACGAGCTGATCGAGCTCGTCGGCTTGAAGGACGTCGCGCGCAAGCGCGTCGGCCAGTTCTCGCTCGGCATGGGCCAGCGGCTCGGGATCGCGGCCGCGCTGCTCGGCGATCCGCAGACGCTCCTGCTCGACGAGCCGGTCAACGGCCTCGATCCCGAAGGCGTGCACTGGATCCGCACCCTGCTCAGGGGGCTTGCCGCCGAAGGCCGCACCGTGTTCGTCTCGTCGCACCTGATGAGCGAGATGTCGGTGACCGCCGACCATCTGATCGTGATCGGACGCGGCCGGCTGATCGCCGACCTCCCGATCGACGATTTCGTCCGCCGCGCCTCGAAGAAGCTCGTCCGGGTGCGGACGCCGCAGGCGGCGCGGCTGCGCGCGCTCTTGACCGGGCCGGACGTCGTGATCACGGGCGAGGGCGACGCGCTCGAGGTCAGCGGGCTCAAGGCAGAGGCGATCGGTGAGGCCGCTGCCGCGCACAGCATCGTGCTGCACGAGCTCGCGCCGCAGCAGGCGTCGCTGGAGGAGGCGTTCATGGAGCTGACGCGCGAGGACGTGGAGTTCCACGCCGGCGTGCCCGAGCTGGAGGAGGCGGTCGCGTGACGAGCATCGTCTCGTTGACGCCGGTCGGGCGTCTGCGCGTCACGGAGCGGCGTGTCCTGCTCTCCGAGTGGACGAAGCTGCGCTCGCTCCGTTCGACGCTCTGGTCGCTCTTCGCGGCCATCGTCCTCGGGATCGGGTTGCCGTGCCTCTTCGCAGCGGTCACCTCGTCGCACTGGGGCAGCATGGCCCCGCACGAGCGTGCCGACCGCCATCCGCTCGACATCGCGCTCGCCGGCGTCAACGTCGCGCAGCTCGCGATCGGCGTCCTCGGAGTGCTCGTGATCAGCGGCGAGTACGGCACCGGGATGATCCGCGCGACGATGACCGCAGTGCCGAAGCGCCTGCCCGTGCTGTGGGCGAAGGGCGCGGTCTTCGCGGCGGTGACGTTCCTGCTGATGCTGCCGACGGTGCTGATCGCGTTCTTCGCGAGCCAGGCGATCGTCGGGCACATCGCGGCGCTCAAGATCTCGCTCAGCGGGCCCGGCGTCCTGCGTGCGGTCATCGGCGGCGCGCTCTACCTGACCGTGCTCGGCGTCATCTGCCTCGGCCTCGGCGCGATCGTCCGCAACACGGCGGGCGGGATCGCGCTCTTCGCCGGCATCTTCTTCGTCATCCCGCCGCTGATGAACATCTTGCCGTCGAGTTGGAACAATGCGGTGTCGCCGTACCTGCCGGATGCGGCCGGTCGCGACGCCTTCTCGCTGACGACCGGGGCCCACGACCTCGGTCACTGGGCGGGTTTCGGCCTCTTCTGCGGTTACGCGGCGCTCGCCGTCGCGATCGCGGCCGTCCTGCTCGTCCGCCGCGACACGTAGCCGCGGCAGCTACGCTCGGACGGAAGCGACGGCGCTGACGAGCAAGGAGCTCTCGGCGCTTTTTTTCTGCGACTCGACCGGAAGGAGGAACCGTGAACCAGGCCGCTGCCAAGGTCGCGCTGATCGCCCACGACGGCAAGAAGGACGAGCTGCGCGCGCTCGTCGCCGAGCAGCTGCCGGTGCTGCGCCGCGTGGAGCTGATCGCGACGGCGACGACCGGCAAGCTGATCGAGGAGGAGTTCGCGCTCCGCGTCGAGTGCGCCGCGTCCGGGCCGGCAGGCGGCGACCTCCAGATCGGCGCGCTCGTCGCGAACGGCGTCATCGACCTGGTCGTCTTCCTGCGCGATCCGCTCTCCGCGCATCCGCACGAGCCGGACATCCAGGCGCTGATGAAGGTCTGCGACGTCTACCGGATCCCGCTCGCGACCAACGTCTCCACGGCCGCGCTCTGCCTCGAAGGCCTGGCCGAAGCCGCCTAGTAGTCCGTCTCGCCCCAGGTCTCGAGCTTCTCGCGCAGCTCGCGCAGGAAGCCCCCGGCGTAGGCGCCGTCGACGAGGCGGTGGTCGTACGTGAGCGTCAGGTTCATGATCGGGCGGATCGCGAGCGCGTCGTTGCCGTTCTCGTCGCGGATCACCCACGCCCGCTTGACGACGGCGTACGTCCCCAGGATGCCGCTCTGCGGCTGGTTGATCACCGGCGTGCCGTGGAACGTGCCGAAGCTGCCCGGGTTCGTGATGGTGAACGTCCCGCCCTGCACGTCGTCGGGAAGGAGCTTCTTCGTCCGGGCGCGCTCGGCGAGGTCGGCGACGCCGCGCGCCATGCCGAGCAGGTTGAGCCCCTCGGCGTGCTTGAGCACCGGCACGATCAGCCCCTTGCCGCCCTCGAGCGCGACGGCGAAGCCGAGGTTGACGTAGTTGTGCGTCACGATCGACTCGCCCCGGAGCTCCGCGTTCACCCACGGCCAGTCGCGCAGCGTCTCGACCGTCGCGCGCGCGACGAACGAGAGGTACGTGAGGTTGACGCCGTACGAGCGCTGGAGCTCGGGCTTGAGCCGCTCGCGGATCGCGACCACCCTCGACATGTCGACCTCGATCGCGCTCGTGACGTGCGCGGCCGTGTCGAGTGAGCGGCGCATGTGCTCGGCGATTCCGCGTCGCATCGCGTTCATCGGCTCGATCGCCTCGCCGGGCTCGAGGGTCGGAGGAGCTGCGGGCGCCGGGCGCGGCTGCGGCTGCGCTGCCTGCCGCGGCGCAGGCTCGGGCCGCGCCGTAGTTGCCTCGGGCGGCGTCTGCGCCGGGCCCTCCTCGATGAACGAGACGATGTCCTTCTTCGTGACGCGGCCGCCGCGGCCGCTGCCGGGAACGGTGGCAGGGTCGATCCCGTGCTCGGTCGCGATCCGCGCGACGACGGGCGACACGAACGCGCGGTCGTGGCCGTTGCCCGCGTGCTCGAGCTCGCGGGCCGGCTCGGTCTCGACGCTCTCCCGTTGAGCCGGCGGCGGGGCCGGTTGCGGCGCCACGGGTGCCGCGACGCTTTCGCTCGCGGCGGGCGCCGCCTCGTCCGCGGCCGGTTGCGTCGCGGCCGGAGGGGGCGCGGCCTCGACCACGGGGCCTTCGCCGATTCGTCCCAGCAGCGTCCCGACCTCCACCGTCTGACCCTCCTCGACGAGGATCTCGCTCAGCGTTCCCGACCCCGGGCTCGGCACCTCGGTGTCGACCTTGTCGGTCGAGATCTCGACGATCGACTCGTCGGCGTCGACGTGGTCGCCGATGCTCTTCAGCCACCGTGTCACCGTCCCCTCCGAGACCGAGACGCCCATCTGCGGCATGACGACGTCGACTGCAGTGCCGGTCGCCATCAGTAGTCGGCGAGCTCGCGGAGGCCGGCGACGACGTCGTCGACCTGCGGGATGAACGCCCGCTCGAGCGGCGGCGAGAACGGCACCGGCGTGTCGGGCGCCGCGATGCGCTTGATCGGCGCGTCGAGGTCCGCGAACGCTTCTTCGGCGATCGTCGCGGCGATCTCGGCGCCGAAGCCGCCGCTCTTCGTGTCCTCGTGCAGGATGAGCACCTTCGACGTCTTGCGAACGGAGGCGAGCACGGCCTCCTTGTCCCAGGGCATCACGGTGCGCAGGTCGAGGATCTCGACCGAGAGATCGTCCAGCTTTGCCGCCGCCTCGGCCGCCGTGTAGAGCATCGCGCCCCAGGTGACGACGGTGAGGTCGTCCCCTTCCTGGTGCAGGCGCGCCTCGCCGATCGGCGTCGTGTAGCGCTCGTCCGGCACCTCGCCCTTCACGCGCCGGTAGAGATGCTTGTGCTCGAAGAAGAGCACCGGGTTCGGGTCCTCGATCGCCGAGATCAGCAGACCCTTCGCGTCGGCCGGCGTCGCCGGGCAGACGCACTTGAGGCCGGGAATGTGGGCGAACGACGACTCCGGGTTCTGCGAGTGGAACGGTCCGCCCGAGAAGCCGCCGCCGGAGGGAAGCCGGACGGTGATCGGGATCGGCGTGCCGGCGCGCCAGCGCTGCTTCGCCGCGACCGTGACGAGGTGGTCCCAGCCGCACGAGATGAAGTCCGCGAATTGCATCTCCGCGACGGGGCGCATGCCCACGATCGCCGCGCCGGTCGCACCGCCGAGGATCGCCGTCTCGGACAGCGGCGCGTCGATCACCCGCCACGGCCCGAACTCCTCCTGGAAGCCGAGCGTGACCTTGAACGCGCCGCCGTAGACGCCGACGTCCTCGCCGATCACGATCACGCGCTTGTCGCGGCGCATCTCCTGGCGCAGGCCGTCGGAGATCGCCTGCAGGTAGGTCTTCTCGGCCAGCCTACGACTCCTTACTTGTGATGAGGAGTCTCGAGATCATCTTGTGTTGCGTACACACCGTCACGGAGCGTCGCCGGATCCGGCAACGGCGATTCCTCTGCGCGCTGCAGCGCCTCGTTGAGGAGCTTCTTCACCTGCACGCCGATCTCGTCCTCTTCTTCGTGCGTCAGGTCGGCGTGCTCCCGGAGCCAGCTGCGGTAGCGCTCGATCGGGTCGCGCTCGGCCCAGCGCTCGAAGAGCTCCTTCGGGACGTAGAAGGCGTCGTCGTGGACGGCGTGCCCCTCCATGCGGAGCGTCTGGCACTCGATCAGCGTCGGGCCGCCGCCGTCGCGCGCCTTCTCGATCGCCCGCCTCGCCTCGTGATAGACGGCGAGCACGTCGGTCCCGTCGACCACCACGCCGTCGAAGCCGTACGCCTCGGCGCGATCCGCCAGGTGCTCGACCGCGTACTCCAGGTATGTCGGCGTCGAGTAGGCCCACTGGTTGTTGTCGCAGACGAACACGACCGGCAGCTTGCGTACGCCCGCGAAGTTCATCCCTTCGTGCGTGTCGCCGCGGGCGGACGCGCCTTCGCCGTACCACGCGACTGCGACGCGCCTCTCCTCCCGGATCCTGAACGCGAGCGCGCAACCGACCGCCACCGGCAGCATCGCCGGCAGGTGCGAGACCATCGCGATCAGGCCGAGCCGGTGGTCGGCCATGTGGACGTTTCCGTCGCGCCCCTGGGCAGGCCCGTCGACCCGTCCCATGTAGTTGGCGAAGATGCGCCACGGCTCGACGCCGCGCGTGATGTGCACGCCCATGTCGCGATGGAGCGGGGCGCCGACGTCGTCGGGCCCCATCGCCGTCGCGATGCCCACGGCGGCCGCCTCGTTGCCGCGGCCGGTGTAGAACGAGCCCGGAATCTTCCCTTGCCGGTAGAGGATGTGGCCGCGCTCCTCGACGCCGCGGGTGATCATCAGGTTGCGGTAGATCTGGAGGAGGTCCTCCCGGTCGAGTCCCCACCGCCTGACCTCCTGCAGCGAGCCGCCCGGTTCGGCTACACGCGCCGTCGCCATGCGGCCGAACTGTAACGCGTGCCAGGCGACGCTCGTCGGCGCCGGCCTGAGGCGCGCGGGTTCCCCGCGCTGCCGTCTGCGTCGCGCACCCCGCCGCTCGAGAAGCGGCGTCGGCCCCGAGGTATGGTCACGCCGTGGGCAAGGCCGCCGACTGGCTGCGCGAGGAGCGCCGCAAGGTGCTCGGCGACTGGACCGCCGTCTGCCTCCGCTGCGGCGCGGCGCAGCGGTGGTTCGAGGAATTCGAGGCCGAGCTGCCCGCGGCGTGCCCGAGCTGCGGCGGCGAGCTCCGCCACCGCTGTCCCGCGTGCGCGGCGCCGTTCTCGTCCACGTTCGCGGTCGACTGCGAGCAGTGCGGCGCGGCGCTCCGCGAGCCGGAGCTCTTCGGCGTGCGGATCCGGCGCGAGCGGTGAGGATCGAGGCGAGTGCGCTACGAGGGGCCCTGCTTGACCGCGGAGAAGCGGATCACCGTGACGAGGTCGTCGTCGGTGACGTCGCGGTTGTAGAGCTGGCTCAGGAAGTGGGCCATCTCCTCGGGGCGGCGGATCTCGGGGTTGTCGTGCTCGATCTCGCGCGGCGAGAGGTCGCCGAGGCGCTTGACCTCGACCTTGTCGATCACCGCGTCGAACACGTGCTGGCGGGGGCCGTAACGGGCCCCGACGAGCACGGAGACGATCATCCCCTTCGTGTACTTCTTGGACTTGTCGCCGAGCCTGATCGTGGCGGTCTTGCGGTGGGAGCGGAGCTGAGCCTCGACGACTGGCGAGTAGAAGTTGAGCGCGTAGGCCGGCAACGGGTCACGATCATACGTCGTGCTCCGCGAGGCGCGTGAGCGCTTTTCGCGCCATCTCGCGCTCCCCCGCGTAGGCGAGCAGCCGCTCGGCATCCTCGAGCGGGAGCCAGCGCACGGCGGCGATCTCGTGCCTGAATTCGCCGGGAACCTCGCCGAGCCGCCCTTGCTCGTGCCGGACGAGGAAGAACGAGACGACCTTGAAGACGCGCTCGCCCCGCCAGTTGAACCAGTAGCGGACGTCGCCGAGCTTGCCGAGCGAGCGGCCCCGCGCCCCGGTCTCCTCGCCGACCTCGCGCAGCGCTGCGGCCTCGGCCGACTCGCCGTCGTCGATCTGGCCCTTCGGCAGCGCCCAGAGCCCCTCCGGCCGCCCGGCCGGGCGGATCGCGGCGAAGACCCAGCGGCCGCGCAGCCGCCGCACCAGCACACCCCCCGCGGAGAACTCGCGTCGCATCTCCGATCCGCTATGCTACGCCCGCTGGCACTCTCCCTGACAGAGTGCCGATGCCTGTCACGAACCTGTTACAAAGTGGAGGTTTGGGAATGAATCTGAAGCCGCTGGGCGACCGGCTGATCGTCGAGCCCCTCGAGGAGGAGCAGACGACCGTCGGTGGCATCGTCCTGCCGGATACCGCGCAGGAAAAGCCGCAGCGCGGCACGGTGCTCGCCGTCGGACCCGGTGCCCGCAACACCGAGACGGGCGACCGCATCCCGCTCGACGTCGCCGAGGGCGACGTCGTCGTCTACTCGAAGTACGGCGGGACGGAGATCAAGGTCGAGGGCGAGGACTATCTGATCCTGCGCGAGAGCGACGTGCTGGCGAAGGTCGCCGGCGCGGAGAAGAAGTCGAAGAAGCGCGAGCCCGCCGGCGCGGCCGCCTAGGACATCAAGGAGGAACGAAGACAGATGGCTCACAAAGAGCTCAAGTTCAACGAGGATGCGCGGCGTGCTCTCGAGCGTGGTGTGAATGCGCTCGCGGACGCGGTCAAGGTGACGCTCGGCCCGAAGGGTCGTTATGTGGTTTTGGATAAGAAGTTCGGTGCGCCGACGATTACGAACGATGGCGTCACGATCGCGCGTGAGATCGAGGTCGAGGACGTGTTCGAGAATCAGGGCGCGCAGCTTGTGCGTGAGGTGGCGACGGCGACGAACGACGTCGCGGGTGATGGCACGACGACGGCGACGGTGCTTGCGCAGGCGATCGTGCGTGAGGGTTTGAAGAACGTGGCCGCGGGCGCGAACCCGATGGGGCTGAAGCGGGGGATCGAGGGCGCGGTTGAGGCGGTGACCGAGAATCTGAAGTCGCAGTCGGTGGAGATCAACGGTAAGGAGGACATCGCGCGTGTGGCGACGATCTCTTCGCGTGAGCGTGAGATCGGCGATGTGATCGCGGACGCGATCGAGAAGGTCGGTAAGGACGGCGTCGTGAACGTGGAGGAGGGGCAGACGTTCGGGCTCGAGCTCGAGTTCACGGAGGGGATGCAGTTCGACAAGGGTTACCTGTCGCCGTACATGATCACCGACGCGGAGCGGATGGAGGCGGTGCTCGACGACCCGTACGTGTTGGTCGCGAACCAGAAGATCGGGGCGGTCAAGGATCTGCTGCCGGTGCTGGAGCAGGTGATCCAGGCGGGGCGGCCGCTTTTGATCGTGGCCGAGGACGTCGAGGGTGAGTCGCTGGCGACGATCGTCGTCAACAAGCTGCGCGGCACGTTCCAGGCGGTGGCGGTGAAGGCGCCGGGCTTCGGTGACCGCCGCAAGCGGATGCTGGAGGACATCGGCATCCTGACCGGCGGCGAGGTGATCACGGAGGAGATGGGGCTCAAGCTCGAGAACACGAAGCTCTCGCAGCTGGGGCGTGCTCGCAAGGTCGTCGTCGACAAGGACTCGACGACGATCATCGACGGCGCCGGTGATTCGGAGGCGATCAAGGCCCGGATCAAGCAGCTGAAGTCGGAGATCGAGACGACGGACTCCGACTTCGACCGCGAGAAGCTGCAGGAGCGGCTGGCGAAGCTGTCGGGCGGCGTCGCGGTGGTCAAGGTCGGCGCCGCGACCGAGACCGAGATGAAGGAGAAGAAGCACCGGGTCGAGGACGCGTTGCAGGCCACCCGCGCGGCGCTCGA
>Ga0070731_10004077_pt1 | contig 12756 bp, 12 predicted proteins | sample Coa_R1_2_FD_66448 | JGI IMG/M metagenome (GOLD analysis project Ga0070731, IMG submission 66448) | Surface soil microbial communities from Centralia Pennsylvania, which are recovering from an underground coalmine fire - Coalmine... | ecosystem: Environmental > Terrestrial > Soil > Unclassified ... | reverse complement strand
GATGAATCCCGGCGCCACGCAGTTCACTGTGATGTTGCGACTGCCGACTTCACGCGCGAGCGACTTCGAAAATCCAACCATCCCGGCCTTGGCCGCCGCGTAGTTGGTCTGGCCCGCGTTGCCCGAGAACGCGACGACGGAGGTCACGTTCACGATGCGCCCTGCGCGCGCCTTCATCATGCCGCGAAGCACGGCGCGCGACAGGACGAAGACCGGCTTGAGGTTCGTCGCCTGCACGTCGTCCCACTCTTCGTCTTTCATGCGCGCGAGCAGGTTGTCCCGGGTCGCGCCCGCGTTGTTCACGAGGATGGCGACGGCGCCGAATTCTTCCTGCACCTTGTCGACGAAGGCCCCGCATTGCGCCGCATCGCGCACGTCGAGGACGCGGCCCGCGCCCTTGGCGCCGAGATCCGCGAGGGCTTTCGAGATTCCTTCGGCGCCCTTCTCCGAGGTCGACGTGCCCACGACGGTCGCTCCGTTCTTCGCGAGCGCCTGGAGGATGCCCTCGCCGATGCCCCGCGAGGCACCGGTCACGATCGCTACCTGTCCGTTCAGCATGGCAGCCTCAATGGCCCGCCGCCGCGAGGGCAGCCGAGTCCTGGATGGCGACGTATTCGATGTCCGGCGCGATGCGCTTTCCGAGTCCCGCGAGGACCTTGCCCGGCCCGCATTCGACGATCCGCGTCACGCCCTTCGAGCCCAGCAGGCGCACGGTCTCGATCCACCGCACCGGGTTGCAGAGCTGCTCCACGAGGGCGGCGCGGATCTTCGCCGGATCGTCGAAGGATTCCACGAAGCGATTGTGGATCACGGGGATTTCAGGTTTGCGAATCTCGACCTTGTCGAGGCGCTCGCGCAGCCGCTCGGCCGCGGGCTTCATGAGGCTGCAGTGGGACGGCGCGCTCATCGGAAGCATCTTGGCGATTTTCGCGCCCTTCTGCTTCGCGAGCGCCATGCCGCGCTCGACGGCCGTGCGATGTCCCGCGATCACGACCTGACCCGGAGAATTGAGGTTGGCCGCCTCGAGAACCTCGCCCTGTCCGGCTTCCGAGAGCACGGCGGGAAGCGCGGCATCGTCGAGACCGAGGATCGCGGCGATGCCACCGGTGCCTTCGGGCACGGCCTCCTGCATCGCCTGGGCGCGAAAGCGCACGAGCGGCAACGCGTCCTCGAAGCGCATCGAACCCGCGGCCACGAGCGCGCTGTATTCGCCCAGGCTGTGGCCCGCAAGCCACGCGGGCGCCGGATTGCCGCGCTCCTGCCACGCGCGCCAGCACGCCACGCCGGCCACGAGCATCACGGGTTGCGTGTTCACGGTCTGGTTCAGCGCCTCAGCGGGACCCTCGCGCACCATCGACCAAAGGTCCACGCCGAGGATGGCATTGGCCTCGAGGAAGGTCCTCTCGATGACGGGAACATCGGCGAAGCCCGCCATCATCCCGACGGATTGGGAGCCCTGCCCCGGAAATACGATTGCGAGACTCATGTCGTTCCTAGAATTTGAGGAGCACCGAGCCCCAGGTAAAGCCGCCGCCCACGCCCTGCAGCAGGACGTTGTGGCCTTTCTTCACGCGGCCGTCGCGAACGCCCACGTCGAGCGCGAGCGGTATCGACGCGGCGGACGTGTTGGCGTGGCGATCGACTGTCACGATGCACTTCGAATCCGGCAGCCCCAGCTTTTTGGCGACGTGCGAGACGATCCGCACGTTGGCCTGGTGCGGAATGTAGATGTCGAGGTCGGAGATCTGCATGCCGTGCTTCGCGACGATCGAACGCGCGCTTTCCTCGAGAACGCGCACGGCGAGCTTGAAGACCGCGGGGCCATCCATCTTGAGCGTGGGATCGCCCTGCACCACGCCGCGGCAGACATGGCCCGGCGTGTTGAGGATCGATGCGTAGCTGCCGTCGGCGTGCAGCTCGCTGGAGAGGATCCCCGGTGACTCCGAAGCCTCGAGCACGACGGCGCCCGCGCCGTCGCCGAAAAGCACGCAGGTGCCGCGGTCCTTCCAGTCGAGGATGCGCGAGAACACTTCGGCGCCGATCACGAGCGCGCACTTGTGGGCGCCCGAACGGATGAAGAGGTCGGCCGTGGCGAGGGCATAGGTGAATCCCGAGCAGACCGCCTGCACGTCGAACGCCGCGCCCTTCTTCACGCCGAGCTTCGCCTGCAGCAGGCACGCGCTCGAGGGAAACACCATGTCGGGCGTGGACGTCGCGAGCACGATGAGGTCGACGTCTTCGGGCTTGCGTCCGGCCGAAACGAGCGCGGCGCGGCACGCGTGCAAGGCCAGATCGCTCGTGAACTCGTCGTCGGCCGCGATGTGCCGCTCGCGAATGCCGGTGCGTCCGACGATCCATTCGTCGGTTGTGTCGACGAACGCCTCGAGGTCCTTGTTCGTGAGGACCTTCGCCGGCAGGTAGCTTCCGGTGCCCGTGATGCGCGAATGGATCATGCGGCCTCGCTTTGCGACCGGGGTGCGGAAGGCGTGAGCGCGTTCAGGCGCGCGATCTCCTCGCCGATGCGATCGTTCAGCCCATGGCTCGCCTCCGATGCGGCGCGCGCGAGCGCGGTCCGGAACGAAAAGCGGTCGGCCGACCCGTGGCTCTTCACGACGATGCCGCGCAACCCGAGGAGCGCCGCCCCGTTGTAGCGGCGGGCGTCCACGCGGCGGCGGAAACGCTTGATGACGGGATAGGAAATCGCCGCGGCGATGCGCGACAGGAATCCGCGGGTGTATTCCTCCTTGAGGAAATCGCCCAGCATCTTCGCGAGGCCTTCGGAGGTCTTGAGCGCGACGTTGCCCACGAATCCGTCGCAGACGACCACGTCGGTCGTGCCCTTGTAGATGTCGTCGCCTTCGACGTTGCCGTGGAAGTTCACCGGCGCGCTGCGAAGCAGCTCTCCCGCCTTCTTCACGACGTCATTGCCCTTGATCTCCTCGGAGCCGATGTTGAGGAGTCCCACCGAGGGATTGGGCTTGCCCTCGACGGCCTTCACGAGCGTGGAGCCCATGATCGCGAACTGCAGCAGGTGCTCGGGCGTGCAATCGGCGTTGGCGCCCAGGTCGAGCGCATAGACCTGCCCCGTGCGGGTCGGCAACACGGCGCAGATCGCGGGACGGTCGACGCCGGGGAGCGTCTTCAGGACGAATTTCGCGGTGCCCATGAGCGCGCCGGTGTTTCCCGCGCTCACGCAGGCCTGGGCGCGGCCGTCCTTCACGAGATCGATGGCGAGCCGCATGGAGGAATGCTTCTTGGTGCGGATCGCGGAGCGCACGTCCTCGTCCATTCCGACGACTTCCGGCGCGTGGACCACCGTGATGCGGCGCTCTTCCGCGGCGTGATGGCGCGCGAGCTCACGGCGAATCGGATCCTCGAGGCCCACGAGCAGGAGCTCGGCCTCGGCATTCGTCGCGAGAAAATCGATGCAGGCGGGGACCGTGACCTGCGGCCCGTGGTCCCCACCCATGGCATCGACGGCGATGACGGTCTTCATTGCGTGGCCGCAATGAAACGCTTCAGCCGGATGCGCTTAGTCCTTCGTCTGGATGACTTTCTTGCCGCGGTAGTAGCCCGACGGCGAGATGTGGTGACGAAGGTGCGTCTCGCCCGTCGTCGGCTCCACCGCGACCGGGGGCTTGCCCAGGTGATCGTGCGAGCGGTGCATGCCGCGCTTCGAAGCGGACTTCTTGTTCTGTTGGACGGCCATGTCGTATCTCCAGGATTTGTATCGAACAGCTTATCGTTTCATTCGTTTCGTTTCTTGAGGCTCGCGAGCGCGGCGAAAGGCGATTCGCGCTTTCCCTCGTTCTTCGCCTCCACCGCCGGCCCGCCGATTCCCGGCTTGCGCGGCACCATGGGGAGCGCGAGGAGGATCGCGTCCTCTACCAGGTCCAGGACGTCCACGGGGCCGTCCGCAACAAGGTAATCTTCCGCGTCGCTTTCCTCTTCGATGGGCGGAAGGCCCGATTCGTCGTCCACGAGCACGAGGCGCTCATCGATTGAAATCTCGTGCCGGAATGCTTCCAAAGTCGCCTGGCACGTGAGAAAAACGAAGCCCTCGATTATACACGACACCACCTTGCGACGCTGTTTGTCCAGGCGGGCCGTAACCATGTACCGCAAGCCGGTTTCGGGCGTTGCAAGGGATTCCTCGAGTCGCGGAAACTCCTCGATGTCGACCGTGCCTTCGAACACCAACGGCTTTTCGGAGATGCGCTCGGGATGGATCAGTAGCTCTTCGGACATATAGAATCAACTTTAACTAACGTACATAATACCATAATTTTGAACGCTAAATTGATACTCGCATCCGGCTCGAGCTACCGCCGGGAGCTCCTCACGAGGCTCGGCCTGCCGTTCGAATCGTGGTCGCCCGACCTCGACGAACGCGCCCTGCCCGGCGAAGCGCCGGCGCAAACCGCGGAGCGCCTCTCGCGATCCAAGGCAGATGCCGCCGCATCGCGCTGGCCGCAAGCCCTGATCATAGGCTCCGACCAGGTCGCGGACCTCGCGGGTGAAGCGATCGGCAAGCCGGGCACGCAGGAAAACGCCCGTGCGCAGCTGCGCCGGCTTCGCGGACGCGAAGTCCTGTTCCACACGGGCCTGTGCCTGCTCGATACGCGCAACGGCCAGGCGCAGGCGCGGGTCGTCACGACCGAAGTCCTCTTCCGGTCCCTCGCGGATGCCGAGATCGATGCCTACCTCGCGCGGGAACCGGCCCTCGATTGCGCGGGCAGCGCGAAAAGCGAGGGCCTCGGCATCGCCCTCCTCGAGCGCGTGGGCGGCGACGATCCCACGGCGCTTGTCGGACTCCCGCTCATCGCGCTTTCGCAGATGCTTCGCAACGCCGGCGTCGCGGTGCCCTGATGGCGGGCACTCTGCATCTGCTGCCCGCGTGGCTCTCGGAGGATGCGCCGCCCGAGTCCGTGATTCCTGCCACGGTCATCGAGCGAATCCGCGGCCTCGATGCGTTCATCGTCGAGGATGCGAAATCGGCGCGGGCATGGCTCGCGGCGTGCAGGCATCCGAAACCCCTTCGCGAGATCGCGTTCGCGGAACTGAACGAGCACACGCCGGCCGGCTCGATCGCCGCGCTCCTCGATCCGGTCGCCGCCGGACGCGACACCGGCCTCTTCTCGGACGCGGGCTTGCCCGGCATCGCCGACCCGGGCGCCGCATTGGTCGCGGCTGCGCACGAGCGTCGCATCGCGGTCGTTCCGCACGTGGGCCCGTCGTCGATCCTCCTCGCGCTGATGGCGAGCGGCCTCGAGGGACAGCGCTTCCGGTTCGCCGGTTACCTGCCCGCCGAAACGGTGGCGAGGCGCGAGGCCATCGCGGGGCTCGAGCGGCAATCATCGAAAGCCCGTGAAACCCAGGTCTTCATCGAGACGCCCTACCGCAACGACGCGATGCTCTCGGACTTGCTGCAGTCGTGCCGCCCGGGAACTCGAATCGCGGTCGCCGCCGAGCTCACGTCGCCGCGCGAATGGATCCGCATGGATACCGTGGAGAAGTGGCGCGCCGCTCCCGAGACGATCGGCAAGCGTCCCGCGATCTTCCTGCTGCTCGCCTAGGAAATGCGGCTGTCGCCGACCACGAGGCGATTGGTCTTCAGCAGCGGATAGATTTCCTGCGCCGTCACGGGCGCGGAGAAATAGAAACCCTGCCCCACGTTGCAGCCCTTGGAGCGCAGCAGCGCGAGCTGTCCCGCCGTCTCCACCCCTTCGGCGATCGTCGCGAGGTCGAGGCTCTTGGCCATGTTGATGATGGCCACGACGATCGCGGTGTCGTTCGGGTCGACCGTGATGTCGCGGATGAACGACTGGTCGATCTTGAGCTTCTGGATCGGAAGGCGCTTCAGGTACGACAGGCTCGAGTAGCCCGTCCCGAAATCGTCGATCGCGAGCTGCACGCCCATCTCCGAGAGCTTGTTGAGGAGCTGGATCATGCCCTCGGTCTGGCGCATCACCTGGCTCTCGGTGATCTCGAGCTCGAGGCAGCTGGGGGCGAGCCCGGTGTCGCTGAGGACGCGGTTCACCATGTCGAGGAAGCCCTTGTCCGCGAACTGGCGCGCCGACAGGTTGATCGCCATGCGCCGCAGCGGCGCGAGCCCCATGTCCTGCCATTCCTTCGCCTGGCGGCAGCCCTCTCGCAGGACCCACTCGCCGATCTCGTTGATGAGGCCGGTCTCCTCGGCGAGCGGGATGAAGTCGCCGGGCATCACCGTGCCGCTGTCTTCGGTCTTCCAGCGGACCAGGGCCTCGCACGCGACGATATCGCCGGTGTCGAGGTCGATCTGCGGCTGGTAGTGAAGGACGAAGTCGCGTTGCAGCACCGCGCGGCGCAGCGCCGATTCGAGTGTCATGCGGCGCTTCACCGCGATGTTCATCTGCGCGGTGAAGTACTGGTAGGTGTTCTTTCCGAGGCTCTTGCCGTGGAACATCGCCGTGTCGGCATTCTTCATGAGCGTCTGCGCATCGCGGCCATCCTCGGGGTAGACCGCGATGCCGACGGAGCCGCTCACGTGCTGCTCGGTGCCACCGAGGATCAGCGGCAGGCGGAGCGAGTTGAGGATCTTCTGCGCGACGACCGAGGCGTTGCGGCCTTCGTCGAGGTTGTCCAGCAGCACGATGAATTCGTCGCCGCCCTGGCGCGCGATCGTGTCCTCGAGGCGCACGCACTCGGAAAGACGCCGCGAAACCTGCCGCAGCAGCTCGTCGCCCACGTCGTGCCCGAGGGTATCGTTGATGTTCTTGAAGTTGTCGAGGTCGATGAAGAGCACGGCGACCTTTCGCCCCGAGCGCTCGGCGCGCGCCACGGAGCGCGCGAGCCGGTCCTGCAGGAGCCCGCGATTGGGCAGCCCCGTGAGGTTGTCGTGATAGGCGAGGTGCTGGATGCGCTGCTGGATCACCTTGCGGTCGGTGACGTCACGCGAGTTCCACACGATGCCGCGGATATGCGGGTTGGAAAGGCAATTGGTGCCCAGGGACTCGAAGGTACGCCAGCCGCCGTCGCGGTGGCGGAGGCGGAATTCCACGGGCTCCGTGAGCGATCGCACGTCCGTGATGCGCCGGAACGCCGCGCGAACGTGGTCCACGTCGTCGCGGTGGACGAGGTCGTACACGTTCTTGCCCACCGTATCGGCTGGATCGAATCCCAGCAGGTGGCGTAGCGCCGCGCTCTGGTAGTTCACCGTGCCGTCGGCATCGATCACCGAGATCAAGTCGATCGAGCTTTCCGTGAGCACCCGGAAGCGCGCCTCGCTCGCCTCGAGGGCGCGTTCGGTTTCCTTGTAGCGCGTCACGTCGGTGATCACGCCGATCAGGCCCGCCACGTCGCCGCGCTGGTCGACGAAGCTCACCTTGTTGTAGAGCATCTGGCGCTTGTCGCCGTCGGCGGTGGGCATCAGCATTTCGTACGTCGTGGACGAGGGGCGATCCAGAAGCGCGCGGTCGTGCTCCTCGTGCGCGCTCGCGATATCGCCCTCGAACATGTCGCGCACGGTCTTTCCGGTCCAGTCCTTGCCGCCGCCGAAAAGCTCTTCCCACACGCGGTTGCGGACGCTATAGCGCCCGTCGCGATCCTTGAAATACACGGGGCTCGGGATCGCGTCGATGAGCGCCCGCATGAAGTGCAGGTGGCTTTCGAGCTCCGCGGCGTTGCGGCGCGCGGCCGTCACGTCGATGCATGTGAAGAGAAGCCCCGTGATGCGGTCGTTGTCGTCGCGCAGGGGCGCTCCCGCGCCGTGAAGCGTGACGAGGGAGCCGTCGCCGCGGCGGCGCACGAGCTCGAGCTCCCGCAGAGTCTCGCCGGAGATGAGCCGGCGGCGGATCTCGGCCGCCTCGGCGCGTTTCTCGTCCTGCACGAAGAGCGCGAACTTGCCGACGGCCTGGTCGCGCGAATAGCCGAAGATGTGCTCCGCCGCCGGATTCCAGAACGTGATGACGCCGTCGAAGTCCGTCGTGTAGATCGCCACGGGCGAGGTGTCGACGATCGCCGTGAGGAATCCGTTCATCTGGCGCAGCGCCCGGTCCTTCTGCCGCTGCTCCGAGAGGTCGACGAACGCGCCCACGACGTAACGGATATCGCCGGAGGGATCGCGCACCACGGCCGCGCTTCGCCGCACCCAGAGCTCGCTGCCATCCTTGCGGAGGAAGCGCTTGTCGGTGGAATCCGGCAGGTCGCCCCCGGCGCGCACGTGGCGAAGCTGCTCCTCGTCGCGCGCGACATCGTCGGGGTGGGTGAACTGGTGGAACGACTGGCCCTCCATCTCGGAGCGCGAGTAGCCCGTCATCTCGCAGAAGGCGCGATTCACCTCGCGGAAGACGCCTTCCGGCGTGATGACCACGAGGCCCACGGTCGTGAAGTCGAATGCCTCCCGGACGAGGTCGAAGTCGATTGTCGACTCGCGGGGAATCGCGCTCATCGTCCTAGCGCAGGCTCACGCTGTGGGTCCCGGCCTGCGCGACCCCGCGCGCGAATGCCGCGCCGAATTGCGTTCCCAGGCGATCGGAGAGCTGGTCGAAGAAGGAGTCCTTCGGCGAGAAGTCCACGATCTTCTCCGCCTTGATGACCTCGCGCGCCACGTAGTCGAGGCTGCCATAGCCGTCCGCGAGGCCGAGCTCCACGCTCTTCTCCCCGGTCCAGATCAGTCCCGAGAACATGTCGGGCGTTTCCTTGAGGCGACTGCCGCGCCCCTTGCGCACGACGGCGATGAACTGCTGGTGGATCTCGTCGAGCATCTTCTGGATGTGCGCGCGCTGCGCCGGGTCCTCCGGCACGAACGGATCCAGCATGTCCTTGTTCGTGCCCGCCGTGTAGGCGCGCCGCTCGATGCCGAGCTTTTCCATCGCGCCGGTGAAGCCGAAGCTCGAGATGATCACGCCGATGGAACCGACGAGGCTCGCCTTGTCGACGTAGATCTTGTCGGCCGCGGAGGCGACGTAGTAGCCGCCCGAGGCGCAGAGGTCCTGGACGACCACGTAGAGCGGCGTATCGGGATACTTCGCGCGCAGCCGCCGCATCTCGTCGTTGATGGCGCCCGACTGGACCGGGCTGCCGCCGGGGCTGTTGATGCGAAGCACCACGCCCTGCGTGTTGCTGTCCTTGAACGCGCGCTGCAGCGCCTTGTTGACGCGATCGGCCGAAGTGCGCGAATCGGGCGCGATCACGCCCTCGAGATCGATGAGCGCGGTGTGCTTCCCGGACGATGGGGACGAATCGGCGAGCGGATCCCTGCTGGGACGGCCCACCCAGCCCAGCCACGCGGCGAGCAGGACGAACGCAAAGATGAACCACAGCAGCTTGAAGAGCGCGCTCCACTGGCGTGCGCGGCGCTGCTCTTCGAGCGCTTTGAGCGCGACCTTTTCGAGGACCGCGCGCTCCCACTGCGGCGAGCCGTCGTCGGTCATTTGTCGTCCCTCAGCAGAAATACGTGGCCACCCTGTTCGCGAACCTCGAGCGGCTCGAGCGATGCTCCACGGCACGGTCCCGCCACGCAAAATCCCGTGCGCGGCTCGAAGAGCGCGCCGTGCGTCGAGCACACCAAGTATAGCCCACTCTCCTCGAAGAACTCCCCCGGTTGCCAGTCGAGTTCGGTGCCCAGGTGGGGGCAACTGTTCACGAACGCGCAGGGCCGCCCGTCGTGGCGCACGACGAACCCTTTCTCCTCTCCGCCGCGGGACGCGAGCGCGAAGCGCACGCCGGCGCGGCCCTCGACGAGCGCCTCCGAGGCGCAGATCAGTTTTTCGTCGCCAGCCATCGATGCAGGTCCGCGACGCTCGCGAATCGCGCCTTCGCCGGGCGCGTCGCGAGCAACGCCTCGTCATGCGCGCCATAGGTCACCGCGACCGCATCCACGCCCGCGTTCGCGGCAAGCTCCAGGTCGTGGGTGGTATCGCCCACCATCACCGCGTCGCGCGCTTCCACCCCGGTCAGGTCGAGCAGCATGAGCAGCATGTCGGGATGAGGTTTCGCGAAACCTTCGTCGGCGCAACGCGTGGCCTCGAAACGGTCGCGAAGCCCCGTGGAATCGAGCACGCGATCGAGGCCGCGCCGCGCCTTTCCCGTCGCGACCGCGAGGCGATGTCCACGTCCGCGAAGGTCGTCCAGCATCTCGCGCACGCCGCCGTAGAGCGGCATCTCGTGCTCGCGCGCGAGGAAGTGATGGCGATAGCGCTCGCCCAGGCGCCTGCATCCCTCCTCGTCCAGCCCGGGCGCCACGTGGGCGAACGTGTCCGCGAGGTTGAGGCCGATCACGTACTTGGCGTTGCGCTCGTCCGGAACCGCGATGCCCACGTCGCGGCAGGCATCCTGGAGGCTCGCCGCGATGACGTGGGTGGAATCCATGAGCGTTCCATCCCAGTCGAAGATCACCAGCTCGTAGCTCACGGAGCCGCCTCCGCCGCCCGAATGCGATCGGCGAATCTCGCGAGATCGCCGGGAAGCGGCGCGGCGAGCTCGAGCTTCTCCCCGGTCTGCGGATGTCGCAGCGCGAGCCGCGACGCATGCAGGAACATCCGCTTCAATCCCTGCTTGCGCAGCGCTCGGTTCAGCTCGAAGTCGCCATATTTGTCGTCGCCCAGCACCGGATGTTTCAGGTGCGCGAGGTGCACGCGGATCTGGTGCGTGCGCCCGGTGAGCAGCTCCGCTTCGAGCAGGCTCGCCTCGGCGCTGCGCGCGAGCCGATGGAAGATGGTTTCCGCTTCCTGCCCGTCCTCGGAAACGCTCACGCGGCGCTCGCCCTCGCGCGTCGTGCGCTTCGCGAGCGCAAGACGCACGCGCTGGCGCTCGTTCCGGAACCGCCCCGCGACCGCCACCAGGTAGCGCTTGTCCACGTCGTGCTCCCGCAGCATCTCGTGCAACACCGTGAGCGCGGATCGCTTCTTCGCCAGCAGCAGGACCCCGGAAGTCTCACGGTCGAGGCGATGGACAAGCTCGAGGAATTTCGCGTCGGGGCGCATCGATCGCAGCGACTCGATCACCCCGTGGGCGACCCCGCTGCCTCCGTGCACCGCAAGCCCCGCGGGCTTGTCGATGGCGAGGATCCAATCGTCCTCGAAGAGGATGGGCATGCGGAAATGGGGCGCGGCGCCCGCCTCGTCGCGTTCGGCGACGCGCACCGGCGGGATGCGGATGCGGTCGCCCGCGACGATCTTGTACGACGCATCGACCCGGCCGCTGTTGACGCGCACCTCGCCGCTTCGAACGATGCGATAGATGCGGCTTTTCGGCACGCCCTTCAGGCGGGCGATGAGAAAGTTGTCGATGCGCTGCCCGGCCTCGTCCTCGGTGACCTCGACGTGGCGGACGGCGGGCGCAGATGGGGATGCTTTGCCTTCGACCGGCATGCCGGGTATACTATGTAATTGATTTACCAAGGGGACGCCCGAAGTGGCGCCCGAGAAGCAGGCCAACGTCGCTCGCCTGCGAAACCCAAGGGCGATGGTAAACGAAACACACGCGCTCGACGCACACGAATTCCGCGCGACTGCCCCTGCACCGACGGGACTCAAATCCCCGGATGCCGCAGCCGCCAAGACGAAGAAAACCAGAAATCGTCCACTCGCTCACGCACCGTGACGCAAACCAAAACCGACTTCTGAAGTAACTCGTCTCCCGGAGGCCTGGGAACGGGCCTCATCTTCCGTGTCAGAGCGCGGGAGAGAAGATAATGAAACGCATGCTGTTCAATGCGACCCAGGCGGAAGAACTCCGGGTCGCCATCGTCGACGGTCAGAAACTCATCGACCTCGACATCGAATCCGCCGGCAAAGAGCAACGCAAGAGCAACATCTACAAGGGTGTCATCACCCGCGTGGAGCCGTCCCTCGAGGCGGTGTTCGTCGACTACGGCGCCGAGCGCCACGGGTTCCTCCCGTTCAAGGAAATCGCCAAGCAGTTCATGGTCAACGACGACGGCGCGGAATTCGGCCGCTCGAAGATGGCCACTCAGCTCCGGGCGGGCTCCGAGGTCATCGTCCAGGTCGACAAGGACGAACGCGGCAACAAGGGCGCGGCCCTTACCACCTACATCTCGCTCGCCGGCCGCTACCTGGTCCTCATGCCCAACAACCCCCGCGGCGGCGGAGTCTCTCGCCGCATCGAGGGCGAGGACCGCAACGAGCTTCGCGAGGTGATGGACCAGCTCCAGGTTCCGGAGGGCATGAGCCTCATCGCCCGCACGGCCGGCATCGGCCGCAGCGCCGAGGAACTGCAGTGGGACCTGAACTACCTGCTCCAGCTCTGGCACGCCATCGAGAATGCCGCCGCGGAAGAAAAGGGCGCATGCCTCATCTACCTCGAGTCGAGCCTGGTGGTTCGCGCGATCCGCGACCTCTTCCAGCCCGACATCGGCGAGATTCTCGTGGACACGCCTGCAATCTACGAGCAGGCCCTTTCGTTCATGAGCACGGTGATGCCGGCCAACGTGAACAAGGTGAAGCACTACCGCGACGATATCCCGCTCTTCTCGCGCTTCCAGATCGAGCACCAGATCGAGAGCGCCTACCGCCGCGACGTGACGCTGCCCTCGGGTGGCGCCATCGTGATCGACCACACCGAAGCGCTCGTCTCCGTCGACGTGAACAGCGCCCGCGCCACGCGCGGCCACGACATCGAGCAGACGGCGTTCAACACGAACTGCGAGGCGGCCGACGAAGTGGCCCGCCAGCTCCGCCTTCGCGACCTGGGCGGCCTCATCGTGATCGACTTCATCGACATGGAGAGCGCCAAGAACCAGCGCGAGGTGGAAAA